>OGQD01000014.1_pt1 | contig 156386 bp, 133 predicted proteins | sample 1553091 | NCBI WGS metagenome assembly OGQD01 (sample SAMEA2580290, study PRJEB22360) | human gut metagenome | biome: human gut; feature: human-associated habitat; material: faeces | place: Denmark | collected 2008/2010
AATCTATAGAAAAATGTCGGTGAACTGATTTGTTGTTTTCTTTGACTAAGAGAACTTTGGCTTTTTAGTTTTTAAGATTTTGATGACTTTGAATCGTTTTCCCTGAAGAGAAATCGTTTCACTGACTTTAGCGTGATTAAGCTGTTCCCATGATTCAAATGGAAAAAATTCATAGCTTTCAGCATAAACCCATAACCAATGATGAGTATTCATAAGGGTTTGAGTATTGAAAGTCACATCTTTTACACGAATGATTTGATGTTGATTTTTATCTTCATCTTGAAGAATGATGCGATGATTCTCCATAGATGATGCTCCCTAGAGAATTATTTAAATGAGTTGTAGCTGGTATTAATTAATATTAACAAATCTGGGGATATAAAAATGGATGCTCTGTATAGTTATAGTTTTAAAATTTGTGGAAATTTTACAAAGCTGATGCACATCACCATGCACAGATTGAATGACCATTATTATAATATTGTGATCTAATTCATTTTTAGTTGGGAGTGTTCTTAGTTTTTCAATAAGGAATCGATTTTTTTTATAATTTTAAACCCTGTTTATTTTTCTCTTAGGAAGAAATAAAAAGGGATGAATGAAAAAGTTCTCATGTAAGACTAAAGAAAAAACTGCTAAATATTAGAAAATACATAGAGTGATTATTATAATAGGAATTGGTTGAATTTAAATTTTTATTAAGAGACGATGTTTGAGTTTAAAATAAAAATTATAATAATTTATTTTGAGTTATACATGAAGCAAGAATGCTCCATGTATAACTCAAGCAGTTCATTGAATCATGATTCCCATCTTTGATGGATGATCTGGATGTTCATCATGACGACTAGTTGCTTGAGATGCATCAATACCATTAATAATGATAGTCATACAGAAATTACAATACGCTGTTTTAAAGTCTCACAGTATCGGTTGTTCCTAATTCTTGCTTTTCTCCTGAAATCGCAGCTTTAGTTAATTTATATAAAGTTGCAATCGTTCCTGCACTTTCCCAATACTGAGCTCCATGCGCATTTACCTGAATTAATTGTACGTCGGGATCCTGTTTTCCATTTTCAAAGAAAGCCTCATAAGCAGGAGACCAGAGTTCATCTAAAATGCTTTGATCATCAACAAGGTTTGCTGTGCCATGAATAGAAACATAATGGTTTGAAGACGTGACATAGGCAAGGTTTACTTGAGAATCTGTCTGAATACTTTGACATAATTCAGATTTCTTAGAACCAATGAACCATACTTGACCATTAAATTCGCGATTTTGGGTGGTCATAGGTGCCGCGTGTAAATGTCCTTCAGTATTGCTAAAGGTGAAGATGACCGTTCTTATATTTTTAATGAGATCATTAATTTTTTCGTAGTCCGTCATTTTAAAATTCTCTTTATCAAATAAGTGAGTGGTTAGCATGCCTATATTGGGGGTCGTATAAAAACATCACTCTTGTTTCAAATGTTTAGTTTTTATGATCAGACTATGTGGATCATGTAAGCTAAGTAGGATTGTGTATCTAGTTCTTAAGATAACTACACTTTAACATATTGATTTATTTTTTGAGTTTATAGACTTTATGACATATTTAAATCTTTTCACCTTTGTAAAATAATGAAAATAAAAAAAATTATTCGGCTTGTTTTTTTAATAAGAAATTTATTCAGTCTATGTAACAAATCATGAGTTTGTATCATTCAAATCAACTTAAGTAAATCCTAAGCGGATTGTTGAGGTGTTTAAGTAATTTTGCTTTATTTTTGATCGTTTTTAACTCAATCTAATTAAAAGCTTTCCTATTATAAAGATGAACACATGAACATAAATATTCAAAATGAAAATAGCATATTAGCTTCTTCACATTATGATGGCTGTGAGGAAGTGGTAAATGATATTTTTTCTCAAAATAAATCAATGGCATTATTTTTAGATATTGATGGAACTTTAGCAGAGTTTCAAATCGATCCATCAAGTTGTTTTATTTCAAAAGACATACTGGATTTAATCCAACATATTCAACAGCATCTTACTGTAGCTGCGGTCACAGGGCGAGATCTGTCATCTGCTAAGCACATGTTTGGAGCAATCGATCTACCTATTGCAGCCTTGCATGGTTTGTTGATTTATCTCGATGATCAAAATCAATTTTCTAAGCATTTTCAAAGTGAATTGTTTCAAGCGCTTGAGACTATTTTAAATAAGGATATTCAACGTTATCCAGAATTCACTATTGAAAATAAACAACATGCGATCGCGCTACATTATCGAAAATGCCCTGAACTACAACAGATTGCTAGTCTGATCATGCAGCGCCTACAACATCAACATGACCAACTCCGATTGATCAAAGGCAAATATGTCTATGAATTAGTTTGGAATGATATTGATAAAGGTCAAGCCATCGCAGAAATCTCGCACTTACTCAATCTGCAAAATCATTTAGCTATTTTCATTGGCGATGATCGAACCGATGAAGATGGTTTTAGCTACGTCAATCAAATGAAAGGCGTAACCATCAAGGTGGGTGAGGGTGCAACAAATGCGACATATCGATTTAAAAATATTGATCAGGTCAATTTCTTTTTAAGGGTTTTTTTAGAACGACTGCGTGATACCGCCATTCCTGAACATTTAGAAAAATATGGAGAAGAACATGTCTAGACTTATTATATTATCGAATCGTGTCAGTTTACCTCAATCTGAAAAATGTGTAGCAGGCGGCTTAGCCGTTGCTATGCAGGATGCTTTGAGTAAAGTCGGCGGTATATGGGTAGGCTGGAATGGAGAGAAAGTTGAACAACAGACCAATCAACGCTTTGATATTTTATACAAATCAAAAATTACCTATATCACTTGTCCTTTAACCCAGAAACAATATCAGGATTATTACTGTGGTTTTGCCAATAATAGCTTATGGCCAATGATGCATGACCGCGCTGATTTGATTGATTATCAACATGATGAGTATCAAACCTATCAACAAGTGAATGCTTTATTTGCCAAAAAAATAAGTGAATTTGCTGCGCCAGATGACTTGATTTGGGTGCAAGACTATCATTTCTTAAGTGTTGCACGTCATTGTCGTGAATTGGGCATGCAAAATAAAATCGGTTTCTTTTTACATATTCCATTTCCAGCGCTTGAACTGTGGAAAAAGTTACCCGTTGCCAATACGCTACTTCAGGATATATGCCATTATAATTTAGTTGGATTACAGACCCAGCAAGATCAAAAGAATTGTCTACAAGTATGTACGCAATTATTGAAAGCACAAAAAATTCAAAAAAATAGTTTAAGTCTGAATCAGCGCTTGGTTTCGATTCAACATTATCCGATTGGGGTCGATGTTAAAGGGATCCAAAAATCGGTTGCAGATTTAGCAAATGCTCGCTCAGAGTCACAGACTAAACACTCGGCGATGAAAACCATTATTGGAGTAGATCGTATTGACTACTCTAAAGGCTTATTCGAGAGGTTTAATAGTTTTGCTCATTACTTAGAGCAACATCCTGAACGGCATGGGCAGATTCAACATTTACAAATCGCGTGTCCTTGTCGCCTTGATGTCGCCACCTATAAACGTCTATTTGAACGATTTAAATTAAAAATGGATATTATCAACAATGAATTTAAACGAGAAGACTGGTATCCGATTGTATGTAGTTATGAATCAAAAGCACATAATCAACTGATGCAGTTTTATCGTGATGCAGATATCTGCTGGATTAGTTCACTTAAAGATGGGATGAATTTGGTCGCAAAAGAATATATTGCTGCACAAGATCCACAAAATCCGGGCGTGTTGATTTTATCAAAATTTGCTGGAGCGGCAGAACAAATGACCGATGCTCTGGTTGTTGACCCAACAGACCGTGAAGCCATGTCGACCACACTGGAAACAGCACTCAATATGCCATTGGCAGAACGAAAAAGTCGCTACCAGAAACTAATTCATGGACTCAGCATTTATGATATTAATGATTGGTGTCAAGATTTTCTGAATGACCTTGAATGTACTCAATACTTACATAATTTTGAGTATGAAAATATTCTTTCTTCGGTTTTGTTTTATCCTGATGCGTCATCGTCATATCGGATCTAAACTAAACAATATCAATATTCGAGCTGAGATTCATCACAATGCTTAGAGTAAAAATAAAGTCTTTGTGGTAATGGTAATAACCAAAGACTTTATTATTGATACAAACTATTTTTGAGCCTTGATTTGACTAAAGTGATTCAGTGCCAGAATTGATAGAATTAAACCAGCCAGACATGCAAAGACTAATTGAAGACCTATATATTCTCCAATAATGCCAATCAGGGCAGGTCCAGTTAATGATCCTGTATAGGCAATGGTCGATACACATGATAAAGCAGCCGCTTTTTGCATGCTATTTTGTCGTCCAACGCGTGAAAACATCACAGGTACAATATTGGCCGAACCTAAGCCGAGTAAAGCATAGCCAATCAGAACAAATATCCATTGCGGTGCCAGTATGATACTCATCAATCCAACAAATGCACAAATCACACTATACTGAATCAGCTTGGATTCACCCAATAACTGAAGTGCTTGTTGACCCATTAAACGACCCGCAGTCATGGCGATTGCAAAGCAGGTATAACCCAGTCCTGCATAAGCAGCGTTCAGACCAAAATTATGCGTCAGATAAATGCCGCTCCAGTCCATCGCTGAACCTTCAGATAAAAAGCTAATAAAGCAAATCACCCCGATAATCAGGATTAAAAGGCTCGGGTGTTTTTTTGTGTTGCTGACTGATAAATCTTCGTTAGACTTTTCATTGAGTTGAGTCTCTTTTGGCATAACTGCTAATGCATAAGGAACACTTACGAAGCTCATCGCGACCAGAACTAGACCAATCATAAAAACACTGATCACAGGTGAAACGCCGATTGCCAACAAAACTGTCATGCTCATGACGCCTAGCAAGCCGCCTAAGCTGCACATGCCATGAAAACCTGACATCATGGGTTTATCCGAATTCTTTTCTACAAAAACCGCTTGGAAATTGACCGTTACACCTAAGCTACCTGCCGCAGTTCCGAAAAAGAATAAAATTACCGCCATACTTAGCGCGGTACTACCCAATGCTAAAGCAGGTAATGATAGTAAGAGCATCAGCAGGGCAGCACTGATCAGCACTTTACAGCCTATACGATAAATTAATAGACCAGTGATGGGCATGGCCAAAATCGCGCCTAAACCACTACATAGCAGTAATAGACCAAAGTCTGCGTGATTTAAATGCAAACGCTGTTGTGCAAATGGAATCAAAGGAGCCCAAGCTGCAGTTGCAAAACCGAGTGAAAAGAAAGCAAGACGTGTTGAAAGACGTTGAGCTACAAGTTGAATTTGAGCATCAGCGCGTGCTGCTCTGGAAAAAAAGATCATGCTAAAGCCGCCAATCTAAGACCCGATATTATCCCTTCCAGATAAGCCATCCATGTAAAAACCCTCACTTAAGTCATAGAAAATTTCTACAACCAAGCGAGGGTTTATTTGGCGAAATTATACACAATTTTATATAAATAGCATTAGTTTTTTAAAAATTAATATTTATAAAAATCAGTAACTTAAATTTTATTTTGTTAAGTTTTTGAAAATATTTAAGAAACTTCTTTGAGTGATCCTGAAATTAATAAAATGATCATAAAATCCTTTTGGTTGTTTAGATAAAAAGTGACTTTAAATCAAATAGATAAAAAATTAAACAGCTTGTATATAGACTTGATTAGAGCATTGCATGATACAATATCGAGAACGGACTCAAAACTGGAGAGTTAGATTCGTGCTAAAACCCAGTCAATGAAACGCTGCTTATCATTATAATCGGGCGCATCGTGAATCGAGACGATCAGAGGAAAACCAAAGTTTCCAATAATTCGATGTGGTTTTTCATATTCAAACGCAACATCATTTTCTTCGTGTATTTCTCTAAAAAAATCGATAATTTTTTCACATTGGGCTTTTTTAGAAAAATTTGGTCGTTCTTTTATAAAATCATAAATTTGATTTAGAACCTCATCTGTATTTCTATTGCGAAACATAGTCTATCTCCCAGCATGATATTTTCTCATGTTTATGCGTGATAAAACATTGAGATGAACAACGATAACAAGAAGTTTAAAATGAATAAGCTGACAAAAAAATAAGATATTTCTTACAGCAAATGTAGGAAAACTCTTACATTTGATTAAAAAATAATCAATTCCAATGATGCTTAAAATCTTTAGAAATAGTTCAATTTGGTGCTAGATGCTTAAGTCCCTTTTAGACCACTGAAATGAGTAGTTAATATCATCTAACTCATGCTGCCTAAGGATAAGATGACATTGGCCGTTTTATTTCATAATTTTATCTGAACGTTATTTAGATCAGTGCAGATAGGGAGATGAGTTAAGTCTGAATCTTTGTGCAGCCAAAATACAGATTAAAGAAAGCCGAATAGACTTTAGCTATAACTTGGACTTTATTTTCATTTAAATGTTATCGTATTTATTAGATATTTTATTAAAAGATCAGTTCTTAGATCATCTCGAGAAGCTTGAAGAAAGCATCTTTAATATGTATAGAGATGCTTCCAAGCTTTAAAATGGTCTACAAATTGCCTAGATAATTAAACCCCGATCACGACGTGCCAGTAAAATTCGTTCACAGGCAACGATATACGCGGCTGTTCTGAGTGAACAATTGGCATGTTGTGCACGATCCCAGACATCATGAATGGCTTTACGCATAATTACGTCCATACGATGATTAATTTCATCTTCCGTCCAGAAGTAACTGGCTAAATCCTGCACCCATTCAAAATAACTGACAGTCACACCGCCCGCATTACAAATGACATCTGGAACAATCACAATGCCACGTTGATTGAGCACGTCATCTGCGGCTGGATCGGTGGGGCCATTGGCACCTTCCAGAATCAGCTTGGTTTGAAGTCTCTGTGCGATTTCTTTGCTAATCACACCTTCGAGTGCAGCAGGGATAAAGATATCGGCTTCAATATTCCAGAGTTCATTTTTGTCGATATCATGAACCATATCAAAGCCTTTAATGGCACCTTGTTGTTTCTGATAAGCCAATAAATCTGGAATGTTGATGCCTTCAGGATGATATAGTGTTGTAGTGTGATCCTGTACCGCAATCACTTTTGCGCCAGACCCATGGAACAGTAAGGCTGCTTCAGCGCCAACATTACCAAAGCCTTGTACGCAGACCGTTGCATGCGCAATGTCTAAACCAATTTTCTGTGCGGCTTCTAGTCCTGTGATAAATACACCACGCCCAGTGGCTTTGGAACGACCAAGTGAACCACCCAAATGTACTGGTTTTCCTGTCACCACCCCAGTCACAGTAGAGCCTGCATTCATGGAATAAGTATCCATCATCCATGCCATCACTTGGGGTGTCGTACCCACATCTGGTGCAGGAATATCTTTTTGCGGTCCAATAATCAAATTGATTTCTGTGGTATAGCGACGGGTTAAACGCTCTAACTCATTTTTAGACAAAGTCGTCGGATCAACTCGAACGCCACCTTTAGCACCGCCAAAGGGTAAATTTAACGCTGCACATTTGATAGTCATCCAGCCTGCCAGCGCCATGACTTCGTTCAGATTCACATCAGGATGAAAACGAACCCCGCCTTTACCCGGACCACGAGTAATACTGTGTTGAACACGGAAACCTTCAAAATGACGAACCGTGCCATCATCCATTTTGACTGGAATATTCACGATCAATGAACGTTTGGGACGACGTAAATGATCCAGATTTTCTTTAAGATCGCCCAGATATGGCGCTACACGATCCAGTTGTTCCAGAAAGTTGAGCCAAGCTTGACCTTCGTTTTCATCAACATAAGATAAATTTTGCATGGGGATTACCTCAAGATTCCGAAGTAGGCTGAGCAACAGAAGGATTTGAATGTTTCATGCTGAGTAACGCTTGCTGATGACGCTCTTCGCTGAATTTACCTTCCCATTTGGAAATCACTAAAGGTGCGAGCGTATTACCTAAAACATTCAATGCTGTATTAGGCATATCCATCAGACGATAAACTCCTGCGATAAAGGCAATACCTTCGAGTGGAATCCCTGCACTAGATAAAGTCGCCGATAAAATCACAAACATAAAACCCGGTACGCCTGCTGCACCTTTAGAGGTAATGACCATCGTCACCACCAGCATGATCTGATCTGCAAGCGACAAATGGATGCCATAAATCTGGGCAATAAACAGCGTTCCCAAACCAAGGAAGAGTGATGCACCGTCGAGATTAAATGAATAACCCGTTGGAACCACAAAGCTTGAAATACCGCGGTCAGAACCAAAACGTTCAGTCTTTTGGATCACTTGCGGCAATACCGTGGTCGAACTTGCACTTGAAAAGGCCAGCACCAGTTCCGCTTTCATAAAGCGAATCAGCTGGAAAATATTGATTCCGATGAATCGGGCAATCAGACCAAAGACAATGACAACAAATAAAATTGCAGTGACATAAGTTGTGCCAATCAATTTAAGCAGAGGTAACATGGATTCCATGCCGAAATTGGTCACGGTGACTGCGATCATGCCAAAGATACCAATTGGAGAATACGCCATAATCATGTGTGTCACTTTAAACATGGCTTCTGATACAGAAGAGAAGAAAGAAACCACAATGTCTTTTTTCTCGTGTGGTAAAGACGCGACGCCTAAACCAAACATCACAGCAAAGAAAATTACAGGCAGTAAACTGCCTTTTGCCATGGCATCGACAATATTGTCTGGAATGATATTTAAAATAACATGGCCTAGACCATGATTGGTTTCGGTGGTCGGTAAGGTATTCACATGCGCAGCAACCATAGAAGAAAGGTCAGCCCCTGCACCCGGTTTCACGACATTTCCAACCACTAGACCAATGATAATGGCTGTTGTGGTCACACACAGGAAATAAAAAATGGTTTTAGCACCCATGCGTCCCATGGATTTGCCATCGGAATGCCCCGCAATACCCACGACCAGACATGAAAAGACAATCGGGATCACGATCATTTTCATCAGTTTAATGAAAATATCACCCATCGGTTGGAAGACTTGTTCGATTAACCATTTATTATCGGAAGGATGAGTATTGAGGTAAAAACCCACTAAAATACCCAAGACCAAACCGATCATGATTTGCCAGACTAATGAAATTTTTGGTTTCTTGTTCATCATTCACCCCAAAAGGAGTAGGGGTGAGAGCATAAAGTGTTGCGCTGTCATCCGTGACGGCCTCTCCATACCTGCATCGGCTCGATTAGTTTGACATCGTGGTTATGCTCTCAACATCGTTAATAATAAAGAATACGATTAAGCGAGTTTTGCAACCGCATTCTTGATTCGTTGACATCCTTCTTCAATCACTTCGATTGAGCTTGCAAAAGAAAGACGAATAAATGGGGACATTCCATAAGCCTGCCCGCTGACCGTTGCGACACCGCCTTCGCGCAGTAAATATTCAACGACATCGGCATCAGACTGGATCACTTGCCCTTGAGGTGTGGTTTTACCAATCAGACCTGCAATATTGGCAAAGACATAAAAAGCGCCTTGTGGTGGTTCAAAATCAAAAACAGAAATTTGTTGAAGCAACTCGACCACACGCTGACGACGTGTTTTATAGATTTCCAGCATGTCATAAATGGGCTGTTGATCACCCACAAATGCAGCTACTGCGGCAGCTTGGCTGACCGAGCTTGGGCAAGTCGTAGTTTGTGAGATGAGTTTGGTCATGGCTTTGATTAACCATTCTGGCCCAGCGGCGTAACCTATACGCCAGCCTGTCATGGCATAACCTTTTGAAGCGCCATTAATAATCAAAATACGATCTTTTAAATCAGGTGCAATTTGAGCCAGTGAAATATGCTGATAATCGTCATAAACGAAAAATTCATAAATTTCATCCAGCATAATCAGGACATGAGGATGCTTTCTCAGCAGTTCTGCTAAAGCCTCAAGTTCCTGTTTTGAATAAACAGCACCTGTTGGGTTGTTTGGATAATTCAACACCACCCAACGGGTTTTTTCGGTGATTGCTGGTGCAAGATCTTCGGCTGTAAGCTTAAAACCATTATCCTGACGTCCTTCAATCACCACGGGCGTCGCATCATTCAAGGTAGCCAAATCAGGATAAGATACCCAATATGGTGCATGAATAATCACTTCATCCTGTACATCTAGCGTTGCTGCAAAAGCATGAAAAATAAGTGGCTTACCACCACTACCACATACGATCTCATTAATGCTGTAATCAAGCTGATTATCGCGTTTCAGTTTTTCACTAATTGCCTGACGTACTGCGACTGTACCTGCTGCATTGGTATAGTGGGTATCACCTTTGCGCATCGCTTCAATCGCTGCTTGCATAATGTGCTCAGGCGTATCGAAATCAGGCTCACCAATGGTGAAGTTAATAATATCTTTACCTTCTGCGCGTAATTTATTGACCAGATCATTGGCAGCAATACTTGGTGATGGTTTGATCATCTGCAAGCGCTGAGAAATAAAATTCATGGCATTCATCAGAGGTATCCCTTTTCACGAAGTAGATCCATATACCACGATTGATTCTCAACACCAGACGCGATCATTTCTTTGACTTTATTTTCCTTGTCTGCATGTTTGGCGGCTAAGGCAAGTAATTCATCTTTGTGTGCATAAGGGAAAGACACCACACCATCTTCATCACCGACGATGATGTCACCGGGATTAACAATTTGACCACCGACAATAACAGGCACATTAATTTCACCTGGGCCTGTCTTAAAAGGGCCGCGATGAGTAATCGAACGGGCATAACATGGTGTATTTTCAAAACTGGCAACATCACGAATTGCGCCATCAATCACAAAACCAACACAGCCACGACGGATGCAGTCTAATTTGATCAGCTCGCCGATAATCGCGTTATTTTCATCGCCTTGAGCATCAATCACCAGAACATGACCGTCTTGCAACATGGTCATGGCTTTGTATACCAATAGGTTATCTCCGCCACGGACTTTTACAGTGATTGCAGTTCCGATCAGTTTTCCTGTTTTATTAAAACGTTGTAGACCATGAATACCGACATTGCGGTTCATGTTGTCGCTGAGATGAGGCGTCACGACATCAACAAATTGTTGACGTTCTTGCTGAGTCAGTGGCGTTGCTGCGGGGTGAATCATACTGCCGGGTAATGACATGGTGGTATCCTCTAATTCTCAAAATCCATTGAAGATGATTTTTCCTCTTGAGCTGATACTAGCAATGCTTAAACAATATTTTTAGCGATATTTATCTATATTTTTAAAACACTTTTTTTCATGTTTAATTTTTTTAAATATTTTTTTATAAATAAAAACAGTGTTTTATTCATATTGAAACTTGTCCATTAAGTTCTGGCTATTTGCTATCCGTGATTAAAGGATTTATGTTGATCTTATCCAGAAGGAAATCAATATGATCACGTTTAAACAAATGGAAGCATTGACTTGGATTTGTAAGTTAGGTGGTTTTGAAGCGGCAGCAGATAAATTGCACATGTCACAGTCGGCGATTTCAAAACGTATCCATGAGCTTGAAAGCTCATTTGATATCGAAATTTTTGACCGAAGTAATCGTAATGCCAAACTCACTGAACAGGGCAGGGAGCTTCTGATTTATTGTCAGGAAATTTTGGAACGCCGCGATGTCATGCTCGAAAAAGTCAGCGATAAAAAAGTGTTGATTAGTCGTTTGCGTTTAGGGGTGACTGAATTAACTGCGATGACATGGCTACCAGATTTTATTGAAAAGATCCGACAAATTTATCCAAGAGTACATATTGAGCCGACCGTTGAAGTCAGTCGTGTTTTATTTGAAAATATTATTAATGACCAGCTCGATATTATTATTGCGCCTGATATGTATGATGATGTTCGATTAAAAGCACTTCCCCTTAAAAGTGTGGAAAATGTCTGGATGTGTTCACCCAAACTCATTCCAAAAAATAAAAATATTGATTTTGAACAAGCCAGCCGCGAGAAATTTTCATTTTTTGTTCAAGGTGCAACTTCGGGTACAGGCTTGATTTATGAGCGTTATTTTTTATCGCAAAAAATTACTTTAAATAAAAATATTATTTGTAATAGTTTAATGGCGCAATTAGGTCTGACCATTTCAGGAATGGGGATTACTTATTTGCCATTAAAGCCTTTAGAACATTTAATTAATAGCGACAAATTAAGAATTTTAAATTTCACGCCAAGATTGCCCCTCATTAAATACAGTGCAATTTATCGTTCTGACCGCGATTCAGGAATTGTTCCAGAGATTGCAGAAATTGCGGTAAAAACCTGTCATTTTGACAAGTTTTTAATTGGATAGTTTTCATGATTCATTATGAATGTTCTAAAACTTGACTAACCCATAGGCTTAAATTGAATGATGGAATGAGCAATTGGTGCAGAAAACTGTAATTCTTTCCGTGATCGATCGGTGTACATCGAAAAAATTTAGCCAAGAGCAGAACTGATTGTGGTTTTTATATTTTTATAGTTTTTTATAGGCTTCGAATCTAAGCTATCAATAAATACCAACCACTCATATTCACTCATAACCCGTACATGTAATGAATTTTATGGAAATATATGAAGAACTTAATCATGCTTCTAATTTTTTCAAAAAATTTAATCCCTTGTTTTTGTATGGAATTTTAATCAAGAATCCCAATCCCGAGTTAAAATTTAATAGTTTTATATCATGAGAAATGTCAAATAATTGTTGACTCACAAAATTAATAATAGATAAAAATATCAAATGCTTATGTGAAATTTACCAAATTATAATAAAAATTCAATAAATTGCAAATGTAAATGTTAATTATTATCATTATTTTGTTTTTACTGCCTTTAAGCAGTGTGTTGTTTAAGAAAAATCAAAAGCTAATGTCAGTGATTCGTCAAAAATCACTTACTTTACTCTATCTTAGAGGATCTTCCGATGAAAGAGCTTGCCAATCGTTTGGCGATGCAACATCTCGTCAATGCTTATACGCAGGAAACTGGTAAAGGGCATTTACTCGAAAACTTTCAACAAAACTCTCCCCAACAAGCGTTTAGCCAAGGCTTGACCTTACTTGTTATTCCAGTTGAAAGCTTAAATGCTCAAATACTGGTCGCTTTATCTTATGTTAGTCGAGTGGGTCGACATCGACTGGCAGCATTGCCAAAGTTATGGATCAATCATCAATTTCGTGATTTAAGTATGGTGGCGATTGCCACCATTTTATTGGAAGAATTAATTTGCAATGAAACCAATAAATTAGATGCGGCATCACTCATTGAGCGATGGATACAAAGTCGTGATGCCTTGCAGCAGTTTTTAAACCATCGATCACAGAACTTAGATGCTTTAATTGATGCAGAACAAAACTTTATTGAATCTGAACAAGCTTTGTTGTTGGGACACAGTATGCATCCAGCACCGAAAAGCCGTACAGGTTTTATTCATGAAGATTGGCATAAATTTTCGCCTGAATATCAAGGGAAAACGCCACTTCATTTCTGGTTGGTTCATCCAGATTCGATTGCCGAAGGGAGTGCAGAAGGGCAACTCATTTCTAATCAGCTTAAAGATTATTTGAAATGGCACATGTCTGAAGCGGATGGACGTCTTTTAGAAAACTACCCGCATTATAAATTATTGCCTTTACATCCGTGGCAAGCCCGTTATTTGCAAAGCAAGAAATGGTATGGTCAGCTGAAGCAAAAAACGAGATTGATTGATCTTGGCTTACAAGGGGTGGATTTTTATCCAACTACTTCCGTGCGAACACTGGCCAGTTTTTCATCGCCGTGGATGCTTAAACCCTCATTGTCAGTGATGATTACCAATTCAATTCGGGTCAATCTGGCTAAAGAATGTCATCGGGGTGAATTGACACATCGGTTATGGCATAGCGTTTTAGGCAAACAAATTCTCAAAAATTGTCCCACCCTTAAAGCGGTGAATGATCCTGCATGGATTGCGCTACGACTGGATGATGAAATCATTAATGAAAGTATTTGTATTTTTAGAGAGCAGCCTTTTAACCGCAATGATCAGATTACCTGTATCGCGTCGTTGTGTCAGGATCATCCCACTAAACCACTGAATCGTTTTAATGCTTTATTCGACAAAATCAGTCAGCAGCATCCGTCATTTACCCATCAACAAATTGCAATGAATTGGTTTCATGACTTTCTAGAAATTAGCCTAAAACCATTGATGTATCTCTACCATGAATATGGCATGGCCTTTGAGTCGCATCAGCAAAATGTTTTGGTGGAATTTGAAAACTTTAAACCCAAAAATATCTGGTTACGTGATAATCAGGGATTTTATTATATCGAGGAATTGGCCGAGAAAGTTCTTCACCAGTTTCCCGAACTCAATGAAAAGGCGCATGCAGTTGGACCACAAAGCTTTGTGGATGAACGTTTCAGTTATTATTTCTTTGGCAATACCTTGTTCGGGTTGATGAATGCGATTGCTGCGACGGGTTATGTGTCTGAAGATGATTTACTCGAATATCTGCAAAAAAACCTAATCGCATTATTAGCGCAATATCCACAAAGTTCACTGTTAAAAGGTTTGTTGTACAAAGACAGTCTGCCTTATAAGGGAAATTTGCTGACTCGGTTGCATGAACTGGATGAATTAATTGCGCCTGTTGAGCATCAATCTGTTTATGTTGAATTACCGAATCCACTGATGATCAAACAAGAGGATTTACTCTATGCTTGATTTTATTGGTATCGGCTTAGGCCCTTTTAATTTAAGTTTAGCCAGTTTGCTGCAAGACAAAACCAAACTTAACTATTTATTTTTTGAGCAAAAAGATCAGTTTGACTGGCATGCAGGCATGCAGTTACCCAACACCATGTTGCAAGTGCCGTTCATGGCAGATTTGGTGTCGATGGTTGATCCTACCAGTCCTTATAGTTTTTTAAATTATTTAAAACATCAGCAACGGCTATATAAATTTTATTTTCTTGAACAGTCGCATATTCCAAGACGAGAATATAATCAATATTGCCAGTGGGTTGCGGCGCAACTCGATCACATTCAATATCAGTCTAAAGTCGTGGGCATTGAAGCCTTAGCTTCTGGTTTTCAGGTCACTGTTGAGCAGCAGGGTGTTAAGCAGCATTATCGCTGTAAACAACTCGTGATTGGCACGGGTCATGTTCCTCACTTACCCGCTTGCTTATCAGCTATTGCAGAAATGCGTCCTGAACAATGCTTACACTCGGCGCATTATCTGTTTAAAAATAAAGCTGATTTAAATGGAAATGTTGTCGTTTTAGGTTCTGGACAGTCTGCGGCTGAAGTATTTCTGGATTTATTTGAGCTGCAAAATAATCGGCCAGATCAAAATATTGAATTGCATTGGTTTACCCGTTCCAGTGGTTTTTTCCCGATGGAATATGCACCGCTCGGTCTGGAGCATTTTAGTCCAGACTATCTGCAACATTTTTATCAACTCGATGAAAAAGTAAAGAGCAGTCAATTGGCTCAACAAGCCTTGCTTTATAAAGGTATTAGTGCCAAAACCATTCGTGAGATTTATCACAAACTCTATCAGCGCAGCATTTCTGGACAGGCTCTTGCGACTCATTTGCATAATAGCTGTGAGTTAATCGATACGACATCTTTAACAAATGGACAAGTCCGTTTGCATTTTGTGCATAAGACCACGCAGCAGGCGTTTTACTTAGATGCTGATCATGTGATTGCAGCTACAGGTTATCGCACACCCCAGTTAAGTTTTATGGAAAAAATCTCGTCGCTGATTGAACGAGATTCGAAACATCGCTGGAAGATTACTCAGGATTATCAGCTTGTACATTCAGCCTGCGGAAACATTTTTGTGCAAAATCAGGAAATGCATAGTCATGGTGTGGGTACGCCAGACTTAGGCTTGGGTGCTTATCGTTCGGCAGTGATTGCCAATCAACTGGCTCAGCAGACTCTGTATGAGTTAGGCGATCAGCCGCAAACGTTCCAACATTTTGATTTGAGTCAAAATCCAAATATTCAATTTACCCATTCTGTCACAAACATGGTTGAGACTTGTCAGGACAAATCAGATCACAGAGGAGTGGGGCTGAGTCAATATCGTCGTCCCACAAATCATCTGCTGCATCTTCAAAGAAATAAATCCAAGCTGAAACAAGTCTTGTCCCATGTTTTTCAGTACGAGAAATCCCTATGAGTTTTGCACAGTTACAAATTAACCAGCAGCAATGGAGAGCGGCTGGACAGCGTTTAATTGAAATGGCGATTGCCGAATTTTTATATGAAGAAATCATCGACGTTGAATCATTAGGCAATGGATTGTATCAATTACAGTTGGCAGACCGAACTTATCAATTTCGTGGTTATCGCTATTTATTAGGTCACTGGAATATTCAGTCAGGCTCTGTTCGTGATTTAACTCAGCTCAATCATCAAGCGGCGTGGAACTTACATGAATTTATTGTTGCGGCAGCGCAAGCGACTCAGGTTAAGCTATTCACCCAAGCTTATCTGATCAAGGAAATGAACAATACTTGGTTGGCAGAAGCACATCTTTTCGATGAAAATCGTTTAAATAGCGAAGCCGTTTTAACTGAATCGCATCATCGAATTGAAGGAATGTTGCGTGGACATCCGTGGCTCATCATGAGTAAAGGTCGTATGGGCTTTGGTTATGATGACTATCTCAATGCCGCGCCTGAATTGTCGCCTGAAGTGAAAGTATTGTGGTTGGCGGTACACCGCGATCTTGCCAATTATCGATTTAGCGAACACTGGAATGCTAAAGCACTTTATCAACATGAATTTGATGCTAAGGAACTTGAGCACTTTGCACAGAAGTTGTCCGAAAAAGATTTGAATGTAGAGGATTATTACCTTATCCCTGTACATGCATGGCAGTGGCATCAATGGTTAGTTGCAACTTATGCCAATGAAATTGTCGATCAAAAGATTATTGAACTGGATATCAGCTCAGACAGTTTTGTACCGATGCAATCGATTAGAACCTTATGTAATATTTCTAACCCGAAACGGCATTATATCAAGCTTCCAGTCAGTATTTTTAATACGGCAGTTTATCGAGGCTTACCTTCAAAACGAAATTTGGCTGCACCTGCTGTGACAGGTTGGCTTAAAAGTATTTTGGCCAACGATGCAGACTTGCAAGCAAGTGGGGTGGTGTTTTTAGGAGAAGTTGCGACTTTAACCATTCATCAGCCATGTTTCGATCGTATAGATGGCGTGCCATATCAATTTAAAGAATTGTTCGGCTGTTTATGGCGAGAAAGTATTGATCCGTATATTTCTTCCGATCAGCAAGTATTGTCACAAGCCGCATTATTGCACCGCGATTTATCCGGTCGTTCCATCCTTCAGACCTTAATTGAAGCGTCTCAGTTAAAGCCGCTAGACTGGTTGGCGCAGTTCGCAAAGGTATGTTTGACGCCGCTTCTGATCTGTCTTTATCGTTATGGATTGGCGTTTTCCCCACATGGCGAAAATACCATGTTGGTACATGAAAATGGTGTTCCAAAAGCTTTAGTTCTTAAAGACTTTATTGATGATGTGAATTTGGTTGATGAAGATTTCCCTGAGCTCGATGATTTACCTGAAGAAGGGAATATTTTATTACGTCACAGTGCATTAGAGCTGAGTCATTTTATTTTTACTGGCTTATTCATGGTGCATTACCGCTATATCTGTAATGTGTTTTTAGAGGATTTTTCAGAATATAGCGAACTGGATTTCTGGCAAACCATCCAAAACAGTATTCTGGATTTGCATCAATCACATCCAGAATTATTAGAAAGAATTGAAAAGTTCGCCATGCTGCGTCCTGAGTTCGAAAAAATTTGTCTTAATCGGGTGCGCTTATTTACCACAAGTTATAACGATGAAGCAGAACGTCCTGTTCCTGTTTTTCTTGATCCTATTCCAAATCCTGTCAGTGAAAAAACATTAGCAGACTGGAAACGTCAGCTCCAAACCGAATCTAAAGACATTCAAATTGCCTAGTGATGAGATAAAAATGAATACGATTTCAAGTCAGCTTCCCGATTATTATGAATATTTTGAAGAAGGCACTCAATATTATTTGCGTCAGGTGCAATATCCACAGGATATAGCCTTACTACATAAATGGATGCATGAGCCACATGTGATTCCACAATGGCAACTCAATAAAACTGAATTAGAGCTACAGGTTTATTTTGACAAAATGCTGGCTGATGATCATCAACGCTTATTAATTGTTGGCATTAATGGGCAAGATGTCGGTTATACCGAAATTTATGAAGGCAAGCGTGATCGTTTGGGTCGCTATTATGACGGTCACGAGCATGATCTGGGTTGGCATCTGCTGTTTGGTGAAAAATCAGCTTTTGGTAAAGGATATTTACGTCCGACCATTCGATTATTAAGTTTTTATATTTTTGAACATGCGCAATCGATCAAGATCGTGGGTGAACCTGATCATACTGTTAAGCCCTATGCGGCGGTTGTAGAAGAACTATGCTACGAAGCGCAGCGCTTGATTCCAATGGCTGAAAAAACAGCGATGCTGTATTACTGCTATCGCGATAAATTTTATAACAAATTTGCAGATGATCTGATTCGCTCGCAATCAGTTAAGAAACAAAATCTAGCAGCAGAATATAGCTCATGAGCTTAAGTAGTCATTATATCCAGATCCTTGATATGCAGTTTTCAGGTCATGTATCGAGTCAGGAATTTGAAGATTGGCTGTCGCAGATACAGGTTTTTCTGGATCAGGGACGTGCTTTTGTCCTCATTATGCAAACCTTACCACAGACTGAATTTCCCGAGGATTATCGGGAAATTCAGTCACGTTGGTACAAAAGCTATAAGTCACTTTTTTTCCAATATTGTTTGGGATTGGCTCGTATTGCACAGGATGAAGATGATCGTATTCGTCTGGATACACCAGCTTTGCAGCAGGCTTGGCGAGTACCTTATTTTGTAAGTTTATCTAAAACAGATGCACTGGATTGGGCCGTGCAGAGGTCATTATGCAAGACGCAAATCACATGACAAACCAAAAACAAATCACAGCAGTCTCGACATTGGGGCTGGGCGTAATTGTCATTTTATATCTAGCGCATGCTTTACCATTGTATTTTTACAATGTGGCATTGCCTGCCATTTTGCGACATCAAGGGGTTGATCTACGCTGGATTGGGATGTTGTCACTGCTCTATATTCCGTGGGCTTTTAAATTTTTCTGGGCACCCGTACTGGATCGTTTTTATCTAAAAAAGTTGGGCAAACGCAAAACATGGCTGTTGTTTACGCAACTGGCATTGGTTGCAGGAGTGATCATGCTCGCGATGACTCAGTTTAATTATGGGATCTGGATCTTTGTAATCATTGGTTTGTGGATTTCTACTTTTGCTGCCACACAGGATATTGCGATTGATGGTTATACCGTCGAGACATTAGCTGAGTCTGAATATCGTTTGGGCAGTATGGCACAAAGTATCGGCGTGGCTTTAGGCAGTATGATTGGTGGTGCTGCAACCTTATGGCTCTATCAACATTATGGCTGGCAAGTTGCCTTGTTGACTTTGGCGGTATTAACCGCGCTCACCATGTTGGCCATATCGCAAATTAAAGAACGTCCACAGCAGACGACATTCAAACAACCGCCAAGTTTAAAAAATGCTTTTAAACGCCCAGAAATTCGTTGGGCCTTGCTACTGATCCTATGTTATCGCTTTGTTGAAGCACCTGCCATGGCCATGCTTAATCCTATGCTGATAGATCAGCAATGGTCTTTGACTGAAATCGGGGTGTTGATGTCGGTATTTGGCGCATTAGTCGGATTATTGGCTGCGGTAACAGCGGCATTTTTACTCAAAAAATTGGCAGCAACCCAGCTTTTGATCTGGGCGGGTTGGTTAAGAACTTTTATCTATGCCGTCATTGGCATCGCTATTTTACTCAGTTGGTTTGACGTCTGGCACGGCTTATTGGGTTTATTTGTGATTGTCATTTTGGCGATTCGTTATATCGCCATGACGGCTCTCTATGCGTATTTCATGCAGAACAGTTCAAAACAACAGGCGGGTACTGACTTTACCATTCTGGTGTGTTTTGAGTTGCTAGTTTATTTCTTAGGAGGTGCTTTTTCTGGCTTTTTAGCCAAAGGATTGGGTTATGGCAATTTTTATATCGTGCTTGCTATTGCTTCGGTCTTAAGTGTCATTTTGTCTCAGATGATTGTTAGAAAATCAAAAACGAACCCCACTATTATTTAGGGATTATCATGAAACATCGTTCAATTGCTACATCTATTACTGTATTAAGTCTTGCTGTAAGCGGTCAGCTTTATGCTGATACACAAGTATCGGGGGATACACAGCAGTCTGTACAGACCACCAAACAGTTAGCACCCATCGTCACCACTGCAACACGTTCAGCACAAAGTATTGCTGAAATCGCGGGGACAGTGCAATCGATTGATCAAGCTCAGATTCAGCAACAAGCCGCGGCGGGTCGGAAAATTGCAGATATTTTGGCACAACTGATTCCGTCATTGGGCGCGAGTAGTGGAACCACCAGTAACTATGGACAAACCATGCGTGGCCGCCAGATTCTGGTCATGATTGATGGTGTACCACAAACTGGTTCGCGTGATTTATCACGTCAGTTTAACAGTATCAGTCCAGATATGATTGAACGTGTCGAAGTGGTTTCAGGTGCAACCAGTATTTATGGATCTGGAGCGACAGGCGGTATTATTAATATTATTACCAAACGTGCCAGTGATAAGCCTTTAGGCTTTGAAACCAAACTAGGTGTGACTTCTGGCAATGATTTTAATCATGATGCTTTAGTCTATGAAGCCATGCAAAGTATGTCTTTTAATCAGGGGGCACTCAGCGGGTTTTTAGGTGCAACTTATACCAAACGCGGTGAAATTCAGGACAGTCATGGCGACCGTATTGCACCTGAACCTGCACAAACAGATCGTTCAGACACTGAAACCATTGATGTCAATGGACGTATGACTTTTAAATTGACGGATCAGCAATCCTTGAGTGTCGGTGCTCAGTATTATAATGATGAACAAGACAGTGACTATGGCCCAGATTACGGGAAAAATGTGGCGGTGTTATTTGGTGCCAAGCCATCACTTAAAGCGGTGAAAGGTTTACAACTAGATGATCAGCCATTTACAGAACGTTATGGGGTTAATGCACAATACCGTAATGAAAATTTATTCGGTCAGATATTAAATATTGAAACCTATTATCGAAATGAAAAAGCGCGTTTCTACCCATTTGCCGCAGCGTATACCCGTGCAGCACCTGTTTATGCAGTTCTCCAATCTGAAAATGAATCCAAAGTAGCAGGTATTCGTGCTGCAATGGAGTCTAATCTAAATGTGGCGAACCGTAATTTAAAACTGACTTACGGGGTTGATTATGATCACGAAGAAGGTAGTCAGGAAGCAGATCGTTATAACTTAAATACATTCATTGCCAGTAATGGTTTAAATATCAAATCCACAGGAACCAATATTGCTTATGGGCCAGAAGTAACCGTTGAAAATCTGGGTGCTTTTTTACAGGGGGATTACACATTAACTGATCGTTTAAATGTGCAAGCGGGGATTCGCTATCAGCATATTAAGAGTGACAGTGATGCTTTTTCACCGACGACTGAATTGCTCATTGCTGATGACCGTGCATCAGCAGGTCAAAGCTATAGTCCAGCAGTCATTGCGGCAGGTTCAGTCAAACACAATGCCACGCTATTTAACATTGGCCCCGTATTTAAATTGACTGATCAACAGCAGATTTTTGCCAATTTTTCACAAGGTTTCAGTTTACCTGATATGCAGCGCGTATTGCGTGATGTGCAGGCAGGATTTGTAGTGCAATCTAGCAATGTTGAGCCAATTAAGGTCAACAGTTATGAGTTGGGCTGGCGTTTACAGGGCGATGAAGGTCTGAATTTAGGTGTAACGGGTTTTTATAATACCTCTGATAAAGTGGTTCAGTTTAAATCTGACCGTAGTGTCAATGTCGCAGATACAGATCAACGTATTTATGGTGCGGAAGCTAATGTCAGTGTTCCTGTACTCGAGCAATTTAGCATCGGCGGTACATTAGGTTATACCCGTGGTGAATTTAAAGACGCGAGTGGACAATGGCGTGAGCTGAATGCTTTACAAATTTCACCCATCAAAGGAACAGTTTTTGGTGAGTGGCAAGATGGCAATGGCAATAGCCTGCGAGTACAAACCCTTGCAATCAAAGGCACCGACAAAGCGTATAAAGATTCACTTCAAGCCGTTTATGATGCCAATGTCCAGCCCAATGCTGCGGCCAAAGTTAAAGGTTATGCGGTTATGGATGTAATCGCAAATGCTAAAGTTGGGCCAGGAACATTGGGCTTTGGTGTTTATAATGTCTGGAATACAGATTACAAAACGGTGTATAGCCAAGCTGTTGTACCTGTTTATGGGGCCATTTCCAGCCTGCCAGCTCAAGGTCGTACTTACGGTCTGAGTTATAGCGTTAAATATTAAAAGATTTTAAGACATTAAAATTTAATGTCTAAAGTTTTAATAAAAAATCGAGTTGAGTCATTCACTCGATTTTTTGTATGTATAAGGTGCTGATCATAGCAAGGATCGCAAATTGATTAAGGTGATCTAATTTAGTTTCCAAAAATCTGATGAAATTTTTGGTGAATTATCTGAGTAAATATTTGAAAAATGAGGTTTTGAATATTCAAAAGAACAGGATTTTTTATAATGAATTTTTAACGGATGAAGCTGTTCAGATGAGTGCAATGAAATATCCTAATAAGCTAAAAGATCAAGATTCCTATCCAGAAGATTAATTGATCAGAAAAAATAAGCCACCGAAGTGGCTTTTTACTTCAAGGTAATTGTGATATCGGCGAACCACCCAATGCTTGCATCAAAGTGACATAAGCATTGTATTGATTCTGTTTGGTATTGACTAAACTTAATCTCGCTGCACGTGTCGTTTCTTGTTGATCCAGTAAGTTTTTTAACGCCACAGCACCATTGCGATAACGGACGTCTGTTAAACGCTCGGCTTTTTCAGCCAGTTCCAGATTACGTTGTTGTAATTGGACTTGTTGATTTAACTCAGTACGTGCCGAAAGTGAATTTTCGACATCGGCAAATGCCTGATACAAAGTTTGACGATATTGAATAATGGCTTTTTCATAATCCAATTGACTAATTGCAATATTCTTTTTCATATCATTATATTGCAAAAAAGGTAAGCTCAAACTAGCACCTAAAGTCAGGGCAGGGTTTTTGATTAACTCAGTCAAAGAGGTACTACTCGAACCCAGCTTTCCAGTTAAATTGATAGAGGGATAATAACTCGCAGTGGTGGCATCTTTGTTTGCTAAACTTTCGCGTAGGCGTAGTTCTGATGCCCTTAAATCAGGGCGGCGCGATAAGATATCCGCGGGTAATCCTGCTGCAATCTGCGGTAAGCTGACTTGAGGCAGACGTTGTGGTTCTTGTAAATTTAACTGTTGTACAGGAATATGCAATAACACAGCGATGGCAGTACGCGTTTCGACCAGACTTTGCTGAATTTGACTTAAATTGGCTTTTTGACTTTGTACCGATTGCTCGGCTTGAGTCAGATCTAAACCTGAAACAGCGCCAGCTTTATATTGGCTATTCACTAAACTATACAGTTTCTCAGAAGTTGCCAGACTTTGTTTCGCTGTTGCTAGGCTTTCATTCAGATAAGCCAGTTGCCAGTAGAGTTTTGCAGTTGTTCCAATCAAAGTTTGGGCAGTCGCCTGTAAGTCTTGTTCAGTGGCTAAAGCTTCCCATTTTGAGGCTTCCGTCTGACGCGCCAATTTACCAAATAGATCTATTTCATAGCTGACAACTGCACTTAAAGATAAACCTTGTGAGCTGTCATCACCTGAGTTGAGATCAATTTCATGCCCAGTAGAAACCCCTGAACTGACGCGTGGGCCTTGTTGATCGGCTGCTAAACCGGCTTTTAAACGGGCCTGTTGGATTGCAATTCCAGCAACAGCCAAGTCCGTGTTTTTGGCAATGACTTGATCGACCAATTTATTCAATTGTGGATCACCAAACAATGTCCACCAATGATCTGCATAACGGTCAAAAGTTGTATTTTTAGCAGTTTGATCATATTGGAACTGTTGTGGCGTTTGCACGCTTGGTGTCTGATAGGGCGTTTTAACAACAGCAGCACAACCAACGAGGGTAGATGAAGCGATGATGAGAGCACATAAGGGGGTTAATTTAGATAATGACATAATGCTTCCTATTATTCTCGTGCCAACGCTGCAACAGGATCGAGTTTTGCGGCATTCTTTGCCGGTAAAAATCCAAAAACCACACCAATGAGGGTAGAACATACAAATGCTGCGATAATCGAGGTAGTCGAATAGGCAACTGCAAAGTTCCCCGCGGCGACTTTATTAATCAGTTGTCCTAAACCCAGTGACAACAGCACACCGAGTACACCACCAATTAAACACACCAAAATTGCTTCAATTAAAAACTGTTGCAGAATATCACTTTGTCGTGCACCAACCGCCATACGAACCCCGATTTCCTGAGTACGTTCTGTCACGGATACCAACATAATATTCATCACGCCGATTCCTCCGACCACCAGTGAAATCACGGCAATTGCAGAGACCAAGAGCGTCATAGTGCTGGTGGTTTTTTCAATGGTTTGGCGGATACTGTCACTGTTCATGGTGAAAATATCTTGTTGACCATGTCTTAAGGTCAATAAGTTCACAATGGCATTTTCCGCTGCACTGGTTGAGTATTGATCATTAATCCGCACAATGATATTGCGCACATTGGCTTGGCCTAACATACGACTCATGACTGTGGTGTAGGGCATATACACGTTTAGCGTATCATCTGAGCCCATTGCACTGGTTTGCGGTTCTACAATTCCAATAATACGCGCAGGCACACTTCCAAGTAACACCACTTGCCCAATCGGATTGCTGCCATCGGCAAAAAATTGTTTTTGGGTATTGGTATCAATCACAACATCTTGCGTACGATCACGCACACTACGTCCATCAAAGCTTTGCCCATCTTTAAAGGTTAAGCCTTTTACATCAAAATAGTCATTACCCACACCATTAATGGTCGCATTGGCTTCATTTTCCTGATAACGAATGGTCTTTGAGGTGCTGACCATCGGCGTGACCGCACTCACATAAGGCTGTGTCGCCAAGGCCTCTGCATCGGCGGGAACCAGTGTTTTAAAATTAGCTGTTTTAGAGTTATCACCAAAACCGCGCCCCTGAAACACAGTAATGGTATTGGTGCCCAAACTACTAATATTTTCCAGAATTTGCTTTTGCGAACCGTTGCCCAGAGCAACCACTGTGACCACGGATGCGATCCCGATGATAATGCCGAGCATGGTCAAAAAAGTACGCATACGATGTGCATTCATGGACAATAATGCCATTTGGAATGCTTCTGAAAGTCGATCCAGTGCAGAACGTAAGGCTGAAACACTTTTGCCTTTGGCTTGTTTATTGGCAAGCGCAGGTGCTGCATCTGGATCAGAATTTAATTCAGTTTCATACTCAGGTACGTTGGCTCGATCCGCAACAATTTCACCATCACTGATTTCAATAATTCGTGTGGCATTTTTGGCGATTTGCATGTCATGGGTGACAATAATGACAGTATGACCCGCTGCATTGAGTTCGCGTAAAATCCGCATCACTTCAACACCGCTATGTGAATCAAGCGCACCAGTGGGTTCATCGGCAAGAATGACATCACCACCATTCATCAAGGCGCGAGCAATGGATACTCGTTGTTGTTGACCACCAGATAATTGACTTGGCCGATTTTGGGTTTTACTGCCTAAGCCCAGTTCTGTGAGTAAAGCGGTGGCACGTTGCTTTCGTTCTGTAGGATTGACACCTGCATACACGGCAGGCACTTCGACATTACCCTCAGCCGTTAAATCGCCCAGTAGATGGTAACGCTGGAAAATAAAACCAAAATATTCACGGCGTAACTTTGCTAGATCATCAGGTTCGAGTTTCCCGGTTTCCTGTCCACTGACTTTATAGCTACCACTGGTTGGTCGATCCAGACAACCTAAAATATTCATTAAGGTTGATTTGCCAGAACCTGATTGACCGACAATGGCAACTAATTCACCTTCATAAATCGTAAGGTTGATGTCTTTTAAAATTTGAACGGTGCTATCGCCAGCAGGGAACTCACGTACCAGATTGCTGACTTCAAGCAAAGCTTGTTGAGTCATGCTTACATTCCCATAGGTCCACGACGACGATTACCACTATTGGCAGAAGCGGCTGAAGTATCAGCGCTATCGGCAATAATGACCTGATCACCTTGTTTTAAGCCTGCAAGGACTTGAGCATTAACACGGTTATTAATACCAATCAGCACTTGTTTCGGTTGAGCAGAGCCATCTGCTTGTAAAATACGAACCACACTTAAGCTGGCTTTACCCTCTGCAACTGCCTGTTTCTGTTCCGCGTTTAAATTCAGGCGTTCAAAACTTGGAGTATTTTTGTCTTTATCACGTTGTTTATGTTCTGCATTTGGTGTTGAAGCTCCCGCAGTTTGAGTGTGGGCTGTACGATTCTGTGCGCCTGCTGGTCGACTGGATAATGCAGAAGAGGGCACCAATAAAGCATTTTTCACCGAATCCAGTACGATATAAACCTGAGCTGTCATATCAATACGCAATTTACCATCTTCATTGGGTACATCAAATAAAGCATTATAGTAAATGGCACTGCTACTGGTTGAGCTTGAGGAACTCGATGAGTTGCTCGATTCACTCGAAATAGAGTCTGGCGCGGGTTCAATCTGACGTAAGGTTGCATAACGTTTTTTATCATCACCCAATGTCGTGAAATAAACCTGTTGTCCTTTTTCCACTTTCATAATGTCTGCTTCACTGACTTGTGCCTTGATGGTCATATTTTGCAGTTTGGCAATTTTAACAATGGTTGGTGCAGACTGATTGGCGTTTACGGTTTGACCTTCTTCAGTCACGATCGCAACCACAGTACCATCGGTCGGCGCGACAATCTGGGTATAACCAATGTTGGTTTGCGCTGTAGAGCGAGTCACTTTGGCCGATTCAATCTGAGCATCGAGGGCTTTAATTTGTGCCTGTGCTGTTTTATAAGCAGCTTCTGCTGACTCTAACTCGGCTTTTGAGGTGGCATCCTGTGCATACATTTGTTGTTGTCGACGATATTCCAGTTGCTTTTCATTCAGGTTCGCTTGTTGCTGTAAGCGCTGCGCTTCTAAATTTTTGATATTGGCATCGGCAGTTTTTAAACTATTTTCCTGAGTAGTCGAGTCAATTTGTGCAATAAGTTGCCCTTGTTTGACTTCATCTCCCAATTGCACATACATTTTTTTGACTTGACCAGACACCTGTGCACCGACACTAATCAGGCGCGTGGCATCCAGTGTACCTGTCGCTAGTACAGTATTTTCCAGATCACCGCGTGAAACTGTTTCAGTAATATACTGCGGCTGTTGTTGTTTAGGTTTGAAAAAAGTCCATGCGAGTGCAGCAATAATCGCGACACACACCACCGCAATGATCATTTTAGAGGCTTTTATTTTTGGCATAGCAATATCTGGAGTTCGACGTAATTTGGCACTAGTATAAAAGTGAATTAAGGATAAAACGTGAATATTTTTATTGATTTAATGCAATAGTGCGGAATAGTCTTAAACGAGAAACAAGGTTTTTCCACAGAGCTCCGCAATCCCTTGCTGAATCAAATGTTCTGGATTTTCTTTAGACATGCCTTTGATAGACGCATCGACTTTTAATAACAAGCTAGGCCAGTTTAAAAATTGTTGTGGATGTAAACGGCGTAGTGCGTGTTGATAGAGAGAAACTTTGGTTTTCCAGATTCCCAATTGTAAGGCATTTTGCGGCTGTTCAAATAACTGCATTAAGAGCCGCATTTCTTTACTGAGTGTCCACAAAATCAAACTGTGTGGCTCACCTGATGCGATCAAATACTGAAAAATCTTAATGGATTGTGCTAGATTGCCTTCAAGTAAAGCATCACTTAAATCATAAGTAGTATAGCGAGATTGATCTTGTAAACAGGCATAAAGCTGTTCAATTTGGATCAGAGAATGCTCAGGAAATGTATCATTTACCCGCATTAAACTATTTTTTGCAGCTAATAAATTATGCTCATGATGCTGCATGAGCCATGCCCATGCATCTGAATCCAGTTGAATTCCTAATTTCTCAGCTTCAATTGTTAAAATACGCTGACGATCTTGAGGGTAGGAGGCTGTTAAAGTAACCACCACACCATTGGCTTCAACCGTTTGAAAAAATGCCGACTTTAAGCTTGAACTATCTTGTTTCGGTAAAACAATCAGTAAGAGATTGGACTCATTATGTTGTAAATAACTTTTGAGCTGTTTGAGTCCATTGGCATCAGGTTTGATGTTGCCATGTACTTCAATGGCAAGTTGCTGTGAAAATAAAGAAAGACTATTTAATGCATTAAAAACGTTTTTCCAGTCATTGACACTGCTGATGTCATAACGCTGGCGTTCAATGTTTTGTTGCTGCCAGCTTTTACGAAAATGATCCAATAAATTTTGCTCAAGCAAAGGTTCTTGGCCGTGCAAAATCCATGCGCCACGCGCTTCTGCTGCGCGTTTTAAGGCTTGTAAATAGTCCAGTTTCATGATCGATCAACACAAAGATACATTTAGTTAGATGTACTCTGTGGCGTGGCTTTCGGTAAACGGTTGGCAGAAATCTGACGCGCAATCTGCTGAGCAATATCATCAATCACAATGCGATCCAGATAAGTCTCTTCCTGATTTTCCGTGTTAACCGTCGCTAAATCATATTGATAACTACGCGCTGCGGTTAAAGTGCGTGGCGCAGTAATCGGATTGCCTTGATGATCTTCGATCTGAAAAGTGACAGTTAAGCGTAATAAAACTTCGGTGAGTTTTCCATTAAGGAGTTGACGACGCGGTGTATAATCAAGCACACGCAGCGTATAGGCATCGTTGGCATTACTCAGTTGAACACCACTGGCAGCCAAATAAACACTCAGCTGTTTTTCCAATTCGTCGGTATTTTTAGGCAAAGCAAGATTGAGCCTTTGATAAGCCAATGGTGCGGCAGTTGGATTAGTTCCTTTTAAATGAAAACCACCACAGCCCGCCAAGCCTGCACTTAGACCTAAAGTTAATACAACTGCTGCAACACGTTGAACTAAATGCATGCTTTGTCCTCATGGGATTCCAAAATACTTGGAATCATTAATTTTTTAAAATTCACAACATTTTAGATTCAAAGCCCATTGAATGACAACGGGCTTTGTTTGGGTTTTGTTTATTCTACTCAAGTTCCTTCTCCCTTAGAGAGAAGGTTAAGATGAGGGGGAATGACCTCTCCCTAACCCTCTCTTAAAAGCAAAGGGGATTTAAGCAGGAAATTAAACCACTAAATTGACCAATTTATTCGGTACAACAATTTCTTTCTTGGTTGGACCCGTTAAGAATTGTTGAACCTCAGGCAATGCTTTAGCCAATGCCAATAATTCATCTTTCGATGCATCAATAGAGACTTCTAACTTGCCACGAAGCTTACCATTGACCTGTACCACAATAGTTTGAGTATTGCGGGTCAATGCAGACTCATCAACCACAGGGAATGTGACCTGAACTAAATCAACACCAAACTGGCTCAATAAAGTCTGACTTAAATGCGGTGCAAATGGAGCAAGCAAGGTTAGGAGTGTCGTGATCGCTTCACGTAATACAGCGATATCATTGTCATCTTTTGCTTCAAACTTATTGCTGGCATTAAGTAATTCCATCAATGCGGCAATAGCGGTATTGAAGGCATGACGACGTTCAATGTCATCACCTACTTTTTGAATGGTTTCATGGGTTTTACGACGTAAATCCTGAGCATATTGAGATAGATTAGCAGTATCAATCGTCGTTGCTGGGTTGCCTTGTTCTAGGAAGCCAGCAGCCAAACGCCATACACGTTTCAAGAAACGGTTTGCGCCTTCCACACCTGCATCTGACCATTCTAGAGATTGATCAGGTGGCGCGGCAAACATCATAAACACGCGCGCGGTATCTGCGCCGTATTGATCAATGATCGCTTGTGGGTCAATGCCGTTGTTTTTCGATTTGGACATTTTTTCTTGTCCACCGATCACGACATCCTGACCATCACCTGAATATTTCGCAGACAGGATACGACCTTTTTCATCTTTTTCTAAAAGGATATCGGCAGGGTTAAACCAAGTTTTCTTGCCGTTTTCTGCTTCACGATAGAAGGTATCTGCTAACACCATGCCTTGAGTCAGCAAGTTGGTAAATGGTTCGTTACCTTGTACTACACCTTCATCACGCATCAATTTATGGAAGAAACGTGCATAAAGCAAATGCAAAATCGCGTGTTCCACACCACCGATATATTGATTGACAGGTAGCCAGCTTTGCGCAGCTTCCGGTTTGACCATACCACCAGTGAAGTCTGGAGATGCATAACGTGCGTAATACCAAGATGACTCAACAAAAGTATCTAAAGTGTCTGTTTCACGACGAGCTTCGCCACCACAGCTTGGGCAAGTGGTTTGATAAAACTCAGGCATTTTATTGAGTGGATTACCCGAGCCATCTGGAACCACATCGGTTGGCAATACCACGGGCAATTGATCTTCTGGAACAGGTACTTGACCGCATTTTTCGCAGTTGATCATTGGAATTGGGCAACCCCAATAACGCTGACGAGAAACACCCCAGTCACGTAAACGGAATTGAACTTTGGCATTGGCAAGTCCTTGTGGCTCTAATTTTGCAAGGAAAGCATCAAATGCCGCTTGAAAATCTAAACCATCAAACTCACCTGAATTCACCAGTTTGCCATCTTTAGAGCCGTACCATTCTTGCCATTCAGTTACAGAATATTCTGCATCGTCAGCACCTTTGGCATCAATCACTTGGGTGATAGGCAAGTTAAATTTATTGGCAAATTCGAAATCACGTTCGTCATGTGCAGGAACTGCCATGACCGCGCCTGAGCCATAAGACATCAACACATAGTTGGCAATCCAGACAGGAAGGTCTTCGCCTGTCACTGGGTGCTTAACAGATAAACCTGTTGCCATACCTTTCTTTTCAGCCGTGGCTAAATCCGCTTCTGCGACTGAACCCATACGACATTCTTCAATAAATGCAGCAAGTGTAGAATCGCCTGCTTCTGATTGGAGCGCTGCTGCTTTTAGTGCCATTGGATGTTCTGCTGCAACCGCAACATAAGTCACACCCATCAAAGTATCTGCACGGGTGGTGTAAACGGTTATGCCATCGGCGTAGACTTCGGTGTTCGCCGATGGAAAAGTAATGTCCATCCCAGTAGAACGACCAATCCAGTTGCGCTGCATGGTCAAGACTTGTTGAGGCCAACCATCTTTTAATGTATCTAAATCGTCTAATAACTCTTGCGCATAGTCAGTGATGCGGAAGTAATACATTGGAATATCACGCTTTTCGACCAGTGCTCCTGAGCGCCAGCCACGACCATTTTCAACTTGCTCATTGGCAAGTACAGTCTGGTCAACGGGATCCCAGTTTACGGTTGAAAGCTTACGATAAATCAAGCCTTTCTTATAAAGCTGAACAAATAACCATTGTTCCCAGTGATAATATTCAGGGGTACAGGTTGCAAATTCACGATCCCAATCCACAGACAAGCCCAATTTTTTTAATTGGTCACGCATATAGGCGATGTTTTCAAAGGTCCATTTGGCAGGGGCAACCTGATGCGCAATGGCTGCATTTTCAGCAGGTAAGCCAAAAGCATCCCAACCCATCGGTTGTAATACTGTTTCACCTTTTAAACGATGAAAACGGCTGATCACATCACCAATGGTATAATTACGCACATGCCCCATATGCAGTTTGCCACTTGGGTAGGGGAACATCGACAGGATGTAGCGATGTTTACCTTCAACAGTGTCTGCAACTTTAAATGCCTTGCGAGCTTCCCAGTCTTGTTGAACTTGAGCTTCGATAGCACTTGCTTGATATTCGGGGTCAATGTGAGTAGTCATAAACGTATTAAGGACAACAATGTAAAGTTAAAAAATATTGCTGCACAGCATAGCGCAAAATCAAAAAAAAAGCGCATGTTGTACAAGGGATTTTATACACAATATAAAAAACAGATCTGGAATCTATCCAGACCTGAGATTTATTTTTGATTTGAGTGAGGGTATTTAAACTGCACGATTTGTCGCTGGAGCAGCGCTTGGTGCGGTTTGTTCAGATTTTGGCATTACCTGAGGTGTGTTAGGCGCAGGTGTTGATGACTGATTTTTATTGCCATTTTCTGTATTTGGCTGAGTTTGCTCTGGATGAGCTGGATTATTTTGTGTAGGGCGTGAAGTATGCCCATAAGTTTTAACTTGTCCTTGTTTTTTTGAACCTTTGGGTGGCGGCGTGGTGGTGTAGTGCGTCGAACCTTTGCTATCCACCCATTTGTAATATTGTTCAGCATGATTCTGAGTGGCAAATAGCATCAGACTAGCCATTAGCGCGCTTTGTGCTAAAAAAAATACCTTAGAACGATACACTATATATTTGCTCATAGCCTAAATGTCCATTAATAACAATCTGATTTTATAACGAAAAAAACGTCAATAAAGTTGAGTAATGCTGATTGTAAATCATACGCTTTAAATTGCGGTAAATGAACAAAAATGAAAAGAGGAATTGCGATAAATGGTGTAAATAAATCGATTAAGCTTCAAGTAATCTGGTTTAAAAAATATACACACAAAAAATAAACGGCAAAAAGCGAGCATTTCGCCTTGACTTTAATAGTTGAAACATAAAAAATGTTCGCTTTAGTTTTATATGCCTTTATTCGATCACCCTTCGAATAATGTCATGGTATGTAATGGACATTCTCTCTAGCCGAGAGGGTGATTTTGCTCAAGACCTGTTTATCCCAACAGTTCTTTAATGAAGCTGAGACAACTTATACGGTGATCAGTTTAGAAATTTTTCCTATTACAGCAAAAACTTGGAAGTATGTGTGCTATAACAGTGCAGAAAGTAAATGAATGACACACTATTTATGTCTCCCATAAATGGTGCAAAAGACTAGGGTGAATCACGTTGGAACTTTTATCTGGTGGTGAAATGCTCGTTCGCGCACTTGCGGATGAGGGCGTTGAACACGTTTTTGGATATCCAGGCGGCGCAGTTTTACATATTTATGACGCGCTTTTTCAACAAGACAAAATTAATCATTACCTTGTACGCCATGAACAAGCCGCAGGTCATATGGCCGATGCTTACTCTCGCGTAACTGGTAAGACGGGTGTGGTGCTGGTCACTTCAGGTCCAGGCGCAACCAATACTGTCACTCCAATTGCTACAGCTTACATGGACTCAATCCCGATGGTGATTTTGTCTGGTCAGGTTGCCAGCCATTTAATTGGAGAAGATGCATTTCAGGAAACAGATATGGTCGGTATTTCCCGTCCAATCGTAAAGCACAGTTTCCAAGTGCGTCATGCCAGTGAAATTCCTGCCATTATTAAAAAAGCATTTTATATTGCTTCAAGTGGTCGTCCGGGGCCAGTTGTGGTCGATATTCCAAAGGATGCCACTAATCCTGCTGAAAAATTTGCCTATGAATATCCTGAAAAAGTGAAGATGCGTTCGTATCAACCACCTTCACGTGGACATTCAGGACAAATTCGTAAAGCCATTGATGAGTTGCTTTCTGCAAAGCGCCCTATGATTTATACGGGTGGTGGTGTGGTTCAGGGCAATGCATCTGCATTATTGACTGAGCTTGCGCATTTGCTCGGTTATCCAGTGACCAATACCCTAATGGGTTTGGGGGCGTTTCCAGGCGATGATCCACAATTTGTGGGCATGTTAGGGATGCACGGGACTTATGAAGCCAACATGGCGATGCATAATGCCGATGTGATTTTGGCGATTGGTGCGCGTTTTGATGACCGTGTCACCAATAATCCTGCCAAATTCTGTCAAAATGCCAAAGTCATTCATATTGATATTGACCCAGCAACCATTTCCAAGACGATTATGGCGCATATTCCTATCGTTGGTGCTGTTGAACCTGTGCTTCAGGAAATGTTAGCGCAGCTTAAGCAAATGAATGTGTCGAAGCCAAATTCAGAAGATATTGCTGCTTGGTGGTCTCAGATTAATGAGTGGCGTAAAGTTCATGGCTTACGCTATGAAGCGGGTCAAAATGGTGTGATGAAACCACAACAAGTGGTTGAAGCATTGGATCGTGTTACCAATAGTGAAGCGATTATTACTTCTGACGTTGGTCAGCATCAGATGTTTGGTGCGTTGTATTATAAATACAAGCGTCCACGTCAATGGATCAACTCAGGCGGTTTGGGCACCATGGGTGTTGGTTTACCTTACGCAATGGCTGCAAAACTTGCCTTCCCAGATCAGCAAGTAGTGTGTATCACGGGTGAAGCATCGATTCAAATGTGTATTCAGGAATTATCAACCTGTAAGCAATATGGATTAAATGTCAAAATTTTATGCCTGAATAACCGCGCCCTAGGGATGGTTAAACAATGGCAGGACATGAATTACGAAGGTCGTCATTCAAGTTCTTATGTTGAATCATTACCTGATTTTGCCAAGTTGATGGAAGCGTATGGTCATGTTGGCATTACCATTGAGCATGCAGATGAACTTGAGTCCAAGTTGGCTGAAGCGATGGCCATTAATGATAAATGTGTGTTCATTAATGTCATGGTTGATCGTACTGAGCATGTTTATCCAATGTTAATCGCAGGTCAGTCTATGCAAGACATGTGGTTAGGAAAAGGGGAGCGTACCTAATGAGACATATTATTTCTGTACTCGTTGAAAACGAAGCTGGTGCGCTTTCTCGTCTAGTTGGTTTGTTTAGTCAACGCGGCTATAACATTGAAACATTGAATGTTGCGCCAACTGAAGATGAAACTTTATCTCGTTTGACCTTGACCACGTATGGTGATGATCACAAGATTGAGCAAATTACCAAACAACTGAATAAACTGGTTGAAGTGGTGAAAGTCGTTGATCTTTCAGAAGGTGCTCATATTGAGCGTGAATTGATGTTGATCAAGGTGAAAGCCTTAGGTGCAGCTCGTGCTGAGATTAAACGCACTGCGGACATTTTTCGTGCACAAATCGTCGATGTAACGCCAACGACTTATACCATTCAGATTGCAGGGACTACCGATAAGCTTGATGGCTTTATCGATGCACTTGCAGAAAATACGATCTTGGAAGTGGTTCGTTCAGGTGTATCTGGTATCGCACGTGGCGAAAAGGTTTTAACAATTTAATTTTTTAAAAACCCTCATCCCAACCTTCTCCCAGAGGGAGAAGAAGTTCCCTCTCCTTGAGAGGGTTAGGGTGAGGGGGAAATACTCAACATATTTTAAAGTTTTCATGGAGACAACAGATGCAAATTTTTTACGATAAAGACTGTGATTTATCTATCATCCAAGGCAAAAAAGTAGCCATTATTGGCTATGGTTCACAAGGTCATGCACACGCACTTAACCTTAAAGATTCTGGCGTTGACGTCACTGTAGGTTTACGTGCGGGTTCTACTTCTTGGAAAAAAGCTGAAAATGCAGGCTTGAAAGTTTCTGAAGTTCCAGCAGCAGTTGCTCAAGCTGACTTAGTCATGATCTTGACCCCAGATGAATTCCAGTCACAACTTTATCGTGATGTAATTGAGCCGAATATCAAAGAGGGTGCGACTTTAGCATTTGCTCATGGTTTCTCTGTTCTTTATAACCAAGTTGTTCCACGTAAGGACTTGGATGTGATCATGGTTGCGCCTAAAGCACCAGGTCACACTGTACGTTCAGAATTCCAACGTGGTTCTGGTGTGCCAGATCTAATTGCAATCCATCAAGATGCTTCTGGTAATGCACGTAATGTGGCGCTTTCTTACGCTTCAGGCGTAGGTGGTGGTCGTACGGGTATCATCGAAACTTCTTTCCGTGAAGAAACTGAAACTGACTTGTTCGGTGAACAAGCGGTTCTTTGTGGTGGTGCGGTTGAATTGGTGAAAATGGGCTTCGAAACTTTGGTAGAAGCAGGTTATTCTCCAGAAATGGCTTACTTCGAATGCTTACACGAACTTAAATTGATCGTGGACTTGATGTTCGAAGGTGGTATCGCAGACATGAACTACTCAGTGTCTAACAACGCTGAATATGGTGAATATGTCACGGGTGTTGAAGTCATCAATGATCAATCACGTGAAGCAATGCGTAATGCGCTTAAACGTATCCAGTCTGGTGAATATGCGAAAATGTTCATTCAAGAAGGTGCGTTGAACTATCCTTCTATGACTGCACGTCGTCGTCAAAACGCTGCTCATGGTATCGAAGTGACGGGTAACAAGCTACGTGCGATGATGCCTTGGATCCAAGCAAACAAAATTGTTGATAAAGAGAAGAACTAATTTCTCGAATCAATTAATTTGAATGCCAAGACCCACTCTATTTGAGTGGGTCTTTTATGTTTATTGTTACGTGCCTCAAAAAGATGAAAGCAGTGCTTCCATCTTTTTTCGTACCTTGGATTCAAGCGAATAAAATCGTAGACAAAGAAAAGAACTAATTTGAGTTGAGTTTCTGAAAAACCCTGCAACTTGCAGGGTTTTTTTATCACAGCTTTGTTGGAAACCTGTGATTTAATTCATAAAACTAATCAAATTTGTGTTTTTATTTTGTTGATTTTTAAGGTAAAAAAAACTTGACCTTCACAGCGATAGTGGTATTGTTTAATGACATCAAAAACTTGATGTTAAGAAGGTCAAAGTGAGCAGGGAGAGGGCTGTTTATTTAGCTTTCAAAATAAAAACAAGTATCTAATAACCATGGAAATTTTGTATGGTACATGTTGATTATGACTATACCTTTGTACTCGGTTCAGTTCTAGTCGCTGTCATCGTGTGCTATGTAGCCATTTCTACAGAACAATTAATTTTTAAAGACACCTACAAGCATTTTGAAAAATGGATTCTAATTTCTAGTAGTCTTATTTTAGGCTTTGCTATTTGGTCAATGCATTTTGTTGGGATGTTTGCCTGCCATTTACCTGAAGGCTATTCTTTCGATCTAGGCTTAACCATATTGTCCTACCTGATTGCAGCAGTAGCTTCACTGTTCGCACTTTGGTTAACGTCACGTCCAACTTTACCTTTGCCTCGTCTTGTGATTGGCTCTGTTCTCATGGGTTTGGGAATTTCAGGGATGCATTATACGGGTATGATGGGCTTGGTGATCGAAAATCATCATCTGGTCTATGATCCTTTGATTGTTGTATTTTCAGTACTCATTGCGATTAGTGGTTCAGGTTTAGCTTTTTTTCTCATTTTCAAATATAAAAGTGCAATTGGACGAAAATCTGGGTTAAAACTAGCAATAGCGGTGACAATGGCGCTCAGTATTGTGGGGATGCACTATACGGGTATGGCTGCGACTACATTCATTTCGACTCATAATAATCATGTCATGATGCGTTATGAAGCAGGTCAGGGACTGCTCTTATTTACTATCCTGTTTGTGACTAGCCTGATTTTGGTCGCTGGTTTTTGTGTTGCTGTTCTAGAACTCAGGCTGGAGGAGCGTAATCATGCACTTTCACAATTAAATAAAGAACTTGCAGGTCTAGCAACCAAAGATAATCTAACCAAATTACCCAATCGTTTATTTTTAGTTGATTATGCGCAAGTCATTTTTGCAGAACACCGTTTACGTGAGCAGAATATTGCTTTTTTATATTTAGATTTGGATCGCTTTAAGTCAGTCAATGATGCTTTTGGTCATCATGTAGGAGACCAGTTATTGATTCAGATGGCGAATCGTGTTTACCGCCATTTAAATGAACGAAGTAAGTTTTTGAGAATAGGGGGGGATGAGTTTTTACTGATCATTGAAAACTCGACTATTGCAGAAGCTATGGAAAAAGCTGAAGATATTTTGCAGCAGGTTCAGGAAACCTATCTCATTATTGGCAAAGAAATTAATGTATCGGCCAGTGTGGGGATCGCAATGTATCCTGAACATGGCGCAAATTTACAAGATTTATTAATTAATGCTGATGCGGCCATGTTGATTTCTAAAGAGCAAGGACGTAATACCAGTACATTGTTTAGTTATTCCAGCGTACAGGATGAGGCAAAAAGTCAGTCTAAATTAATCAATGATTTGTATAAGGCTGTAGATGAGCAACAATTTGTATTATTTTACCAGCCGAAGTTTACCATTCATCAAAAAATTTGTGGGGTTGAAGCTTTAATTCGCTGGCAACATCCAACATTGGGATTACTCACTCCCCATATGTTTATTGATGGGGCGGAAAAAACGGGTTTGATTGTTCCAATGGGCTATTGGGCGCTTGAAGAGGCCTGTAAGCAGATTCAGGAATGGGTCCATAATAATATTCCTTTTTATCCGATCGCCGTTAATCTTTCTGCAATTCAATTTGAAAACAAAAAATTATTTTCGACTCTTGAAAGTTTAATAGAAAAATATAATATTCAACCTAATCATTTAATTATCGAAATTACTGAGTCAACTGCGATGCGTCATATTGATATGAGTATTCGCACTTTTGAGCGTTTACGTGATTTGGGTATCCGGATTGCCATTGATGATTTTGGTACAGGTCATTCTAGTTTTCTTTATTTAAAAGATTTACCTGTAGATGAGCTTAAGATTGATCGTGGTTTTATTGTGAACCTTGAATCAGGTTCGAAAGAAGAAATTATTCTGGAAAGTATTATTCAGCTAGCAACAAAATTAGGATTATGTGTTACAGCAGAAGGCGTGGAAACCCCTCTACAAGCCGAAATTTTAAGTCGTTTAGGTTGCCATCAGCTACAAGGTTATCTATTGGGTACGCCTGTTTCAGTAGATCGTCTTGCTATATATAAAGAAAATCACCAATTTGCTTAAATGTTTTTTGTAAATTATTGATATTTAAATTATTTTAATAATTTAAATAGTTCGGTAATTTTTTACCATATTAAGTTCTTTTTTGGAACTCGATTGTGTATAGTATTGAGATCTGCTGATGTTAAGGACGAATGCTCATTTTAATACAGCAAGATTTATACGATTTTAATTATCTAAGTATTTAAAAAAGGTAGCACAGGAGAGAATGAATCATGGATTTAAAAAAAATGACAGGATTGGAAATAATGCAGGCCTTTGCTCAAGGCTTATTTCCCGCACCTGGTATTGCGAAAACCATGCCGATGCAACCAGTTGAAGTTGAACATGGGCGAATTGTATTTGAAGCGATTGCGGATGAACGACATACCAATCCTTTAGGTGGTGTGCATGGTGGGTTTGCTGCCACAGTACTTGACTCAGTGACAGGTTGTGCTACACATACTGTTTTGGCGGCAGGAGAGGCGTATGGCACGACAGATCTAGCTATTAAAATGTGTCGTCCGATGCCATTTAATCAAAAGCTGATCGCTGAAGGCAAGGTGATTAATATGGGCAAAAATCTGGTGATTTCAGAAGGCTATTTACGTGACGAAAACGGTAAATTATATGCGCATGCTACAGCGACCAACATGATTATTCGTGCTAAATCTTAGCGGAATCATTGATTCGAAAATAGACGAAATAATTCATTTTTTCTTCAAAAAAAGTAAGCAAGGTCGAGAACAGATTTTCAACTTTGCTAAATACCAGATATCATCATTGAAATTTGTATTGGATACATCCGATGTAAGAAAGCAATAAACAATAAACAGTTTTGGTATTTAGGCGCTGACTGCCGAAGATAGCTTGTGGATAAAACAGATTTCATCCACAGAAACGGATGTGGCGATTTATCCTTTTGCTATTTCTGCTACAATTGCGCCAATTTTAGTTTTCTTACATCTAGGTAACAAATCGTGTTTACCGCAACGATGTTCAATATGAAGATTTATACATGTTTAAAGATCAGTTAGCGCAAGAAGTGAGTGCGCGTAGAACCTTTGCCATCATTTCGCATCCCGATGCGGGTAAAACGACCATGACAGAAAAATTACTGTTATGGGGTAAAGCCATTCAGGTTGCAGGTATGGTAAAAAGCCGTAAATCTGACCGTGCAGCGACATCTGACTGGATGGAAATGGAAAAAGAACGCGGGATTTCGATTACCACGTCAGTGATGCAGTTCCCCTATAAACAACATACCATTAACCTACTCGATACGCCGGGACATGAAGACTTTTCCGAAGATACCTACCGTACTCTAACCGCAGTAGACTCGGCATTGATGGTGATTGATGGTGCAAAAGGGGTCGAGGAACGAACCATTAAATTGATGGAAGTGTGTCGTATGCGTGATACACCGATCATTTCTTTCGTCAACAAAATGGACCGAGAAATTCGAGAGCCTTTAGAACTTCTGGATGAAATCGAAAATGTTTTGAATATTCGCTGTGTTCCTATTACATGGCCTTTAGGCATGGGACGCGACTTTGCGGGTGTTTATAATATTCTTGAAGATAAATTATATGTCTATAAGGCAGGTTTTGGTTCAACCATTACCGATATCGAAGTGCGTGATGGTTATGATCATGCTGATATTCGTGAAAAAGTCGGTGAATTGGCTTGGGCTTCATTTGAAGAGTCGTTAGAACTGGTGCAAATGGCCAATGAACCTTTAGATCGTGATTTGTTCCTGCAAGGTAAACAAACGCCTGTACTTTTTGGTACAGCTTTGGGTAACTTTGCCGTTGATCATGTACTTGATGCTTTTATTCAATGGGCGCCAGAGCCGAAAGCACATCCCACGCAGGAACGTACCGTTGAAGCGACGGAAGAAGGCTTTAGTGGTTTTGTTTTTAAAATTCAGGCCAATATGGATCCGAAACATCGTGACCGTATTGCCTTTATGCGTATTTGTTCAGGTAAATATGAAAAAGGTTTAAAGATGAATCACGTGCGTATTGGAAAAGATGTGCGTATTTCAGATGCATTGACCTTCCTTGCAGGTGAGCGTGAGCATCTGGAAGAAGCTTGGCCAGGTGATATTATCGGTTTACACAATCACGGCACGATTCAGATTGGGGATACCTTTACCAGTGGTGAAAAGCTACATTTTACTGGAATTCCACATTTCGCCCCCGAAATGTTCCGTCGTGTCCGTTTGCGTGATCCTCTCAAATCCAAACAACTACAGAAAGGTTTAAAAGAGTTGTCGGAAGAAGGGGCAACCCAAGTGTTTATGCCACAAAATAGCAATGATTTGATCGTCGGTGCGGTGGGGGTACTTCAGTTTGATGTCGTCGCGTATCGCTTAAAAGAAGAATACAAAGTCGATTGTATTTATGAGCCAGTCAACATTAATACCGTGCGCTGGATCTACTGTGATGATGATAAAAAAATGAATGACTTCAAGAAAAAAGCCCATGATCAATTGTCGCTAGATGGTGGTGGTCATCTGACTTATCTGGCACCGAGTCGTGTTAATTTGCAAATTATGCAGGAACGCTGGCCTGATATTGAGTTCCGCAGTACACGCGAACACTAAATTGCATGCAGCAGCTTCTTTCGGGAAGCTGTTTTTTATTTTAAAGTAGACGCTTTGATCAATGTGGGAAAGCATCATGCAGATGACAAAACAGTTCTTGATGGTGGGTTTAATCGGGATATTGTCCATGCTGGCTGCTTGCACAAAAAGCGATCATGATCAGAAAGCTGAGCAGGAAAAGTCGGCTAATTCACATGATAAAGCAGAGATTTTACCTTATTTGGATATTCAGGAAAGCAAAGCCAAATATGCGTTGCCTTTTTGTGAAAAGAAAAACTGTATTGATATTGATATACAAAGTATTCAAACCAAAGACAGTTGGCTCAATAGCTGGGTTGAGCAAAAGCTGGCGTATGTGGTACAGGCGCAAATCGGTCAAAATCAGAAAATTAATTTGCAAAAAGCCATTAATGCCTATGTTGCTAAATCCGATAATTGGCAGGATCAGTATTCTAAAAATCAGGCTTATGAGCTCCATATCACCACGCGAGTCGCTTCGCAGCGCAATGAATATGTACTCTTGCAAGTGGCTTTAAACTCAAAACAGGAAGAGGTCATCGTCAAGGATCGTTATTATTTCTTTGTGGCCAATCGCAAACTGCAAAAAGAAGTCAATATTTTAGATATTTTACAGAAGAATCAACAAAGTAACATGAATCAAATTGTTCAGGATCATTATCAAAAATGGTTGAAGCAACAATCGGCTGAAGTACAGGCCGAAGCGCCGAAAAAATTATATTGGGGACAGGCGGACTGGTTTTTTGATAGCGAAGGAATTGGACTGCACTATCGTGCCAATCAAATTAGCAAACGAGCGGGTCAATTTGATATTTATTTATCAACAGCGCAAACTAAAACATTGTTACAGCCTGAGATTTATCACAAAATGTTTTAATCTGTATTGAAATTTACACAATACTGGTCAAGCATGATCAAGTTACATTAGCATGAATTGAAAATTATTTTTTGTTAGGCAATCACGATGTTGCAATCTAAATATTCGCTGTTTCCAGCTCCACAAAGAAAACAATCTACTGCAAAACTTAGTTTGACAGTTGCGGTCTGTGCTTTATTGCTCACTGCTTGTCAGCCCAAGTCTAAACCTGAAGATACTGACCAGAAGCAAAATGCAGCTTCTGAAGTGCAACCACAAGTGTTGGCACTTGAAGGGTCATCTGTACGATTAGCTGTGAATTTGCCAGATTGTTCAGGCAAGAACTGTCCTCAGTTTGTGGTTGAACGTTTACAGAGTAATTTCCCTTTTATTGATCAAATCATGGATCGGGAAATTTTAAAGAACTTAAAACAAATTTTGGATATTTCAGAGATTAATCAAAAAGAGCAGGCGGCTTCAACACCTGCAACGAATCCATCGAAATCAGATGATGTTGCTGCGAGTTCAGAACCTGTATCTGACCAGCAAAAAATGCAGAAACAAGTTGAGCCCTATGTTCAATCTTTTGTCGAGATGGATAAAGAATTAAAAGCGTTGAGTGCCAATCATCAGATTAATATCATGATTAAACCCTCGATTTTAAAATCTCAAGAACCGATCGCGACTGTGGTTTTAAACACCAGTAGCTATTTAGGTGGTGCGCATGGTTCTTCGGCACAGCAGTATTACAACTTTGATTTGAAGCAACAAAAGCAAATTCAACTGAATGATTTGCTCTTGCCCAATCAGAGAAAGGCACTGGAAGCTAAAGCACATGATGCTTTTAAAGCATGGGTGATGGACTCTAAACTTGCGGATAATGTTAATGACTATGAACAAGCTTGGAAGTTTAAGCTTTCAGATAATTTCTTATTAGGCGAGCAAGGTTTAATTTTACAATATGGTGAATATGAAATTGGGCCTTATTCAGCAGGCTTACCACGTTTGGTGATTCCTTATGATCAACTCAACGGTATTTTAAAAGCTGAATATTTACCACATACTCAGGCAGCTTCTGAGCCTGTGGTGAATGCACAGCATCATAAGCCACAGAGTTAAGGGATGCATTTTTCACTATTTGATACGCATACGCATTTTGATGTGTCAGATTTTGATCCTGATCGGAAGGAACTGGCACAACAAGCCAAAGCTGTTGGTGTTGAAAGACTGATTTTAATTGGCTTTAGCGAGTCCAGATTTGCAGATTTGATTCGTATTCAACATGAATTAAATCAGTTACATCATGCTCCTATCAGCTATTTGGCTCCAGGGCTGCATCCTTTTTATATTGAGCAGCATGCACCAGATCATTTGGAGCGATTGGAACAAATTTTAAAACAAGAGTCTTGTATTGCTGTCGGGGAAATCGGACTTGATACTTTTTTGCCACAGCATAAACAGCCAGAACTTTATCTGAAACAAAAACAATATTTCGCGGATCAACTGAATTTAGCAACGCAGTTTAACAAACCTGTGTTATTGCATATTCGTAAAGCACATGCAGATGTGTTACAGATTTTAAAACAGCAACACTTTAAGTTGGGCGGTATCGCACATGCTTTTAGTGGTGGCATCGAAGAAGCCAAAGCTTTTATTCAGCTTGGCTTTAAGTTGGGTATTACTGGGCAAATTACCAATCCAAATGCGAAAAAACTGCATCGTGTCGTTGCAGAAGTTGGACTTGAACATTTGGTTCTGGAAACCGATTGTCCCGATATGACGCCATTGTGTTGCCAACAATCGACCGAACATCGAACCCGAAATACGCCTGTGAATTTGCCTTATGTATTACAGGGTTTAGCGGCAAGTTTAGCCATCGATGAAGCAACTGTTGCCCAAAAAGTATGGGAAAATTCATTGAACGCACTTCAACTAACGCAATAAAAAACAAGTACATTCAAAAGTATAACCAAAAGAAAACATTCTAATTTTAAAAGTGGCATACATTAAAAGAAGCCAATGAAACTTTAAAAGAACATAGCCAAACCGGAGGATAGCCGCATGGCCAGCTATAGCAAAATCAATAGTTTTAATGCTTTAAAAACACTCAATGTCGGTTCAGCTCAATATCAGATTTTTAGCTTGCAACAAGCAGCCCCGAAGCTCGGTGATATTCACAAGCTTCCCAAATCCTTAAAAGTATTATTAGAAAATTTGTTACGCTTTGAAGATGATCAGACGGTAAGCGCTGCGCATATCCATGCCTTAGTCGATTGGCAAAAAACCAAAACATCGGATCAGGAAATTCAATATCGTCCTGCACGTGTGCTAATGCAGGATTTTACAGGCGTGCCTGCGGTGGTCGATTTGGCTGCAATGCGTGCTGCTATGGCCAAAGCGGGTGGAGACCCTGAAAAAATTAATCCACTTTCTCCTGTTGATCTGGTGATTGACCATTCGGTGATGGTCGATCATTTTGCCAATGATCATGCTTTTGAAGAAAATGTCGAAATTGAAATGCAGCGTAACGGCGAGCGTTATCAGTTTTTACGTTGGGGACAGTCTGCTTTTAATAACTTTAGTGTAGTGCCACCCGGAACAGGGATTTGCCATCAGGTCAATCTGGAATATCTGGCTCAAGCGGTTTGGACGGGTGAGGAACAAGGACAAACTTTTGCTTTTCCCGACACTTTGGTCGGAACAGATTCACATACCACCATGATCAATGGCTTGGGCGTATTGGGTTGGGGCGTCGGTGGGATCGAGGCTGAAGCTGCGATGTTAGGTCAACCGATTTCCATGCTGATTCCAGAAGTGATCGGATTTAAACTGACAGGAAAATTGAAAGAAGGGATTACTGCAACAGATTTAGTGCTGACAATTACCCAAATGCTTCGTCAAAAAGGCGTCGTGGGTAAATTTGTTGAATTTTATGGTGATGGTCTAGCGGACTTACCATTGGCAGATCGGGCAACGATTGCCAATATGGCACCTGAATATGGTGCGACATGTGGTTTTTTCCCGATAGATGATATTACCCTTGAATATATGCGTTTAACAGGACGTAAAGCTGATCGTATTGCGTTGGTCGAAGCCTATAGCAAAGAACAGGGTTTGTGGCGTAGTACAGGTGACGAACCTGTCTTTACCGATACTTTAACGCTAGATATGGCAACGGTTGAGGCCAGTTTGGCAGGACCAAAACGTCCACAGGATCGTGTGGTATTGGCCAAAGTACCTGAAACGTTTCAAGCTGTCATGGATTTGACTTTAAAGCCAACAAAGCCTGAAAAAGAACGTTTAGAAAATGAAGGCGGTGGCGGGACAGCGGTTGATGCACAGCAAGCCAATTTTGAACCTGAAACAGCCCATTGTGTGATTGATGGCGAACGTTATGAGCTGCATCATGGTGATGTGGTGATTTCAGCGATTACATCGTGTACCAATACATCGAATCCAAGTGTGATGTTGGCGGCAGGGTTGCTGGCTAAAAAAGCCATTGAAAAAGGTTTGCAACGTAAGCCATGGGTAAAAAGCTCTCTGGCTCCGGGTTCTAAGGTCGTCACGGATTATTTGGCTGCTGCGGGTGTGACCCCATATCTGGATGAATTAGGTTATAACCTTGTGGGTTATGGTTGTACCACTTGTATTGGTAACTCAGGTCCATTACCAGATCCGATTGAGGCCGCGATTCAAAAATATGATTTAAATGTCGCATCTGTCTTGTCTGGCAACCGTAACTTTGAAGGTCGAGTACATCCTTTGGTGAAAACCAATTGGTTAGCTTCTCCTCCCTTAGTTGTGGCTTATGGATTGGCGGGAACCATTCGTAAAGATTTAACTTCTGAACCGATTGGGCAGGGCAAAAATGGCGAGGATATTTATTTAAAAGATATCTGGCCGAGCAGTGCTGAAATTGCAGAAGTTTTGCAGAAAGTGAATACGGATATGTTCCACAAGGAATACGCGGCTGTATTTGAGGGCGACGAGAGTTGGAAATCGATTCAAATTCCACAAAGTAAAACTTATGAGTGGGAAGATGATTCGACGTATATCCGTCATCCACCGTTTTTTGAGGGTATCGATCAGCCGCCAGAATCCATCACCAATATTGATTCAGCACGGATTTTAGCGGTATTGGGTGATTCAGTCACCACCGATCATATTTCTCCTGCGGGAAATATCAAAAAAGACAGCCCAGCGGGACGTTACTTACAGGAACATGGAATTGAGCCTAAAGACTTTAACTCTTATGGTTCGCGCCGTGGTAACCATGAAGTGATGATGCGCGGTACCTTTGCCAATATCCGTATTAAAAATGAAATGCTTGGTGGTGAAGAAGGTGGTAATACCATTTATATTCCAACAGGTGAAAAATTGGCGATTTATGATGCAGCCATGCGATATAAAGAAGATCAAACGCCATTGGTCATTGTTGCAGGTAAAGAATACGGTACAGGCTCATCACGTGACTGGGCGGCAAAAGGAACCAATCTTTTAGGTGTAAAAGCAGTCATTGCAGAAAGTTTTGAGCGTATTCACCGTTCAAATCTGGTGGGTATGGGCGTGCTGCCACTTCAGTTTGTGGATGTACAAAATCGTCAATCGCTGAGCCTGACAGGTAAAGAACAGTTGTCGATTTCTGGGCTTTCGGATGATATTCAACCCCATCAAACACTGGATATCACGGTGAAACGTGAGGATGGCTCAACCGATCAGTTTAAAGTGTTATGCCGTATTGATACTCTAAATGAAGTCGAATACTTTAAGGCAGGCGGTATTTTGCATTATGTATTGCGCAATTTGATTGCGGCATAAAAATAACTCAGTTCCTTTAACCGCCTTCTTCACGGCAAGAAGGCGGTTGTCAAATTCAGGCACTAACATTCTCAAATTAAACCCAGTAAAATAGCATGCTGAAAAATTCCTGAAAGAAGATGTAATGACTGAACTCCAAACCGATGAATATGACCGCCGTTTTGCAGGCGTTGCCAAGATATATGGTGATGATGCGTTTACTCATTATAAAAAAAGTCATGTTATGGTGATTGGAATTGGCGGTGTTGGAAGTTGGGCTGTGGAAGCACTTGCACGTACAGGGATTGGCGAATTGACACTGGTAGATATGGATGTACTAGCTGCATCCAATATTAATCGTCAGTTGCCTGCGCTATCTTCAACTTTGGGGCAGGAAAAAGCAGAAGTCATGGCGGAACGCTGTCGTCAGATTAACCCGCGGATCAAGGTCAATGTGATCGATGATTTTCTTTCATCTGAGAATGTCGCAGATCTATTAATGTCTAAACCCGATGTGGTCTTGGACTGTATTGATGATGTCAAAGCCAAACTGGCTTTAATGCTGCATTGTCGTTTTAATAAAATCCCTTTAATTGTCTCGGGCGGCGCAGGTGGAAAAATTGATCCGCTTAAAATTCGAGTGGCTGATCTGTCCAAAACTGAGCAAGACCCGATGTTGGCAAAATTACGCAGTCAATTACGTGCTAAAGGAATTTGCAAAAAGCCAAAAGAAAAATTCGGGATGACCTGTATTTATTCGCTCGAACAACCTACCGTACAAAACAATCTATGCGCGAGTGCGGGTTTACGCTGTGGCGGCTATGGTTCATCGGTAATGGTGACTTCCAGCTTTGGCATGATTGCAGCGGCTGAAGTTTTGAAAAAATTAGACATGAAAAAAACGAAGCCTAAATAAGCTTCGTTCATTGTCAATATACTATTTTAAGCTTACAACGGGCGATAATAGGTATATGTGACATTATTATCTTTATATACATCGTAGCTTTGCTGCTTAAAATCAGAAATCCACTGACTACCGCTGTAACCCGCAATATGTCCATAAACATGATTTGGGGTGCGTTTAATAATATAAATGTCACCCTTTTGTGGATGATCAAACTCAGGTTGAATTTGTCGATAACCAATTTTGGTTAAAGTATCGCCCCAGTCAGAAGCAGCAATAGGGTGGCTGACGATCTTGGCACCCGCAGATTGCAAAGCGATACGAACACTTTTGGCACATTTTGCCGTGCTGTAGTTACCACTGATACTTTTTAATTTAGCAACGAATTTGTGGATATCGATCTGGCTACGTGAACCATCCGACCCAAAAGAAAACGGTGCTGATCTTTCCCTGTTTTCAGTCACAGTCACTTGCGGTGCATTCTGTGTTTGATAACTATCTGCTACTTGTCCGTCATAAATCATCGTTCAAACTCGTTCTTACATTATTTACACATATCAATAACAATGTATTTGCTTGGCGGAATGATGCTATCGTCTGAACCTTAAAAAGTGTTTTAAGGAATGTAATAATATTTCACAAGTCTGAAACATTTATAAAAAAATATAAATTTATCATGGTATTACTTTGGTGTCATTTGGCTAAAATTTGGTAAAAAAGAATTTAAATAAATCAATTTTTACTGGATTTAGTTCTGAATTAAATAATAATGATGAGAGCTCACACATAAATATATTGAGAGCTACACTAATTTGATAAATAGAAATAATTGATAAAAAGTTACAATCAATATAAATCTCATTTGGCACGTTTTAACGCATGATGCCATCGTTCAAGATGGTGAGAACGTTCATCTTCGTTCATTTGCGGTTCAAAGGCACGATCAAGTTGCCAAGACTCAGCGATTTCGTTGAGATTTGAAAAAATGCCAGATTTTAGACCTGCCATCGCGGCCGCACCCCAAGCCGTCGATTCGAGCATTTTAGGACGTAATACAGGGACGTTGAGAATATCTGCCTGAAATTGCATCAGCATATCATTCTGACTCGCCCCACCATCGACTCGTAATTCTTTTAAAGGTTGGGATAAATCCGACTGCATGGCACAAAGCACATCCGACACTTGAAAAGCAATCGATTCAAGCGCCGCCCGTGCTATGTGGGCTTTATTGGTTCCACGTGACATCCCGCACAATAACGCACGTGCTTCACTGTCCCAGTGTGGTGCACCCAAGCCCGTGAAAGCGGGAACTAATACTACGCCCTCACTGCTTTTAACCTGATTGGCCAATTGTTCAACCTGAACACTGCTCTGAATAATGCCCAAACCATCACGTAACCACTGTACAATTGCGCCAGCCATAAATACACTTCCTTCAAGCGCATAGCGGGTTTGATTCTGACATTGCCATGCCAGCGTGGTCAGCAGTTGATTTTGACTAAATTGTAATTCCTCACCAGTATTAAACAGCATGAAGCATCCTGTTCCATAGGTGTTTTTTGCTGTACCTATTTCAAAGCATGATTGTCCAAATAGGGCGGCTTGCTGATCACCTAAAACACCCGCGATCGGAATGGTGCTACCTAGTAGCCCTGATGCTGTATCAGCTATATAAGCATCAGATGAAATAATAGTTGGAAGAACCGAAGCCGGAATATCAAACAATTCGAGCAATTCGTCATCCCAGCTTTGAGTCTGAAGATTCATGAGCATGGTTCTTGAAGCATTACTGACTTCAATGACGTGTTCTGCACCTTGAGTTAAATTCCAGATCAACCAACTATCGATCGTTCCAAAAGCAACATGTCCTTGCTCTGCGAGTGCTCTTAGTCCGTCTACATTCTCAAGCAGCCAGACCAATTTGCCTGCACTGAAGTAAGGGTCGATTCGCAGTCCTGTTTTATGATGGACTTTATCCTGCAATTTTTGTTGAATTAGGCCACTGCACCAGTCTGTCGCACGACGATCCTGCCAAATAATTGCAGGTGCTAGTGCTTTGCCAGTACGTTTATCCCATACCACCGTCGTTTCACGCTGATTGGTCAGTCCTAGCGCTTTAATATCCTTTGCCAAGACATGTGCAGAGGCTAAAGCCTGCTGTACCACTGCTATCTGACTTGACCAGATTTCATCGGCATCTTGTTCGACCCAACCTGAATGCGGGGTTCTTATTTTTGTTTCACGTTGAGCGGTTGCATGAACACGTCCCTGTTCATCAAAAATAATCGCGCGGCTAGAAGTCGTTCCCTGATCGAGTGCAAGTAAATAGCTCATATTTGTTATAGATAGACTTGAAAAATAAAATATTATCTCAATTATCATGTTAAATACATCAGTAGAATCTAGTTGGTTATAAATTGCATAGCAATTTTTGCCGCCTGTGTTATGATGTATGAACTCATCTGGGGGTGTTATTGGCTTCGACGCTGGTGATGAAGCTCATAGATGCATGCCGAGAGCGCATTTTCTCTCGTAAATAAAATTTGCATTTTAATAGTCGCAAACGACGAAACTTACGCTCTAGCTGCCTAAGGGCCGCTTGTCCGCTTCCTAGAATACTTGTGGTTTAGGAACCCGACTGTAGCGCACGCACACAAGTCCGTATAGAGTCAAGCCTCGGGACTTTATACCAAACTTAGAGGATCGCAACTTGTACCCTGTTCGTCGGGTCACTTGGTGTTAAAACAATAGACGATATCTAAGCATGTAGTATTCTCGAGTGTAGTGCTGGCGGACGCGGGTTCAACTCCCGCCACCTCCACCAAAATTCGATTCGGAGCAATCCGATGAAATATAAAAAAGTCTTTAAGTTCAATGCTTAAAGGCTTTTTTGTTTGGTTGTTTGCCCAAAGATATGCGATATATTTTGACTACATTTTTGCTTTGTCTGGGGATAAGATGGGTAAATTTACCCATCTTATCCCCATCGAATTTGGTTGACTCAAATAAAATTTCTGGATTTTATCAATTTCTGCTTCATGCTTATTGATTTAAAAGCCAGTCAAACGCTTGGTAAAAAATGTCTGACTTTCTTTAAATACAGGAATCCTTTTTATTAATTCTGATCTCCACACGATAACGGATTGTTCCATGCTTAAGTTTTCATTGTGGTATAGTACCCGCAAAATTTACACCATAAAATTTGCGCCTTTATGGCTCAAAGATGGTATAGATTCTAATTGAAACGGTGCAAATTAGGCCTGAATGGTTGCAAATAATTTAGTATCAACATCAACATATATGGATGATTTTTAATGATTAAATCAGACAAAATTGAAAATACTAAAGATTTCAGAATCAGCGTTGCACCGATGATGGATTGGACAACCCGAGACTACCGTTTTTTTGCACGACTATTTAATCCCAATATTGTGCTGTATACCGAAATGGTAACGACAGGCGCGATTATTCATGGCGATGCTAAACGCCACTTAGATTTTAATTCACAAGAGCATCCATTGGTCTTACAACTCGGTGGTTCAAATCCTCAAGATTTAGCAACCTGCACAAAAATGGCCGAAGATTGGGGCTACAACGAAGTCAATCTAAATGTTGGCTGTCCAAGCGATCGTGTCCAAAACAATAAAATTGGCGCATGTCTAATGGCTGAACCCAACCTTGTTGCTGAATGTATTGATCAAATGCAAAAAAATGTTTCTATTCTAGTAACGGTCAAACATCGGATTGGGATAGATGATATGCAGTCTTATGACGAAATGCTGCATTTTGTAGATACTGTTGCTGCAACTGGTTGTACGCATTTTGTAGTACATGCTCGCATTGCGATTTTGCAGGGTTTATCACCGAAGGAAAATCGTGAAGTTCCTCCATTACGCTATGAAGATGTCTATCGTTTAAAACGTGAACGTCCAAATTTGACCATTGAAATTAACGGTGGCATCAAGACTTTTGAAGAAACACAACAACACCTGCAATATGTAGATGGCGTCATGATTGGTCGTGAAGCCTATCATAATCCTTATTTACTTGCGGAATTTGGACAATTCTGGAACTTAGACATGCCAGATCGATTTAACATCATGCAACAGATGATGCCTTATATCGAAAAACGTTTAGCCGAAGGTGCGCCTCTTTCGATTATTACTCGACATATTTTAGGTTTATTTCAAAATCTTCCGGGTGCACGTAAATGGCGACAAGCCCTGAGTGGTGGTAATGCCAAGTCGCTCACCGATATTGAAAATGCTCTACTTAATATTCGAGAAGCTATTCAACGATCAGAAGAATCTCAGCAAGAACAGCATATATAAGGATTTTAAAAAGCCTTTGTCATGTAATGCTGAGGTTAGAGTATTAATTTTTTAAGGGCTGTACTAGATTCGCGATGTGCTAATCTAGGGAAATGAAGCTAACCAATTGTAAATTAAATAAGAAAATTCAATTAAAAGGCTATTTGCATTACTTGGTTGAATTTAACTTGTTAAGTGCTAAGTTTCTAATATCTTCGCTTTCATCATTTAAGAAGTATTCAGCCATTTCAGGTAGTTCAACCAACACTTTTTTGCGAATTTTAGGGTCTAGGTCAGTTTTTAGTTTTGATGCAAAAGATTTGTCTATATGAAAACACAATAATTTAATATCAGCCGATTCATCGTTGATAAAGAGTTCAGCTAGATTTTTATGCTGATACAGCGCATTCCATCTAACTTTTAAACTTTTGTCATTTACATACTGTCTAGCACACACCTCCCATTTTGCACACCACTCTCGTACAAAGTCAGAAGAATCATTCATTAATTTCAAACCATATTCTTCACTTTTCACAGCAACTACAGCACGAACATAGTAATGTGTATCGTTTAAAAGTACATCTGAAATCTTTGTTGAAGCATATATACAGGAAGCCCGAACATCAGGACTTTTATCATTCATTAACTCATGTGCAATTAACTTGTTATTTTTAGCCGCTCTCATTCGCACATCATCACATTGACTATGAGCCATAACAACCAAACTACTAGCCCACTTCGCGCAACCGACATCAAAAAATTCCCAAAAATCTTCATTGTTTTTTAATACTTCAATGAATTTTTGGTGTGAGTTTGTAATTGTGGAAAATTTTTTAGATATTTCTTCATCATTACAGATGCCTTCAAATAACCCTTGATGGTATTCCATAAAGTCATCATAACTAAGGTCTTGGCAAATCATATCAATATAAAATGGCACATCTGCAAGTTTCATTTTCAAAGGCTTGTGGAGTATATTATCTACATAATACCTACAATCATGGCATGAAAAAATAAGCATATAAGTAAAAAATCAAATTAACAACTCTCAACCTTGAATTGCAAATAGCCAATTAAAATTGCTAAAGTTTTTCGTGCTTGGCGTAACCGCAAGAGCTGCTGCTGATAAAATGATTGTTTTTGGATTATTAAAGCGTAATGGAAAGCTCTATACCGCTGTTGTTCTAGACACTAAATCCAGTACTTAATGCCTGATTTTCGTTTTGAAATAGGACGAAATATTCAATGCTATCCTTCTTCTTATAGAAGAAGGCTTAAATGCAACTTTAAAAAGTCTTTGCTGTCTAACATAAAAACTTTTGCTCAATCGTCAATATAACATTGGGAATCAATCTATTGATTCTGGCTTGATACAAGCTGCCATCAGGTGGATTACCTAAATATTGCTTATAGTCTATGCGTAGAAAATTTCTTAAGCTGAAGATAGCATCCTAATAATGTATTTATCATCACTTACATTGATTTTAAGAAACTAAAAGTTAAGATTTTTATTAGCTAAATTATCCATAATAGTGCATTAATTGCACTAAAGTGAGGCGCCTCTGAGTGATCTATTTTTTGACAAAGTGCTCAATAACGGAGTATCAAATATTCTAAGGACTTGGAAAAGTAGAAAATTTAAAAATAATTTCTAGTCTGGCATAATCATTGCTTAAGTTTAAATAGAGTATAAGCTGTCAACATATTGACTTATTCATTATGTGGGTCATTGCTCTAAGCGACATGTATTTTCCTTGCGAAATAATGATGTTGTTTAGCGTGGCTCAATTGAATGTTCGCCCCATTTTCATGACATTGAGTCACATCATTAAAGTTCCTTTTTTAATGTGAGTGACAAGCATGAACAGTTTAAATACCAATACTGAATTTTCTCTAGAAGAATTAAAAAAAGAATCCGTGATGGGCGTGATGGGAACTGAAACCCAACGTGAAGTACGGATTATCGACCTTAGTGATTTTGAAAATCGCAAATATGAAATTGCAGATCAACTCTGGAATGCAGCGGTTGAGATTGGTTTTTTTCAAGTTGCCAATCACGGCATTCCGCAAAAAGAGATTCAGCACGCATTCGGTTTAGCAGAACAATTTTTTGCTTTGCCACGCGAAGTTAAAACACAATATCCCCTAAACCGTAATGCAGGTTGGGAAAGCAAGGCACAAATTCGTCCATCTACTAAAACGCCAGATCAAAAAGAATCTTATCAAATCACGCGTCCCCGCATGAGCAACTTATGGCCGACCCAACAAGAATTGCCAGATTTTAAAGCGCAAGTATTGAATTTTGAAAGCCAATGTTGGTCGGTAGGCATGAAAATTCTGTCTTGTTTTGCCTATAAAATGGGCTTTTCTGAAGATTTTTTCACTTTGGCGCATGATCCATCTAAAGAAACCTATCAAAGCACCTTGCGCATGTTGCATTATTTTGCTGTTGATCCTGCGCTTAAAGATGAACTCGGTTTGTGGCGTGCAGGTGCACATACCGATTTTGACTGCCTAACTTTATTATTCCAACAAAAAGGACAAGGGGGTTTACAGGTTTGCCCAGGCAAGGAAATGGAAAATCGTGCATGGACTTCGATCGAGCCACGTGAAGATTTAATCACGTGTAATATTGGTGATATGTTGATGCGTTGGAGTGATGACGTTTTACCATCCAATTTCCATCGTGTAAAAAATCCAGCGGATCATGAATATCAAGGTGCACGTTATAGTTTGGCTTTTTTCTGTCAAGCTAATGAGGATGTATTGATTCAAAGTCCTCAAGGCAAATATCCTGACATTACTGCAAAGGATTATCTGGCGCAGCGGATCAGTGCCAATTTCTCTGGCAAATATTGATTGATCGTAGCGAATGAAAAAAAGTAGCCCATTAAGCTGCTTTTTTCATTTGGTTTTTTGAGGCTAAACAATAAGAAAAGCATTGTCATCAACATATCGATCTTGTTAGCATCGATTGAGATTTTCCATTACAAGTGTCTGTTATGTCTTCGGGGCAACAAGTTTTAATTAAACTCAGAAAAATGATTATTGCAGGTGAACTCGAAGGTGGCAGCCGTATTGCGGAAATTCCAACGGCCGAAATGCTTGGGGTCTCTCGGCAGCCTGTGAGAATGGCTTTTCGCTTGCTTGAGCAGGAAGGGCTGCTCATTAAGAATCCAACCCGTGGTTATATCGTGCGTGAAATTTCGGATGACCTTATACGGGATGCCTTGCAAGTTCGTGGGGTGCTTGAAGGTTTGGCTGCAAAAACATTGGCAGAAAAGGGAATAACCGAGGAACAGAAAAAAACCTTAAGTCATTGTATTGAACAAACTGAAAAATTATTTGAAGGCAAAACTGAATTTGGTGACGAAGAATTGGAAAGCTATCATCACTGGAATGTTATTTTTCACGATACGGTTATTCAGGGGGCAGGGAATATCGCTTTAACACAGGCTTTGGCGAAAAATAATCAATTGCCGATGGCCTCTGCACAAGCATTGACCTATGACCAATCTCGTGCGTTATCGGAATATCGCCGTCTACATTATGCTCATTTACAGCATTGTTCTATCTATGATGCTTTAGTTCAACGTCAGGCAGGACGTGCTGAAAGTTTGATGCGAGAACATAGTGCGGTGGTGATGTTAGGCGAAACAGTCAAACATATCTTATCGACATGACTTTGAAAAAACTCCTACACATGGGCTTGATGAAATGTATAGGAGAAAAACAGCAAAGTTTTAAGCCAGATCAATCACCAGTGTTTTTGATTTGGCGCGTGAACAGCAGGGGGTAAATTGGTTATTGAGAGAATGCTCATCATCAGTCATAAATACATCACGATGATCAGGTGTGCCTGCCACTACACGGGTGATACAGGTTCCACAAACGCCCTGTTCGCATGATATTGGCACTTCAAAACCATTTTCCAGTAAAGCCTGAGTGGCAGTTTGATGTGGATGAACTTCGATTTTACGATCTGAGCCAAGCACTTCAATAGTAAATGCCTCATTTTCACTTTGATCTAACTGCTGTGCGACAAAATGTTCCTGATGCAATTGCTCACTTGTCCAACCTGCCTGCTCGGCTGAATCCATCACAAATTGCATAAAACCCGTTGGACCACAGACATATAAATGTCGTTGTGTTGAAACCTCTTTTAGAACATCTTGCATATTACACTGGGTTTCTGGCTGATCCTGAATATGAAAATGGATTTGATTTAGGAAATGCTCAGTCAAATTGCCAAAAAAGGCGATCATTTCATGGCGACGTACAAAATAATGTAATTCAAAAGGAATTTTCTGATATTTCAGCCGATACGCCATCGACAAAATCGGGGTAATGCCAATGCCACCAGCAAATAAAACAGCTTGCTGAGTTTCAGGGTGGATTTTAAATAAATTGCGCGGTTCACCAATGCTCAGTCGATCACCTTCTCGATATTCTGTATGGATGCAACGTGACCCACCACGTGAATTTACATCATGTAAAACGCCAATTACATAACGATGCTTTTCACTGCAACAATTGGAGAGAGAATACTGCCGTATCAGTCCATTTTTAAGATGAACATCGATATGCGCACCCGCTTCAAATACAGGCAAAGCGGTATGATTAGCTGAAATTAACTCAAAGGCACGAATGTTTGAGGTGAGTTGGTGAATTCTATTGATGATCACATCCATGTGCTGTACTCCTTAAATCACGCGAATATTGGGAAATTTTCGGTTTTGGCTTTCATGAGATGGTGGATTTTCTTTGGCAAGCAAGCGATCAATAATTTTACGTGACTGTACCCCGCCTGCATCTATATTCAGCATCAGCAACTGACGTTGAGGATTGCGTAAAATATTTTGTTGCTGTTGTTCCAGCATTTCCAAATCTTCAGTAAAAATCTTACCTTGTCCTTCGCGGATCTGCTCGGTCAGCTCGACATTCTCTGGTTGGAAGTTACGAGCCATTCCCCAGAAATACCAATGCGATGTTTCGGTTTCAGGCGTAATAAAATCCACCACAATCGATGATACTTTTTTGTCTTTGGCTGCATGATAGCCACCGTGACCTGCATGTGCGACGCCTACTTCGATATGAACATTACTCGGCGCAAAAAAATGACAGCGTTGCCAACGGTCTACTGCTACATCATCTGCTAGCTGGTTGCTACGGAGTGCCATTTGCCAAAATGGAGGGGCAGATACATTCTCCATATAACGTTCGGTAATGACATGATCACCATCGACTTTAGTAACGGGCAACGCTTCGTCAATTTCCTTTTGACCAATACTGCTCGAATGTACATAGGTTTCATGGGTAAGATCCATGAGATTATCAATCATGAGGCGATAGTCACATTGAATATGAAATAAGCCACCGCCATAGCTCCACTCTGGATGATCTGCCCATTCTAATACAGGCAAATCAGCTTCATTCGCTAAAGTTTTTTCACCTGGCCAAACCCAGATAAATCCAAATTTTTCTACAACGGCATAGGATTTATTACATGGAAAACCTGTTACACGCTGTGCTGGCATGGATATGGTTTTACCTTCGCAGCCCATGACCAGACCATGATAGCCGCAAACCAGATTGCCATCTTCGACATAACCTAAAGATAAGGGCGCACCCCGATGTGGACAGAAATCCTCAACCGCAGCGACTTTATTTTCTTTGCCTCGATAGAAAACAATTTTTTCTCCACAAATGGTACGACCAAGAGGCTTATCCTGAATATCCTCAGGACGGCAGGCAACATACCAAGCATTTTTTATAAACATGTGTGACGACTCCTTATCACTTATTGGATCCAATTTATTGGGTTTGAAAATTGACGTCAAGTGCTTAAATACAGACTTAATCAAATTTTATTATTTATATTGTTGTAATTAAATAAAAATTATTTTTTAGTGAAAATAATTTTAAAACTGTTTTTCTCCACTTTGTGCTTTTTTTAGAATTTAAATAAAATAAAATTTTTAAACTTCATTTTTGTATATTTAACAATATATTGTGATAATTTTTCGTTTGTAAGAGATTAGCTTGTTACGATGATCGCACAAAAAATATCTTAAAAAATTGATTTTGTGGATCCAGTAATGTATCAGTATGCATATTGAGCAGGATGCTCCAAAAATAGACGAATTCTATTTTTGTAATCAAATTATTCCTTCTAGGCAATTATGGATACGGATATGCATAATCACCCAGCATCTCATTACAGAATGTCGCGTGTATATCTTGTCCATATTGGGAGATATGCAAATGGAAAGAGATGTTCTAGGTGAAATTAATCAAAATCAAATGAGCCGCTATCAGTGGTTTGTCATTACGATTTGTCTTTGTCTTAATATTATTGATGGCTTTGATGTCATGGTTATGGCATTTACTGCACCATCAGTTGCCGCTGAGTGGTCACTTTCAGGTGCGCAAATTGGATTGTTGTTGAGCTCTGGCTTATTTGGTATGGCAGCAGGCTCCATCTTTTTAGCTCCACTTGCCGATAGAATTGGCCGTCGATTATTGATTTTAATCTGTTTGGTGATTGCGGGATTAAGCATGATCGCGTGTGCATTTGTACATAGTCATAGCTTGCTGGCAGCGCTTCGTTTCATTACAGGTATTGGCGTAGGGGGGATTCTGGCAAGCAGTAATGTATTGGCCAGTGAATATGCGAATACTCGTTGGAGAAGTCTAGCCGTCAGTTTGATGTCAACGGGCTATGGAATAGGCGCAACATTAGGAGGAATTTTATCACTTGTTTTAATTGAACATTTGGGTTGGCGTTCAATTTTTATGGCAGGTGGTTTGACCACGATTTTTATGCTGTTGGTGAGCCTATGGCTATTACCTGAATCAATTGATTATTTATTTGCAAAAAAACCAAAACAGGCATTAGAAAAGGTAAATGCGGTCATGCAGCGGATGGGTTTATCGACGTTGTTGGTTTTACCACACTATGAAAAAAGTCATAAAAATAAAGGCGGAGAAATTGCCAAGCTATTTCAGGGGCAACTTGGGTTTCAAACTTTTTGTTTATGGGGTGCTTTTTTTATGGTGATGTTTGGTTTTTATTTTGTGATGAGCTGGACACCTAAAATCCTAATTTCAATGGGGATGTCGCCAGATCAAAGTGTGAGTACGGGTATTTTAATTAGTATTGGTGGAATTTTTGGTGCAGCGATTATTGGTTTGCTCGCATCTCGTATGAAAATTTTTTATGCCTTAAGCTTATTTTTAGGATTGACTGCTGTCTGTATTTTCTTATTTGTCGCAGTCTCTTCTCAAGTCAGTATTGCACTTGTTGTGGGCCTATTACTTGGGACACTGATTAATGGTTGTGTCGCTGGTTTATATTCAATTTCTCCAACCATTTATGACGCAGATATTCGTAGTCGCGGAGTGGGCTATGCGATTGGTTTTGGTCGTATGGGTGCCATTTTATCTCCAACCATTGCGGGAATTTTTCTAGATCAGGGCGTAGCTCCTGCAACTTTATATGCGTATTACGGCATTGTTTTTATTCTTGCGATCTTTCTGATTTTAAGTTTGGGTAAGGCATTTTATCGCCAGCAAAAAGTTCAAACTTATTCTATGAAAACAGTCCTTTAACCTACTAAAAAAACAAATGTAGAGATAAAAAATGAAAATGACATCCTTCTGGGTGGGGGTCTGTTTGTGCCCATTATTTACCCCATGTGTTCATGCTGAGTTTATTGACGATAGTAAAGCTGAGTTAACATTAAGAAATTATTATTTTGATCGTGAATATAAAAAGGATCCATATCCTTATACTGCTGCCCGTGATTGGGCACAAGGCCTGATTTTTAAAGGGCAATCGGGGTATACCGAAGGCATCGTTGGTTTTGGTGTTGATGTACTGGCGATGGCAGGTTTTAACTTACTTGGTCATCATGCTGATGACTACGCACGAAGTGGTTTGTTACAGGTAAATTCCGATAATACACGTGATGATTATTATGGAAAAATAGGGGTTACCGCTAAAGCAAAATATCGCCAAAATGAATTGTTTGTAGGTGATCTTGTCCCTTTACTGCCCACTATTTTTTCTTCACCTGCAAGGCTTTTTCCACAAACGTATCGTGGTGTTCGTTTGCTATCGACTGAAATTCCAAATTTACAGTTGGAAGGCTTTTATGTCGATGAGGTACGCCAGCGTGACTCAACACGTTATACCGATGTGGGTATTGATAATATTAATCATCGTTTTGACAAGGCTGCAACGACAGATCATTTCTATAGCATCGGCGGAGCCTATCAGTTTAAAAATTATCGGGTACGTGCTTATCAGGCAGAACTTCAAAATATTTATCAGCAGCAGTTTTTCGGATTTAATGGTAAACAAGCGCTGAATGATCAATTAAATTTTCTAAGTGATGTGCGTTTTTTTAACAGTGAAGATACGGGGTCACGTAAAGTTGGTAATGTTGATAATCAACATTTGAGCGGTTTGTTTGGTTTGAACTATCAAAATCACACTGTTTCTTTAGGTTATATGCAGGCTTTTGGTTCAACAGGACTACCATTTTTATCAGGTACAGAAAGTCCCGTCGTTCTGGATTTTATGAGTTCAGATTATTCCAATAAAGATGAAAAAGTCTATTCGATTCGTTATGAATATGATTTTAAAGATGCACGGATGGGAGATGTTTCTTTAAATGGTCTGCGCTTTATGACGCGTTATGCCAAAGGCGAGAATATTGATTTACTGAGTTATGGGGATCAGCGTTTTAAGGAGGACTCACTTGAATTCGATTTAGGCTATCGCATTCCAGAAGGAAAGTTAAAAGGACTTGGGCTGCGAGCTCGTTTTTCTCATTATCGTAATGATATGCCTACGAATATGGTATTTCAACCAATGAAACTCGTTTGAATGTGGATTATACATTTAAGTTTTAATTGATTTACATTAGTTTTTTAATTGAATGATAAAAAATAAGCTCATCTAAAAGTGAGCTTGTTTTTTTAAGGATGTATCATACACGGTTTGCAATGGAGGGATTCCATGCAACGTAATTATAGATCCAGTCGGCATTTCTCTATTGTTTCATCCATTGTTTATCATGCGAAACCAGTTAAATTTGTGTGGTTCATTGTTGAAATGGTTTTTCAAAAATTTTTAAAGTTGTTTGTTCTTTGCATCTTGCAAATTGGATTAAGAAGCACTGCATCTTCAATCGCTATACCTGAACGCACTACTTTGTCCGATGAAATACTTATATTGAAATAAGTGTTTATATTTAAAGTACAGTTTCTTATATGAAACGAAATTTATAATGATGCTGATTTGGATGAAAGTCAATTTTATAAAAACTCTTACAATGGAAGGGCTTAGGCAGTGTTTTAAAATATTTTTAAGCAATAACAGAATATTTTTATAAATGGCAATCCTTTGCCTATTATTTTAATAAATAAATTTAGATATTTTGTTTGCAGTATCAATAACTTGATTTGCAATGATGTGTTTAAAGGTCTGTTCATCATAGGTGGTGATCGGACAACTGACCGATAGTACAGCGACCATATCTTTGGAAGATTGACGATAAATAGGTGCTGCACAGGCTGCCATATCGTTATTGTAATGTCCCCAACTCACCATGGATGATTGTGTTTTCACATAGTTTAAACGTAGTAGCAATTCTTTTAGATTCTTGGGAGTAAGGTCGGAGAAAGTATCCCATTCATTAAATTTACGGTAACGCTGACGAATTTCGGTCTCAGGTAAATTGGATAAGAGGAGCTGACCAATCACAGTCGCATGCGCAGGCCAGCGCGTACCCAAATTAATCGTACTGGTAAAAGGTCCACTCGATTGAATGTTATTTACAAATACAATATGAGTCCCTTCCAAGATTGAAAGATGAACTGCGATTTTGGTTTGATCACGTAGTTCTTTCATTAGTGGCGTTGATAAATCCAGTAACGAAAGTTTAGATAAACTGTTAAAACCAAGCTCCATGACTTTTGAATCTAAAGCATAAGTTTTCTGTGAAGCTTTACGTAAATATCCGCAGGATTCTAGGGTATAAATCAGGCGAAATGCACTAGAACGGTTCACATCCAGAATTTCAGCAATTTCAGAAATGGTCATTTCCTGAGCTTCCTGATTAAACGCCTGTAAGATTGCTAAACCTCTGACAAGGCCTGGAACCAAATAACGGTCATCGTTTTTTGTGATTTCAGCTTCTTGTACATCTTCTTCAATGACTAAGCTCATTCGATAAAAATTCCTAAAAAAGAAAAGGGTAATATTTGGTGCACACTGCTTTATTTTAGAACTATTGTAATGATATCGGATGCATAAAACAATGTTTATATATAAAACTAAATTTCTCTAATAAAACGTAATGAAATATTAATAATTTATTAAGTATTTGAAATATATCGATTTTAATTTATTGACACAAAAAGCAAATGAGGATTATTCTTTGTCAATGTTTTGAAAATCAAATAAAGTTTTATATATAAAACAGTATCGAGGGCTCAAACGATGAGTTGGATTTCAGTTTGTGGCATTGATGATGTCTCGGAAGACGAACCAAAGGCAGTAGAAGTCAATGACAAAAAAATAGGTGTATTTGTCATCGATGAAAATTATTTTGCGATCGAAAATGTCTGTCCACATGCTTTTGCATTATTGACAGAAGGATTTATCGAGGATCAGACCGTTGAATGTCCATTGCATGAAGCTATTTTTGATATCCAGACGGGTTCGCTCATGAGTGGTCCAGGATGTCGTGACCTATGTACTTATCCAGTACGTGTGGAAGGTCAAGACATACAGATTCAACTGTAATGGATAGAAGGAATTCACCATGAAACAATTTAATGAAAAACTGGAAAACTGGATCAATGCGACACCTTCTAGGGATGCTGGCATTAACAATATTCAGATTCCTGGGCAAGTTGAACATTTGGTCTGGCAGACTCGCTACAAAGTGCCGACCGTCTACGAACAGGACTTTGTTCAGCATTTAATACGAGCTTTTGGAGCAGGGATGACTGAATTGAATGATTTGGTCAACGCATTAAACCAACAGGGTTTTCGTCGTGAGTCAGGTGAAGTCTGGACCATGCAGAGCTTTACAGAAGAAATGCAGCGTTTGGGTTACTAAGTTCAGGGAAGACAATAATGAATGCAATTTATCAACAAGCTCCAAGTACTGAAGAATATCTTGATTTAGGTTTACGTGATCAATGGTATCCAGTTCTCGCCAGTTGGGAAGTCAACGCCAATCCAGTCGGAATCACACGTTTGGGCGAAAATATTGTGGTTTGGCGTGATCAGGATGGTCAACTGCATGCGCTCGAAGATCGCTGTCCGCATCGTGGTGCACGTTTATCATTAGGCTGGAACTTGGGCAATCGCGTGGCATGCTGGTATCACGGGGTTGAAGTCGGCGGTGATGGTGTAGTGGTCGATGTACCTGCTGTACATGATTGTCCAATGAAAGGCAGTGAGTGTGTAAAAAGCTACCCAATCATTGAAAAGCATGATGCTATTTTTATTTGGTTTGGTATTGATGCAAATGAGCCACCTAATGAACTTGAATTTCCTGAGCAGTTAGCCAGTAAAGAATGGAGTTCATTTTTATGTCAGGCCGACTGGAAAGTGAATCATCAATACGCCATCGATAACGTGATGGATCCGATGCATGGCACCTATTTACACTGTACTTCGCACTCCATGGCAGAGGGTGAGCGTACTGCGGAAATGAAACACCGTAGTACTGAAAACGGATTTATTTTTGAAAAAGAAGGTCAAACGGGTGTCAATTTTGACTGGGTAGAATATGGCAATACTGGAGCAAGTTGGTTACGTCTTTCTATTCCGTATCGTAAAGAATTTGGCCCAGGTGGTGTGTTTTGGATTGTCGGTTTTGCAACGCCAATTGACGCCAACAATACCCGCGTATTCTTCTGGCGTTGCCGTAAAGTCAGTGGTTGGCAACGCAATGTTTGGCGTTTCCTATACCGCAATCATTTAGAAAAATTGCATTGGGATGTATTGGAACAAGATCGCATTATTTTGGAAAATTTGGCACCAAATGCACGTTCTAAAGAGTTTCTTTATCAACATGATGTTGGTCTATCTCGTCTGCGTCGTTTAATGAAAAAAGAAGCAGAGAAGCAATTGAAAAAAATTGCAGTGCTAGATACTTCATCTTTGACTGAAACACCATAAGGATTGTGGCTATGACCATTCATACATTACTGCAAGGTAAAAAAATCATGGTAACAGGAGCTGCGCGTGGCTTAGGTTTGGGCTTTGCTCAGGCGATTGCCAAAGCGGGTGCAACCGTTGTCATGGCGGACATTCTGACCGAACTGGTTGAGCAAGAGGCAAAGCAGTTACAACAACAGGGCTTGGGTGTTCACGCTGTTGGGCTGGATTTGTCTCAACCTGAATCGATTCGGTCAGCTGTTCAATTTGCAGCAGAGAAACTGAATGGTCTGGATGGTCTGGTGAATTGCGCAGCACTCGCAACTGGTGTGGGTGGCAAGGATTTAATGCAATACGATCCTGATCTGTGGGATCGAGTGATGACAGTCAATGTCAAAGGCACGTGGTTGATGGTTCAGGCCTGTGTTCCGTATTTGAAACAGTCGAAAAGCGCAAAAATTATCAATGTCGCTTCAGATACTGCGCTTTGGGGAGCACCTAAACTCATGGCTTATGTCGCAAGTAAAGGGGCGATTATTTCCATGACGCGTTCTATGGCGCGTGAACTTGGTGAGTTTAACATTTGTGTCAATACTATTTCTCCCGGATTAACCTTAGTTGAAGCAACAGAGTATGTCCCACAAGAACGTCATGACCTTTATGTTACAGGTCGAGCGATTCAGCGCCAGCAACATCCACAAGATTTAAATGGCACAGCTTTGTATCTACTTTCAGAACTGGCATCTTTTGTCACAGGGCAGAATATCCCAGTCAACGGCGGCTTTGTCTTTAATTAGGAGCACATAACATGATTACAGGAATCGAAGTTTTAAAGTTTGGGGTTGAAGACAAAGCTGAAGCCATCAAGTTTTTAACTGATTTTGGTTTGTCAAAACAAACAACAGATATTGAAGATACTGAACTGTTTCAAACCCAAAATGGCAGCAAGATTTATTTATTTGATATCGCAGATTCACGGTTACCTGCTGCGATTGAAAATGGTTCAACCCTTCGTGAAGTGACGTGGGGTGTAGACAATGATCAGGATTTAATCCAATTTGCTGAAAATTTAAAAGATGTAGAAGGCTTTGTACAAAGTGCAACACAGGTGCAGTGTCGAGATCCAAATGGCATGACGATTGTTTTTCAACATTCGATTACCAAAGATGTACCTGAACAAAAAACTGAAGGTATTAATCAGTACGGCAATATCCAACGTGTTAATGCAGCTAGCCCTGTTTATGAAAAAGGTGAACCAATAGCAATTGGTCATGTGGTGTTCTTCACACCAGATTTAGCTGCAACAGAAAATTTTTATAAAGAAAAATTAGGCTTTCATTTATCTGATGCCTATTTAAATCGTGGTGCTTTCCTGCGTTGCCGCGCAGAGGGTTTCCATCATGATTTATTCTTGCTTTCTATCCCGAATAAACCAGCAGGTCTGAATCATGTCGCTTTTGTGGTGCGTGATATTCATGAAGTGATTGGCGGTGGTTTGAATATGAATCGTTCCGACTGGTCAACTTTTATTGGGCCAGGTCGTCATCCTATTTCCTCTGCTTATTTCTGGTATGTCAACTCACCTCTAGGTGGTGCATTTGAATATTACACCAATGATGACTATTTGACTGAAGAGTGGCAGCCGCGTGTTGAGGAGCATCGTTTGGAACTGTTTACCGAATGGGCGATTGAGGGTGGTCTAGATCATGATACTCGTCGTCAGGTTAAACCCATTCAAGGTTAAGGTTTAGGTAGAAGGAGATAGGCTCATGGAAAGAATCGTCGTGGTTGGAGCAGGTCAGGCAGCAGGTTGGGCGGTCAGTACTTTGCGTCAGGAAGGGTATCGTGGTGAAATTCATGTGGTGTCCAATGAACATCAGATTTTCTATGAACGCCCACCGCTTTCTAAACAAGTGCTTTCCAAAGAAGCCAGTTATGACAGCTTAAATCTGTTTTCGCCTGAACAAATTGATGCTTTTTCAGTGCAATGGCACAAGCCTGATCTAGCCACACAAATTGATCGCAATCACAAACAGGTCATTTTGGAAAGCGGCAAGATTTTACCTTATGACAAATTATTAATTGCAACAGGTAGTCGGGCACGTGTACCTGTGAATACGTGGAAAGAAATTTCGAATGTCGTAACTTTGCGTGACGTTCAAGACTGCGAACGTTTGGCAGATTTACTTGAACATGCAAATTCTATTGCGATTATTGGTGGCGGTTGGATCGGGCTTGAAATTGCTGCAACAGCGCGTAAGCAAGGCAAGGCAGTACATGTTTTTGAATATGCTGATCGCTTGTGTGGTCGTAGTGTGAGTCCTGAAGTTTCAGCTTTCTTAAAAGATATCCATGAACAACAAGGGACGCAAATTCATCTGGACAGTAAAAATTTGCACCTGATTGAAAGTTCAGATCAAACCATTCAAGTACTGAATCATCCGCAGACTGCACAGGTTTTTGATTGTGTAGTGGTGGGCGCAGGTGCCGAGATTGCCAAAGAATTGGGTGTAGATGCAGGTCTTGATGTGAAAGATGGCATCGTGGTCAATTGTTATGGTCAAACTTCTGATGCTGATATCTATGCAGCAGGTGATGTTGCCATTCACCCTGTTTTAGGTTACTGCATCCAATCTTGGGCAAATGCGCAAAATCAAGCGATTGCTGCGGCAAAATCAATGTTGGGTGTCGCCACTGAATATGTCGATATTCCGTGGTTATGGTCAGATCAGTATCACTTTAATATCCAGATTTTAGGGACTTATCAACCCCAGTTAAACCCGAAATTGGTCATCCGTCAAAGCAGTCCTACACAAGTTAGCTATTTATATTTGGATGAACAAAGCCGTCTGATCAATATGATCGCGGTCAATGATTCCAAGCTCGTCAAACTGGCCAAACGCTGGATTCAAAGCAGTACAGTGTTGAACCCAGAACAATTAACCGATCCTGAATTTAATGTCATGAAGCTAAAACCCTAATAACGCTTTCAGACCTCTAGCCAGAACAATCATTTTAGATCTTTAGCCAGATCGAAGGAACGCTTGCATGTTAAATGATGTAGATGAAAAAAAAGGATTCAAACACTGGATACCCGCATTTGTCCTAATGGCCTGTGTCGTACTGGCATTTTTTGACAAGATTAGTATTGCAGTGTTGTTCTCAGATCCACATTTTCAGGATGCGATGGGAATTGCACAGGATAAAGCCAAGTTGGGCTGGTTAATGACCAGTTTTCTACTGGCATATGGTTTTTCATCTATATTCCTGAGTTTCCTAGGGGATATTTTCAATCCCAAGAAAATGTTGTTCTGGAGTGTGGCCTCATGGGGCGTTCTGATGTTGATCATGGGTTTTACTACGCATTATGGCAGTATGCTGTTCCTACGTGTTTTATTGGGCATAGCTGAAGGGCCATTATTTGCTTTGGCGTATGCGATTGTGAAACAAACCTACACAGATCGTCAGCAAGCACGTGCCTCTACCATGTTTTTACTGGGTACACCGATTGGTGCCTTTTTAGGATTCCCGATCACTGCGGCTGTCTTGGCTAAACACGACTGGCATACCACTTTCTTTGTAATGGCTGCAATGACCTTATTGGTCTTGGTCTTTGTGGTGGTTGGACTGCGTAACTTACAACTACGCAAAACTATTGAGATCGAAGATTCAAGCAAACGTATCAATTTTAAAGGTCATCTTCGTAATACTAAATTGTTATTACAAAACAGCGCGTTCTGGCTGGTCTGTATCTTCAATATCGCTTTAATGACTTATCTCTGGGGCCTAAACAGCTGGGTGCCATCTTATCTTATTCAGGACAAAGGCTTTAATTTAAAAGAGTTTGGCTTTTATTCAAGTCTACCATTTATTGCCATGCTCGTGGGTGAGGTGGTTGGGGCTGTATTCTCCGACAAGCTTGGTAAACGTGCAGTACAGGTGTTTGGTGGCTTACTGGTCGCAGGTATCTCATTGTACGTCATGGTGTTAATGACCAATCCGCTTCTTATCATTTTGGCGATGTCGATCAGCTCAATGGCATGGGGCTTCGGTGTGGCTGCGGTATTTGCTTTGTTGGCGCGTGTCACTACAGCAGATGTCGGGGCGACAGCAGGCGGTATTTTTAATGGTTTAGCAAACTTTGCCAGTGCGATTGCGCCAGTATTGATTGGCATGATTGTGATGCAAACGGGCAGCTTTAATTTGGGAATCACGTTCTTGGCAGTGGTGGCTATCGTGGGTTCCTTTTTCCTTACACCATTACTCAAACGTTACTAATTACAGTTTTCATTTTAATCAGGAGTAAGACATGAGCACTCAACAATTTGAATCATGGACGCAACCCGAAGGTGCGAGCTTAGAAGAATGGTTAAACACCCGTATTGCACGTTTTGAAACTCGCAAATATGACTTTAACGCACTGAAATTTCAGGCAGATTATGATCCGAAATATCGCCGTGCCCAAATGCGCTACATGGGCACAGGTGCAACAGGTGTTTCCAATGATAACAACACTGTTCCTGCTGAAAACTTTACGTTTTCTACGATGGTTTTACCGCCACAGTGTGAAGGGCCACTCCATATTCACCATGATGTTGAAGAAGTGTTCTTTATGTTGCGTGGTGAAATTGATTTGTTCATTGAGCATAACGGTGAAAAGTTCAGTACTCGTTTAAAAGAACGTGATCTGATTTCTATTCCACCTGGCATCTACCGTGGATTGTTTAATCCGGGTCAAGAAGATGCCTTGATGTGTGTGATGTTAGGAACAGGTAAACCAACCATTCCAAACTATCCACCTGAGCATCCACTTTCTCAAATTAAACGTAACTAAATGGATTGAATCTGAGTTGCAAAAAGAGGTTTGAACTCTGATTGTGGCCTTAAAGGAAAATGATGATGACACTTGTTGAAACTCTACAACAATTTCCAGTGAAATCTGTCGAGATCGATGGACACAAGCAAAGCTATCGTGAAGCAGGCACTGGAGAGCATTATCTGGTGTTATTACATGGCATTAGCTCTGGATCAGGGTCGTGGGTTAAACAACTGCAAGATTTAAGTCATCATTTTCATATTATTGCATGGGACGCACCCGGTTATGGTTCGTCCGATGCTTTAACCACTTTGCAGCCGAATGCTGAAGATTATGCACAGCGTTTGGCAGGCTTATTTGAACATTTAAAGATTAAAAAGGCGATTGTGGTTGGACATTCACTGGGTGCATTACAAGCAAGTGCTTTTGCGCGACGTTATCCAGATGATGTCGAAACACTCATTCTTGCCAATGTCGCACAGGGTTATCAGCGTTATCCCGTTGAACAACAAGCCGAAGTTTATAACAAAAGACCAAAAATGCTGGCAGAACTTGGAAATCAGGGTTTAGCGCAAAGTCGTGGACCACATTTAACTTATTTGAAGAAACCTCAAACGCTTGAACTGATTGGACAGGTCATGCAAAACCTGAATTTGGGAGGTTTTACCCAAGCTTCTTATTTGTTGGCTCACGATGAAATTCGTAATTATTTAACAGATTTGGCGGTGCCATGCGTGATGGTTTCAGGACTGAACGACAGTATTACACCGCCGCAAGCCATTGCAGCTTTGGCAAAGGAAATCCAGTGCCAAAACTATATTGAAATTGGTGAAGCAGGACATTTGAGCTATGTCGATCAACCTACAATTTTTAACGACATTATTGTGTCTGCACAGCAGCATTGAAACGAGAGAGAATATATGAGCTTCCAAGTAGAAGGAAAAGTAGCGGTTGTCACAGGTGGCTCTTCTGGCATCGGATTGGCTGCAGTTGAGATTTTAGTCGCAGAAGGCGCGAAAGTAGCGTGGTGCGGGAGAGATGAACAGCGTCTTGTAGAATCAAAGCTTTATATTTTAGAAAAATATCCACATGCCCATGTTTTTACACAGGTTTGCAACGTATTGGATAAAGAAGATGTCAAAAACTTTGCTCAAACCGTGAAACAGCATTTGGGCAATGTCGATATGTTGATTAACAACGCAGGTCAAGGACGAGTGTCTACTTTTGAAAATACGCAAGATGAAGATTGGATGAAAGAAATTGAACTGAAATATTTTAGTGTCTTACATCCCATTCGTGCCTTTTTGGTTGATTTAAAAAACTCAGCAATTGGCTCTGTAACCAATGTCAATTCATTACTGGCTTTGCAACCTGAACCGCACATGATCGCGACTTCATCGGCACGTGCGGCTTTGCTGAATCTGACTCATTCACTGGCACATGAATTTATTCAATACAACGTTCGTGTTAATTCAATTTTATTAGGCATGGTCGAATCGGCGCAGTGGAAACGCCGCTATGAAACACGTTCAGATCCAAATCAATCATGGCAAGACTGGACAGCCAATATCGCAAAAAAACGTGGCATTCCAATGGCGCGTTTAGGCAAACCCGAAGAACCAGCTCGTGCATTAGTGTTTTTAGCCTCACCGCTTGCTTCTTATACCACAGGCTCGACCATTGATGTGTCTGGTGGTTTTAACAAACATTTATAAGGTGAATGCAATGAAACAATTGATGATGATTGGTTTTGGCGCAATGGCCTCGGAAGTATATGCACATTTGCCACATGATCTTAAGTTGAAATGGATTGTGGTACCTGAACGTAGTGTTGAAAACGTCAAGCAAAAAGTCGATACCAACATTCAGGTGATTTCTGATGTCAATCAATGTGATGGCACACCAGATTATGTGATTGAAGTGGCGGGTCAGGCAGCAGTCAAAGAACATGCCAAAAAAGTACTGGAAAATGGTTGGACCATTGGTTTGATCTCTGTGGGTACTTTGGCAGATAGCGAATTTTTTACCGAACTTCAGCAAACGGCGGAAAAAAATGGCGCGCACTTACACCTATTGGCAGGTGCAATTGCAGGCATAGATGGTATTGCCGCTGCAAAAGAAGGTGGACTTGAAAAAGTCACTTATAAAGGTTGTAAAAGCCCCAACAGTTGGCGTGGTAGTTATGCCGAGCAATTGATTGATTTGGACCAAGTACAAAAAGCCACCGTATTTTATCGTGGAACAGCACGCGAAGCCGCATTGAATTTTCCTGCCAATGCCAATGTAGCTGCAACTATCGCGCTGGCGGGAGTAGGCATGGATAACACGATCGTAGAACTAACTGTAGATCCAGAAACGACCCAGAACAAACATACCATTGTTGCCGAAGGTCGTTTTGGGCAAATGACGATTGAAATGGTCGGTGTTCCGCTTGCATCTAACCCTAAAACATCCACATTGGCGGCACTTAGCGTGATTCGTGCTTGTCGCAATAGTGTTGAAGCCATTCAGATTTAACAAGGATTATTATCATGGTTAAGGAACTTTATATTGCGGGTGAATGGCGTTTGGGTCGCGGTCATGTGATTCAAAGTACATTTCCAGCAGACAATTCAGTAAATGCCGAAATTTCTACAGCAAGTCCTGAAGATATTGAAGAAGCGATTGCTAAAGCAGATCAGGCTTGGCGCGCACCTGAATGGCGTAATCGTATGCCACATGAACGCGCCAAAATTTTATATAAAGTCGCGGATATTATTGAAGCACGAGTGGATGAGTTATCTCAATTACAAACCCGTGATAATGGTAAGCCTTTGGCAGAAACTCGTGGTTTAGTCTTAAGCGCGGCTGCGACAGCCCGTTATGTGGCGTCTGCCTGTGAAACACTCAATGATGAATTGACCACTCAACGTGCGCCAGATTTTATGACCTTCAGTGTGCATGAACCTGTCGGTGTCGTGGCTGCGATTACTCCATGGAATTCACCTATTGCCAGTGAAGTACAAAAACTGGCTCCTGCTTTGGCAGGTGGAAATGCGGTGATTTTAAAACCTGCTGAAGCCACTTCGCTGATTGCGCTGGAATTAGCAAAGATCTTTGAAGAAGCGGGTTTACCTAAAGGTCTATTGAGTGTCTTAGTGGGGAAAGGTTCAGTCGTCGGTGATGCCATTGTGAAGCATCCATTAGTTCGAAAGATCTCTTTTACAGGTGGAACCACAACAGGACGCCATTTGGCACATATTGCAGCAGATAAACTGATTACCACATCTTTAGAGTTAGGTGGTAAGTCGCCAACGATTGTGCTCCCAGATGCGGATATAGAGCTTGCTGCAAAAGGGATTGCATACGGCATTTTTAGTTCTGCGGGACAAGCATGTATTGCAGGTTCTCGTTTGTTTATTCATAGCAGTATTTACGATCAGTTCCTCGCACGTCTGGTGGAAATTACCAAAGGCTTACGGGTTGGGCATCCTGAACAAAAAGATGTGCATATGGGGTCTCTGATCAATCAGGCGCATTTACAGTCTGTAGATCGTTATGTCCAGCTTGCCAAGCAAGAAGGTGGGGAAGTTTTGACGGGTGGCGAAGCATTAACAACAGGTGAATTTGCCAAAGGTAGTTTTTATTTGCCGACCATCATTACTGGATTGAAAAATCAGGCAAAAGTATGCCAAGAAGAAATTTTTGGCCCTGTGTTAGTGGTCATGAAATATGACAATGAGCAAGATTTAATTCAGCAAGCCAATGACAGTTGTTTTGGTTTAGCGGCGGGTATTTGGACTGAAAGTTATCGTAAGGCGTGGCGGATTTCTCGTGCGCTTGAAGTCGGTACAGTATGGATTAATACCTACAAGAAATTTTCAATTTCAGCGCCATTCGGTGGTTTTAAAGACAGTGGTATTGGCCGTGAAAAAGGACGTTTGGGAATTTTGTCTTATATGCAGCAAAAAAGCATTTATATGGGATTAAGCGACCAGCCAAATGCATGGTGTGACTGATCATTAAAGCCCAAGATGTTTTAAACGATTTAACCATTTCAATGGATATTAAACAGAATTTAGAGGAAGATTTTCATGACTGAACGTGTCAATGTGGGTGAAGCAATTGCTCGCTTATTAGAAGAACATGATGTAAATAGCATTTATGGCGTGATCTCCATTCATAACTTGCCGATTGCTGATGCTGTGGGTCGCCGTGAAAAAATCCGCTTTGTGGCGGCGCGGGGTGAAGCTGGTGCAGTCACGATGGCAGATGCACATGCGCGATTTAAAGGTTTGGGTGTTGCTTTAACCAGTACGGGTGCAGGTGCAGGCAATGCCGTAGGTTCATTGATTGAAGCCATGAATGCAGCCAGTCCTGTGTTGCATTTAACAGGTCAAGTGGAGCGTGAATATTTGGATCGTGATGCCAGTTTTATTCATGAAACCAAAGATCAGCTCACTTTCTTACGTGCTTCGAGCAAAGCTGCATTTCGCATTACCAGTCCAGATAACGCAATTGGCGTGATTCGTGAAGCGATTCGTGTCGCTACAACTGTTCCAATGGGACCTGTCAGTGTTGAATTACCAATCGATGTACAAGCAGCAGAAATTGATTTACCGTTGGATTTAAGTCCAGTGAAAGCGATGCAACTGCCTGCGGTAGATGAAACTCAGGTTCAGTTATTGGTTGATCAAATCAAGCAAGCTAAACGTCCAGTATTTTGGATTGGTGGCGGTGCATTAAATAGTGTGGATGAAATCAAGGCGATTGCAGATTTAGGTATTCCTGTGGTGTCCTCCACCCATGGTCGCGGTATTTTACCCGATGCACACCCACGTAGCTTAGGTGCATTTCATAACTCGGCTAAAGTTGAAGAACTATTAAAAAATGCTGACTTATTGGTCGTGGTGGGTTCTCGTCTACGCAGTAATGAAACCAAAACTTATTCGGTTCAGTTCCCCGAAAATATCATTCAGATTGATGCCAATCCTGTGGCACAACAACGTAATTACAAAATTCGTCATTTCATTTGTTCGGATGCCAAAGATATTTTATCGCGTAGTTTGGTTCAACTTAATGGTGTTTCGAAAGTTGATGCTGACTATGATCAAGCCATTATTGATGCTAAAAATGCCGCGGTCGATGCACTACGTAAACAGCTTGATCAATACGCATTGATTTGTGATCACTTACGTGCGGCTTTACCCGAAGATGGTATTTTTGTCCGCGATATTACGATGTCGGGAAGTACATGGGGCAGCCGCTTATTTCCTGTACAAGCACCAAATCGAAATATTCACTCATTGGCAGGGGCAATCGGTTTAGGTTTAGCGCATGCGATTGGTTCGAGTATCGCTAATCCAGACAAAAAAGTAGTGGGTCTGGTCGGTGATGGTGGTTTGATGCTAGGTATCGGTGAAATCGCAACGATGGCGCAAGAAAATACCGATATGGTACTCATGATCATGAACGACGGTGGTTATGGTGTAATGCGCGGTATTCAAAATAACTACTTTGGTGGTCGCCAGTACTTTAATGAGTTACATACTCCAGATTATCAAAAACTGGGGGAATCGATGGGCGTTAAAAGCTGGAAAGTGGGTAGTGCAGATGAGTTTAAAGTTGCGATCCAAGAAGCCATCGATTTTAACGGCCCTGCGGTCATCGAACTCGATATGCATTCTATTGGTCCGTTGAACTTTGCGGGTCCACCACAGAAAAAACTTTATTAAGTTTAAGGGATATTGAATTTCAAAACCTTATAGCAGCATTATTGTGATCTGGCGTTACTTAGGTGCTAAGGCATCTAAGTAAACAACTAAAAATGGTGATGAATAATATGCCATGAGCTAAGGATTGCTCTCGCTTCAAATAGGATCACCAAATTTTTTTAGGTAAAAATCAAAATAAACAAAGTTTTATATATAAAACATGAGTTGCTATTTTTCACTATCAGCTCGTGGCTAAATATTGGGAAGCGATGATGAAAAAAAGTGTAGTTTCAACAATAAGTGTTTCAATTTTCTGCGTAGGTGTTTCGACTGGCTCTTGGGCAGAGACATCACCACTTGAGTGGAAAAATCAAGATGGTACAGCTTCATTTAAAGTGGGTGGGGTGATTCGCGTGCAGGATCGCTATGAAAGCTGGCCACAAAGTTCCAATCGAGGAATGGGCAAGTTGGACTTTGATGTCCTACGACTTGATCTCAAGGGAACGTATGATGATTTTTATTTAAATTCTAGTTTTTTATTGCAGGATCAAGAGTTTACCTCTATAGAAAAAGCCTATGTAGGATATAAACTCAATCCTCACAATAGTTTGGAGGCAGGTTTCGTCTATAAACCATTTACCATTTATCCTTATCCGCAAAATGGCTGGACCTATCATTTGCCGTTCTTTTTAGGCTATGGCAACAACATTGCCCCTGGTTTGAACTGGAATTATGATGACAAAAATTGGGATATTAAACTGGGTTATTATCCAAGCATGCTTGAAACCAATATGCGTTATTCTCCAGAAAGCGGCTCTTATGATGATCTGAAAAATACTTTTCCAAATCAGAAAGGCTATCAAAATGAAAAACAAAATCAGGTCAATGCACGTGTCGTTAAAAAGTTTGATACGACGCTAGGCAAGCAAGAAGTTGGGTTATCAGGGGCTATTTCACAACTGCATAATAAAATCACAGATGATGATGGAAAATATTATGCTTTAGGTCTTCATGCCAATAGCAATCTTAATCGCTGGAACATTCAGGGTTCCATCATTCACTATCAATACGATGCCAAAAATCCTGAAGGTGTTGACGATCGTATGACTTTAATGGGAACCAATGGTTTAACACCTTCTTATTTGATTGCTTCTGAAGGGACTGTTTCGAGTCTCAATGTCTCTTATACTTTGCCAATTAAGGATATGTGGAAACTTAAAGCGATTAAATTCTATAACGACTTTAGTTATCTGGATAAAACACATACAGATTGGTCAGCGTCACAGATGAATACCACAGGCATGATGTTTATTGCATCTCCGTTTATGGTCTGGGCAGATTATACTTGGGGAAAAAATGCCAATATTATTGGAGGTTCGACCAATAGTACGGGCTATACCACAGCAACTTCCTTGAATAGTGATAAATGGCTGTATCGGGTTAATTTAAACTTTGGCTTTAGTTTTTAATTTTTTTATTTCGTTTGTCGCCATAAAATCCAAGAGCGGTTTTATGGCTTTTTAAATACTGGATGATCTCAAATTCATCATACAACATTAAATTGATTGACTGGTTTTTAACATATGAACCGTATCGTAATGCGCCAACCATTCACGATGAATGACCTGAAATTCCTGTTTTTGCCAGAAATATTCAGCCGCAGGTAAAAAGGGGTGAGTATGCAAATAAAAATGTCGAATATTTTGTCGTTGCGCATATTCAAATAAAGCATGGCAAAGTTGCGATGCTAAACCTTGTCGGCGATATTCGGGCTGTATAAATAGTTTAACCACCTCGACAACTTTCAACGGTAAGTCCAAATTAAAACGATGGTTATAAGCTCGATAAGCCACCATGCCAATAATTGTGTGCTTATCTTTGACCACGAAGCAAGCGCCTTGCGGGTGTTCAAGATAAGTTTGGCTGAAATGAGTCAGATCATGAGGCAGTTCAGATTGATAAACTTCTGGAAAAAGAAGTTGGCGTGTATAAATCGCAAATTGAGTGGCTTGAGGCACATCTGCTGGTTGTAAAAGTTCGATGTCTAAAGCCATGAATAGTCTGGCACTACAATGGTTTTGTCCTGAATCATGGCCTCATGAAATTCAACATCATAGACACTTTTTAAAAAGACAGGATCCGTCAGGCGTTGCCGAGATTCAGGTCGAATAATTTCATGTTGACGCATAAAAAACAGTTCGTCTGCAAATAAAAATGCCAGATTAGGATCATGCATAATGGCAATCACGGTATAGTTTTGTCGAGAAAGTTGACGTAATTTTTTCATCAAATAAGACTGATAATAGACATCGAGATGATTCGTTGGCTCATCCAGTAAAATCACTTGAGGTGCTTGTACTAATATTCGAGCGATCATGACCAATTGTCGTTCTCCACCTGAAAGCTCAGTATACGCCTGATGTTTTAAATGTCCGATATCTAGCTCTTCCAATGCCTGATCGACCAGATATTCATCCTGTTTGGTGGGATGAAAATGACTAAACGCAGCACGGCCTGTCAAAACGACATCTTTGACTTTAAAGGGAAAAACGGTTTTGTGAAATTGTGGTAAAAAGCCTAAAAGTTCAGCACGACGTTTGCCTTTATACTGATCTAAACGTTTGCTTTTATATAAAATACTGCCACATTGTAAAGGTTCCAGACCTGCCATGAGTCTAAACAAGGTCGATTTACCACAACCATTTCGTCCTAAGATCACTGAAAACTGATGTTCAGCAAATGAGAGATCGATATTTTTAAGCACCTGTTTTTGCTCATAAGCAAAGTTAAGCTGATGAATATGGATCATGACCAGTTCATCCGTTGGCTTTTCATGAGTAGCAAAAAGAAAGGTGCGCCAAGCAGCATGGTAAAAATTCCAATTGGGATTTCAAAACTCAATAAAACACGTGAGAAATTATCAATCAATAATAAAAAACAGCCGCCCAATATCATATTACAGGGAATGGTTGCGCGATGATCAGGCCCAACTAGTATTCTCACAATGTGGGGCATAAATAAACCATATAAACTAATAATCCCTGCAGCAGCCACAGAAGCAGAGGTGCATAAGGTGACCAATCCAATCAGCAAGATTTGTTCCCATTTGGGATTGATGCCGACCGCTTGGGCTTCTTCTGTACCAAGTGCGAGCAAATTGAGTCGCCAACGCATTAAAAATAAGCCCACAAGTCCGATACAAATAGGCAATACTGCATATTGTACTTTATTCCAATTGGCTTGATGCAAATTGCCCATCGTCCATTGCACTATGGCCTGTAATTTAAATGGATCACTAATATATTGAATGATGGTTAATCCTGCCAAAAACAGCCCTGAAACAATCATGCCTGCCAAAATAATCATGACCAAAGAGGTTTGTTGTTCCTGTTTTTGATAGGCAAATAAATAAGTCAGAAGTACCGCAGCAATACCAAAAATAAACGCCAATAAATTAGGTGAATTTAAGTTAAAAGACAACGCCAGTGCCGCACCAAATGCTGCTCCAGAAGAAATACCGAGTACATAAGAATCCACCAATGGATTTCGAAATAAAGCTTGTAGACCATTTCCTGCGGTCGCCAGTGCCGCACCAACCATAAAGGTAAGTAAAATTCTGGGTAGGCGTACATTCCAAAGAATATTCTGCATCAGAGCATATTGTTCAGGAGCAATATAGCTTCCACCAAACAAACTTTGCCAGAACCAGAGCAGATAATCCTGATAACCTAAAACATGACTGGGCCCAATTAATAAGGAACAAAACAGACAAAGCATAGGTAAAACAATAAAGCCAGTATATCGAATGACAGGATTTAATTGGGTGATGGATTCAAGACGCATCATCTTCATGGGAGTGATCAATTTCATGGGGCATTCAGGGCTTGTGCTGCTTTTGAACCATACAACATACTCAGCACTTGATATTGAGTTTCTTTCATGTTGTCAGATGATTGCACTTCAGTATAAATGTGGTGATGTAAATAAAGTGCAGTCAGCACGATTTTGATGGTATGAGGATTATAGATAAAAGCAGGGCTTAAATTAAAAACTCTACGTTGTTGAACAGACTTCAGCGTTTGTAATTCAGGGCGTTGATAAATCAGTTGCGGATCGGTATTCCAGAGTACGATATTATCAGGATTCCATTCAATCAAGGTTTCTGGGTTGACGTTGGGTTGATTGGTTTTGGTCGACACAATATTTTTCGCGCCAGCCAATTCGATAAAATCATTGGTAATCGATTGAGTTCCTGATGTCGAAAAAATACGACCGCCCGACCATGCATAATAAATAGTTTGCTGATGGGGTTGTTTTGCAGTATTACGCTGAATCTCTGTTATTTTTTGATCTGAATATTGCAGTATGGTTTTTGCGCGTACTGTTGCATCGGTTAAAATCGCAATGTTCGATAATTCTTCTTTGACCTGAGCATAAGTCGAAGATTCCATAATATAAACTGCAATGCCTAACTTGCGCAGAAGGGCAATGGTTTGTTTTTCTCCTCCACCCATAATGACTAAATCAGGTTGTAGCATTAATAAACTTTCGATATTGGTCGCATTATTGCCTTGAGATGGGCTTTGAATCTGTTTGGCCTGAATGCGTGGGTCTAAAACAGAATATGCGTGATATAACATCGGCTGTTGATAAATTTCTGCAGGAATTCCTACAATTTTATTGCCCTGATTGAGCATATATAAACCATCACAACTCGACTCAAATAAACACACCACACGTTGGGCAGGATGCTCCAACGTAACACGATAACCCGAAGAATCAACAACACTAATACGAGAGTGTGATGGTGTGGTTTGAATCGATTGAGTCTCTAATTGTGGTTTTTGCTCTGTAATGTTTCGGGGCTGACAGGCTGTCAATGTGATTCCCAAAAGTACACAAATACTGAACATGACAACTTTTGGGAATGAAAAATGTGACAAGATCAAATTAGAATGTCCATTGTACCGAGAGTGATGCATTTAACGGATCACCTGGCTGGATCCACAGATCACTATAACTTTCAACATAGTAGGTTTTATCAAACACGTTGTTAATATTGAATTGATAACGTAACTGGCTATTCGGTTCATAATACGCATTTAAATTGACCAATGTATAATCGGGTAATTCAAAGCCTGTGCTTTGTGTCCCATTACGTTTCCCAACATACTGTACATTTGCCCCAACACCTGCTTTTTTTATAGCCTGTTGTAAAAGCACATAATCTAATGCCAGATTACCACTATGGCGAGGAATATTATTGAGCGGAGTTCCTTTGGCAATGGTTGTATCTTTATGAATCTGTGCATCGGTATAAGTATAGTTTGCCATCAAATGCAGTTGATCTGTGAGTTGACTTTGCAAATCTACCTCAATGCCCCGACTTAATGCTTCACCTGCGGCATACTGATAATTTGCATCGCTTGGATTGGTGGTGAGCACATTGCGTTTTTTCATGTGAAATAATGCCAGACTCAATAAGGATGTGTCATTAAACTGATATTTGCTTCCGATTTCATAACTTTCACCCTTTTCAGGTGCAAACACTTGTCCGTTGACATCTGTACCACTGTTCATGGCGAAAGAGCGTCCATAATTCGTATAGAAAGACAACTGCTCATTCCATTTATAATTTATACCCGCACGAGGCGAGGCCTGATGAAAGGTTTTATCGGTAGAAGTATTGGCTTTGTAATTATCTAACGACTGTTTGACTTGGTCGAAACGTGTACCAACTAAAAGACTCCATTGATCATCGAAGAACATTTGATCCTGAAGATTTAAAGCAAAATAATCCTGTTGTTCACGGGTATTGGTTTGCAGCCCCATATTGGGTAAATACACGCCATATTCAGGATGATAGACATTGATCTGATTGATACAGTAACGTGTGCCTGAATATTTATAATCACAACGTAGCTGATATTGGTCAGAGGTCAATTGACCCGCTTCGGTGCTGATTAAAATTTCATGACGCGCCCAGTCAGTATTCACTTTTCCTAAGAGTTCAGCCTGCGCCAATAGATCTTTGGTGAAATAATCACGGTAACGACGTTGACGATTTAAGGTCTCGCCATCTGATTCAAAGGACTTAGGTTCAGTGGAAAAGCCTTTCATCAATCCTTGCTTATAACTGACTGCACTATTGAGTTTCCATTCATCATTTAATTCATGCGCCAAACGCAGTTGATAAAACTGATCATTCAATTTCATATCGCCATCGTCTGGTTCACCTGTAAAGGTTTTGGGATTCATCAGAATCTGGCCTTTATAGGCGCTGATCCCGCGATCAAAAGTGCCTTTTTGCTGAGTGATTTCGCTGTCAAAATCCAGTTGAGTCTGATCAGAGATTTTCCAACTTAACTGCGGTGAAAAAAACCAGCGTTCACTATTCACCTCATCACGAAAGCTTTGATTGTCTTCATGTGCAATGGCCAATCGATAAGCCAGTTGATCATTCAGTGGCGCAGTATATTCAAAGCTACCACGATATTGTTGTTCGGTATTGGCGCGTAAGTTGAGTTGTCCTTGCGGCTGCCATTGTGGCTTTTTTGTGGTGATATTAAGCAAACCACCCATTTCACCACGACCGTATAGCGCGGCGGCGGGGCCTTTTAAGAAGTCCAGAGATTCAATATTGAGCATATCGCGTGGTGCACTGAGTCCACGATTTACGCTTAAGCCATTTCGGATACTGGCTGCGCCAAGATTAGGATCCGTTGCAAAACCACGAAAAGAGTAATTATCCCAAAAGCCACCGCCATAATTATTTTGTGCAAAGACGCCACTGACCAGATGAATTGCATCTTCAATACGTTGACTATCTTGTTGTTTTAAAATGTCCTGTGAAAGATAGCTACGGCTAAAAGGGATATCTAAAACATCATGTGCAAATTTACTTGCGGCAGAGGTGGTTTTTTCATTTTCCTGATTTTGATTGGCCTGTAGGGTGATGGTAGAAAGAACATTATTTGGAGAATCGGCCCAACTGAGACCAGAAAGAAAAGAAAAGCCAATAAATGACGACAGCAGACGATATTTATGCTGCATAAACCCCTCGATAAACATGACAAAAAACAACTTTTGAAATAATATAACATTTCAAAAGTTGAAGCTATAACGTTTATGCCACAAGCAAAAAATATTCCACGTCTCCAATCTATCGATGCATTACGCGGTTTAGTGATTATGATCATGTTACTGGATCATGTTCGTGAAACATTTTATTTAGATAAACAGGTCAGTGATCCAATAAATGTCACTGAAACAGAGCCTGCACTTTTTTGGAGCAGATTTTTGGCACATTTATGTGCACCTATATTTGTTTTGCTTACGGGAATGTCGGCTTTTTTATTTCAGATGAAAACTCAGAGCATTGAGCAAACCCGTTATTTTTTATTGAAACGTGGTTTGTTTTTAATTTTGCTGGAATTCACCTTGGTTAATTTTGCATGGACAGCCACTTTTCCTCCAGAAGTGATTTATTTACAAGTGATCTGGGCAATTGGTCTGAGTATGGTGATCTTGTCAATGTGTATCGGGCTACCTAAAAAGATTTTGCTTAGTATCGGGTTGTTGATCATTTTTGGTCATAATTTGCTAGATCAAATAAGCTTTAAAGATATTCCAATACTTGAACATTTTTGGTTGATTCTGCACGAGCGGGGCTGGATTGAATTTGAAGGGCTACGAGTCAGAACGTCATACCCCGTATTACCGTGGGTGGGTGTGATTTTAATTGGGTACTGTTTAGGGCAGTTTCTTCAGCCCAAGTTTAATGCGCAGCAACGTGATCGTTATTTGATCTTGATTGCGATGTTGAGCATTGTATTGTTTGTATTGCTTCGTTTGCTAAATGTCTATGGGGATGAAGCTTGGCAAAGTTATGATTCATTGACATTGAGTCTAATGAGCTTTTTTAACTTGACCAAATATCCACCTTCTTTATTGTTCATTTTGTGGAATGTCGGGATTGGATTGATCGTTCTGATTGCCTTTGAGCGATGGATTCAAACGCCTTTTTTGAAAGTGCTGGTGGTGTTTGGTTCAGTACCAATGTTTTTTTATCTACTACATTTATATGTGCTCAAACTGCTATATGTGATCTCTGAACTATGGTGGGGAGCAAATGAATCAGGCTATTTTTCAGTTTCTGGGGTAGCTCAATTATGGATCATCACATTATTTTTGATCTGTCTGCTTTATCCAGCGGTTAAGGCATTTTCAAGCTATAAGCATGCGAATAAGCATATTACATGGCTTAAATATTTTTAGTCGATCAATACAATGAGGTATGTTATGACAGGACGGAAAATGACCTGTCATAAGGCACCATAATGTTGCCAGCTACCGTTATAAGGAAGTGAATCATAATAGCCTTTGAGCAAGCTAAGTTCATAATATTGAACCGCTGCCAAAGCAATTAGTGAGCATAACAGTACGGCTTTGAGTAAATGAAGTTTTTGCGGGTGTTGGGCAATAGAAGGAATGCCGAACAACGTCAAACAAACTGATGGCAATAATACAATTGCTTTAAGATGGGTTAAAAACATAAATCCATAACTATAAATCAGCCCGATGACCAATAGAATCAAGCCTAAACCAGCTAGATTACGACTTCTTTCAGATTCACGCAGTGCAAAAATACTCTGAAGTGCAAGCACCACAATAGCAAAAAAATAAAAAGGAGTGCCCCCAATCATGACATCGTAAGTTGCGTTTAAGGCACAAACGACCCCGATAATGGTGATGATTAACAGATAGATTACAGAATAAAACTTATGCGAAATGCTGTTTATTCTCGCCATATTCATTTTATTCCTCTACGTTTTATGACATGTGTTTAGCATATTCTTTTCAAAGTAATCGTTCTATTTTACGCATGTAAATTATGTATAAAGCATGTTTGATTTTTAGCCATAAATGCTATTCAGATCGAGATCATACTGTCGATTTGTGAAGAAAGTGTCTTAAATTTGCTGGTCAGTTTGCGCTTTGAAAGGATGAGTAGCTATTTAACATTGAGGATACTTTCGCTAATGAACGCTCTAATACGACTATGCCAACAAAATTTTAATAGGACAGATGATGCGCTTTAATAGGCTTAAGTAATAGCCTAGCTTTTTTAATAGGTATAAAAATGGAATGTAACGGCATCTAAAGTTTAGAGGGAGGGAAATTAATCTATTTATTTAAAATACATTAATTTTTTAGATGACCGCTACATTCCAATAGAGGCGTATTCTAGATGAGATGAATATCAATAATCGAATTTTAATTTGAAATGATTAAATTTTTACAATAAATACAAATTATATCAAAAAAATCCTTATTTTATTCATAATCTTGTGAAACTTGAAAAGTGTAGTTTCTTGAGGTTTAGCCTAAAAAATAATAAAAATGCACATCAGCTGAGGTATTGACGCGTTGAAATTGTACGAGGTGTACGATAGATGATGCAAAATTTCAATCATCGAACATGGGGGTAGTTTGTCCGATGATTGATCAGGATGAATTAGGCGCGATAAAAAGGTGCTTCGGAACGTGGTAATGGCGCATGCCCACGAATTTGATCTGCAATTTTCTCCGCCATCATAATGGTGGTGGCATTCAAATTACCCGTAATGATTAATGGCATAATGGAGGCATCGACTACACGTAAGCCTTGCATACCATGAACTCGACCCTGATGATCGACCACTGCCATATCATCTTCACCCATTTTGCAGCTACATGATGGATGGTAGGCGGTTTCAGCATGATTGCGTACAAAGTCATCCAGCTCAGCATCACTCGAAAGTTGTTTGCCTGGACTGATTTCTTCACCGCGATATGGATCAAGCGCGGGCTGATGCATAATCTCACGAGTAATACGGATCGCCGCACGAAATTCTTGCCAGTCCTGTTCAGTAGACATATAGTTAAACAAAATACTTGGATGTTCAAATGGATCTTTGGATTTCAGTTTGATACGACCACGTGATGGAGAACGCATGGAGCCCACATGGGCTTGAAAGCCATGTTCTTTAACGGCATTACTGCCATTGTAGTTGATCGCGACAGGCAAAAAGTGATATTGAATATTTGGCCATTCAAACTCATCTGAAGAACGGATAAACCCACCTGCCTCAAACTGGTTGCTTGCTCCAATGCCTTTACCTAAAAACAGCCATTCTGCGCCAATAGCTGGCTGGTTATACCATTTGAGTGCAGGGTAGAGCGATACAGGTTGTTTACATTTATATTGTAGGTACATTTCCAGATGGTCTTGTAGGTTTTCACCAACACCCGGCAAGTCATGGACGACATCAATATCCATCGATTTTAAAAAGGTACTTTGTCCCACACCAGAGCGCTGTAAGATTTGTGGAGAGGCAATTGCGCCCGCACACAACAGCACTTCTTTATTGGCATAGACTTTTTTTACATCATGTTGATGGGCACCTTGTATATATTCAACCCCAATCGCTTGTTTGCCATTAAATAAAATTTTGTTGGTCGTCGCATGGGTCACAATTGTTAAATTTGGACGATCTTTTGCCAGATCCAGATAACCACGTGCGGTACTGGCGCGGCGCCCATTTTTGGTCACAGTGCGATCCATCGGACCAAAACCTTCTTGCTGATAACCGTTTAAATCATCGGTTCGAGGATAACCTGCCTGTACACCTGCTTCGACCATGGCATGAAATAAGACGTTATTATCCTGTTTAGGCGTTGCGACACTGACAGGGCCATTTTCACCATGATAATCATTGCCACCAATATCGCGGGTTTCTGCTTTTTTATAATAAGGCAGACAGTCGGCATAGCTCCAATTTTCCAGACCTTTGAGTTTTGACCAACCTTCAAGATCCATGGCATTACCACGGATATAGCACATACCATTGATCAGCGATGACCCGCCTAAGCCTTTACCCCGACCACATTCCATACGGCGGTTATTCATGTACGGTTCAGGATCGGTCAAATACGCCCAGTTGTATCTGCGACCTTGTAATGGATAAGCCAATGCTGCGGGCATCTGAGTACGGAAGTCCAGACGATAGTCAGGCCCTCCTGCCTCTAAAAGCAAGACCGAAACATGGGCATCTTCAGTTAAACGTGCAGCCAGTACATTGCCTGCTGAACCAGCTCCAATAATAATATAATCGTAAGATTGAGTTGTCATTACTATTCCTTAATATTGTAGGCGTCAAGCTGCCTGAGCAGCATTGACAGCAGATGTTTTGAGGAAAATAAAAGAAAAATACAAAGAGTATAAAATGGGTTAAAACACGCTTTGATAATCACCCAGTTCAACTTGAATCGACTTGGTGCGGGTATAATGATTGAGCGTTGAAATCCCGTTTTCACGACCGACGCCTGACTGTTTATAACCGCCTACAGGCATTTCGGCAGGGGATTCACCCCATGTGTTGATCCAGCAAATGCCTGCTTCAAGCTGATGAATCAGGCGATGCGCCTGAGAAATATCTTGAGTCACGACACCCGCAGCCAAACCAAAATTAGTATTGTTAGCGCGTTGAATGGCTTCTTCAATCGTGTCATAAGCCAAAATGCTCATGACGGGACCAAAGATTTCTTCCTGTACAATCTTCATGTCATCAGTACAGTTTGCAAATACAGTGGGTAAAACATAAGCGCCTTTGGCGAGTGAACTTTCTGTAGCACGTTCACCACCGATGAGCAATTTCGCCCCTTGTTGTTTGCCTGATTCAATATAAGACAAGACTTTTTCCATATGCGAGAAGCTGACCAATGGACCAAAATTGGTGTCTGCATTTAGTGGATCACCGATACGAATCCGTTGAACCCGTTCAACAATTGCTTGTTCAAAATCAGACTTTAGCGATTGTGGAATAAAGACGCGTGTACCATTGGTACAGACTTGACCTGAACTAAAGAAATTTGCCATCACAGCAATATCAGCAGCACGATCAAGATTCGCATCTTCACAGATGATGAGTGGAGACTTTCCACCCAGTTCCATGGTGACTTCTTTTAGCGTGGAACCCGCAGCACTGGCCATGACTTTTTTGCCTGTTTCTACACCACCCGTAAACGAAATCTTCTCAATCACAGGATGTTCAGTCAGCCATTGTCCGATTTCACCGCCAGCGCCTTGCACCACATTAAACACGCCATCAGGTAGTCCTGCCTCGGTATAAATTTCAGCAAGTTTAAGTACGCTGAGAGGGGTGACTTCACTCGGTTTAAAAATCATGGCATTGCCCGCAGCAAGGGCAGGGGCGGATTTCCAAAGTGCAATCTGGATGGGGTAGTTCCATGCGCCAATACCTGCAACCACACCTAAAGGTTCGCGGCGAGTATAAAAAAAGCTACTTTCACGTAATGGAACCTGTTCGCCCTGAATTGCAGTCGCCAATCCTGCATAATATTCAAGTACATCTGCACCAGTGACAATATCCACTGTAGAGGTTTCACTCAAAGCTTTGCCTGTATCCAGCGTTTCTAAATGAGCCAGTTCATCGTTACGTTCACGTAAAATATCGACTGCACGGCGCAGAATGCGTGAGCGTTCAACCGCAGTTTTACTTGCCCAGATTTTTTGACCTTCAGTTGCACTTTTTACCGCAGCCTCAATGTCTGCTTGAGAGGCTTGTTGAATGGTGGCAATGACTTCACCTGTTGCAGGGTTGATGCTATCAAATGTTTTGCCACTGCTTGCATCTGTATATTGTCCATGGATATATAAACGATGAAGTTTTACATCATTCATTTTGTCTCTCCTGCCTTGTGTGTTTCATCAGCTTGAGCTGTGTATCGACATAGTTATAAGCAATCGAACGTGCCATTGTTGCATCAAATTCTGTATCGCCATTTAAACTTCCACGTAACCATAAACCATCAATCAAAGCGGCAAGACCACGAGCCGCGATACTGGCCTGATCTTCGGGAAGTAATTTCAGAAAATGAAATTTCAGATTGGAATACAAGCGTTGATCATTAATGCGTTGTAATCGTCCCAATGCTGGCATATGCATACTGGCAGACCAAAAATCCAGCCAGATGCGCATCGCTCTTTGATTGACCTGACTAATGTCAAAGTTTGAATCAATAATCGCTTTAATCATGTTCTGAGGGTTAGAGTCGCTAAGTTCTGCTTTGTATTGAGCGGTTTTACCTCGTAATACATTCAGCATTTCCAACATACAGGCATTAATTAAACCCTGTTTATCACCAAAATAATGACTCACGATCCCCACTGAAAGTTGGGCTTTTTTTGCAATTTGAGCAATGGTGGTGTTGGATAATCCCACTTCATAAATCACGTCATAGGCGGCGTTGATAATTTCTTCACGGCGCACATGCTCAGGTTTAACTTGGCGTTTGTTCATGTATGTCCTTAAAAATATAAGGTTTTGCTTCAATCAATCATTTACAGAACATGATCGCATTTTTTTATCATAACGCTTATTGATTGAACGTTCAATCAATAAGCGTTATGATTGTATCGTAAAATTGTTGCAACAAGGTATGGTAGAGGCAAAGAGTTATTTTTAAATATGTGGCAGTCGATGATGTTGCTTTATCGCGATGTTCGATTGCGCATCTCGGAAAAATCCTTTGCATTTTCTATACATAGAATATCTGGATTTGTAAATGCGGATATCCAATCATGGAGTCAATCGGTGGCGATATCGTAATTGAAGAATCTATTACAAGCCTACATCCTGCTGTGGTCTAAGCTTGAATGGATTAAGTCTATTCGCTGATATTGAGTATTTAACTTTTTTTAATTTTCTAAAATTTACTTGAGGATTGTATGGCAACAGATAATCCAAGAGCAGTCGATGATCAAGAGACTCATCCAAAAGATCGTTTAAATCGTGTGGTCTTTTATGTTTCTGCCCTTATTATTTTAATATTTTCACTGACCACGATTTTATTTAATGACTTTGCCAATCATGCATTAAACGCAGTTTTAGGTTGGGTCAGTTCAACCTTTAGCTGGTACTATCTGCTGGCTGCCACCTTATATATGGTGTTTGTGATTTTTATCGCCTGCTCACGTTATGGCAATATTAAATTGGGTCCAAAACATTCCAAGCCTGAGTTTAGTCTACTCAGTTGGTCTGCCATGCTGTTTTCTGCGGGCATTGGTATCGATTTGATGTTTTTCTCAGTGGCTGAACCATTATCGCACTATATGCATCCGCCAGTGGGAGAGGGGCAAACCTATGAAGCTGCACGTCAGGGCATGGTCTGGACACTCTTTCATTATGGCTTAACAGGCTGGTGTATGTATGCCCTCATTGGGATGGCACTGGGCTATTTCAGTTATCGCTATAACTTGCCACTCACCATTCGTTCTGCCTTATATCCAATTTTTGGTAAAAAAATTAATGGGCCGATTGGTCATAGTGTGGATACGGCTGCAGTGATTGGAACGATATTTGGTATCGCAACGACTTGTGGTATTGGTGTGGTTCAGCTGAATTATGGCTTACACGTATTATTCGATTTACCTGAAAATTTATGGATTCAAACTGCGCTCATTTTAGTGGCGGTCATTATCACGATTATTTCGGTCACGTCTGGTGTCAATAAAGGCTTAAGAATTTTATCTGAGATCAATATTTATGTCTCGGTTGGGCTGATGCTGTTTATTTTGTTTTTAGGCAATACCGAATTTTTACTCAATGCGCTTGTTCAAAATGTAGGGGATTATCTCAGCCGTTTCCCAAGTCTGGCGCTGGAAAGTTTTGCTTTTAATCAACCCAAAGAATGGATGAATAGCTGGACACTGTTTTTCTGGGCATGGTGGGTGGCGTGGTCGCCATTTGTGGGGCTATTCCTAGCACGTATTTCACGCGGCCGTACCATTCGTGAGTTTGTGTCAGGAACCCTGATTATTCCATTGTTATTTACTCTCACTTGGCTATCTATTTTTGGGAATAGTGCACTACACAACGTCATTTTCGATGGCAATATTGCACTGGCTGAAACGGTACTATCTAACCCAGCACATGGTTTTTATGATTTATTGGCTCAGTATCCGTGGTTTCCGTTTATTGCAGGTGTTGCAACCATTACAGGCTTACTATTTTATGTGACATCCGCGGATTCGGGTGCGCTAGTATTGGGTAACTTTACCACGCAATTTACCAATATTGATCATGATGCGCCGCGCTGGCTCAGTGTGTTTTGGGCTGTTGCAATCGGTTTACTCACCTTAGCGATGCTCATGACCAACGGCATTACCGCGCTACAAAACGCCACCATTATTATGGGACTGCCGTTTAGTTTTGTGATGTTTTTGGTGATGGCGGGTCTTTATAAATCTTTAAGACTTGAAGATTATCGGCAAGCCAGTGCCAGTTTAAATGCTGCCCCTGTCGTCGGAAACGTAGATATTTTAAATTGGAAAAAACGTTTGTCCCGAGTTATGCATCATCCAGGGACATTTGAAACCAAAAAAATGCTGAATGAAATCTGTCGTCCAGCGGTTCTGGCGGTGACTGAAGAGTTGCAGAAACGAGCTGTTCAAGTTGATGTTACCGAAGTTCCACTTGAAGAAGATGCAGAGTTGTATCATCTAGATATCACTATTCATCTGGAAGAAGAGCAGAACTTTATCTACCAGATCTGGCCTGTACGCTATATCGCGCCAAACTTTAGTGAGCGCGGCAAGCGTGGAAAACAGTTTTATTATCGTCTGGAAACTTATTTATATGAAGGTTCACAGGGCAATGACCTTGTAGGTTATACCAAAGAACAGGTCATTAATGACATTCTGGATCGTTATGAACGACACATGACTTTCTTACACATTAATCGGATTAGTCCCGGTAATCGTCCGCTTTTTCCAGATCCTAAAGCCTAGGAGAGCACTTGAATGTTAACGCCGTATATTCATTCCTTTGCCTTATTTTTTTCTTTGCTCAATCCCTTTTTGATGAGCATTTATATGGTGGGCATGATCCGAAATTCGGAAGCCAAAGTGTTTAACAGGGCACTGATTCAAGGATGCGTGATCGCTTTCGTGGTATTTATGCTATTTGCATGGGGAGGCGAAACCATCTTTAGTAAATATCTCAATGTACGTTTTGAGGCTTTCCAGATTTTTGGTGGACTCATCTTTTTGGTGATTGGCTATCGCTATGTGTTTCAGGGGGCGGATACCATTGGCGAGATGCGCGGCGCGCCTGAACATTTGGCAGGCACCATTGCCATGCCGTTTATGATCGGGCCAGGAACCATTAGTGCGGCTGTTGTGACTGGTATTGGTTTACCGATTGGTGGAGCAGCACTGATTATCGCATTCACTCTTGCCATTACCTGTAGTCTATTAATTCTGATGAAATTTGCGCACGATCATTTACGCTATAAACATGCTAAATATATCGATCGTTATGTGGATATTGTCGGGCGGTTGTCTGCCTTACTCATTGGAACCATTGCAATTGATATGATTATTACAGGCATTGTTGGAGTGATCAGAGATATTCCTGTTACGGGTTAGACTGTAAAACTCAGGTTGTTATATTTTCATACTGACCTGAGTTTTATTTTAAAACAGCGTTGGTATTGATAGCACTATTTAGGCTTTGTTTAGAATTAAAAAGTTTTGATCACGGATCAATCAATTATAAGATTTTAAATTTACTTTAATGATTAGACTTGTTTCATAATGATTTAAACCTTCTTTATTTTTGCACTGTAGGGAGAAATAAAAGAAAGGTATGAAAAGAAGTCAGTTATAAATAATACTCATTTTCAGTTATATTAAATAATCCGTTGATTTGCCGCTCTAGACATTTTTTTCTTAGTAAAAAGGGATCATAATAAGACGCTTATGTTATTGTTTCATAGAGTCCGTTAAATGTCTCCATTAGATCAAATTACTCAGGCTTCGGATGAGCAAGCCGAGTTGGCAATGTCAGTGCTAATGACTCCTGATATGGCAAATTTTTCAGGGAATGTTCATGGTGGAACAATTTTAAAACTGCTTGATCAAGTTGCTTATGCTTGTGCAAGTCGTTATTCAGGCAGCTACGTGGTGACTCTATCAGTAGATAAAGTTACGTTCAAGGAGCCAATTTATGTGGGCGAGTTGGTCACTTTTATGGCGTGTGTGAATCATGTGGGTCGAACCTCAATGGAAATAGGGATTCGTGTTGAAGCACAAGACATTCGAAAAAGAACGATTCGTCATACCAACAGTTGTTACTTTACTATGGTAGCCGTTGACGAAAACGGTAAACCTCAACAAGTCCCTTGCTTAAAACTGGATAATGATTTGAAGCGCTGTCGTTTTGAAGCAGCAGAGCAAAGAAAGATTCACCGTTTGCAGCAAAACACCCAGCCTTCTTGCAGTATGTATCGTAATACCTGATTGTTTCTAATCAGTTAAAATTTAATAACTAAGTTTTGAACAATAAAAAAGACCGCAAAAGCGGTCTTTTTTTTGACGTTGAATTTTCGCTTGAAAATTAACGTTTGATGTCGCGCTGAGTTTCGCCAGTATAAAGCTGACGAGGGCGACCGATTTTGTAAGCTGCGCTGTGCATTTCTAACCAGTGGCTGATCCAGCCTACAGTACGAGCAAGAGCAAAAATTACCGTAAACATGGTCGTTGGGATACCAATCGCTTTAAGAATGATACCTGAATAGAAGTCTACGTTTGGATACAAGTTACGCTCGATGAAGTACGGATCAGAAAGCGCAATACGTTCAAGTTCCATGGCAAGAGCAAGTTGTGGATCGTTAATACCCAATGCAGCAAGCACTTCGTCACAAGTTTGTTTCATGACTTTAGCACGTGGATCGAAGTTTTTATAAACACGATGACCGAAGCCCATGAGTTTCACTTCTTTACGTTTTACTTTTTCCATGAATTCAGCAACGTTTTCTACGCTACCAATTTCATCAAGCATTTTCAGTACTGCTTCGTTCGCACCACCATGCGCAGGACCCCAAAGTGCAGAGATACCAGCAGAGATACATGCGTATGGATTTGCACCCGTTGAACCCGCTAAACGTACAGTAGATGTAGACGCATTTTGTTCGTGGTCAGCATGTAAAGTAAAGATACGATCCATAGCTTTAGCAAGCACTGGATTAACTTTGTAATCTTTATCAGCAGGAGTAGCAAACATCATGTATAGGAAGTTTTCAGCGTAACTTAAATCGTTACGTGGATACATAAATGGTTGACCTACAGTGTACTTGTAGCTCCATGCTGCAAGAGTAGGAATTTTAGCAATTAAGCGAACTGCTGTAATTTCGCGATGATTAACATCTTCGATATCAAGCTGATTGTGATAGAATGCAGATAAAGCACCTACGACACCAACCATGATTGCCATTGGGTGTGCATCACGGCGGAAACCATTATAGAAGCGACTAACTTGATCGTGAACCATCGTATGGGCACGAACTTTTTTGTCAAAATCTTCTTTTTGCTCTTGGTTTGGAAGCTCACCATTGAGAAGAAGGTAGCAAGTTTCCAAATAATCTGTTTGCGTTGCAAGTTGATCAATTGGATAACCACGGTGTAACAAAATACCTTTGTTACCATCAATGAATGTGATCTTTGATTCACAAGAGGCAGTCGCCATAAAACCAGGATCAAAAGTAAAGTGACCTGAGGCCAATACATCTTTAACGTCGATTACATCTGGGCCCAATGTGCCGCTGTAAATTGGTAATTCAATTTCTTTGCCATCAAGCTGTAATACGGCTTTTTTGCCAGTTGCTTCAGACATTCAATAGATCTCCTGTCCTGGTGAATGTTAATCTGACTCGAAGTACTAATCTTTTCATTCGCGAATCAGACGGGGTCAAAAATTGCTATAAGATTAGAGGCTACTGTGATTTTGTCAATCATACTTATGGATGAAAAACACTTGATCCATAGGGAGATATTCCATGTGCATTACTCAGAAAAAACTGAATAAAATCACAGTCTCGACGGGCTATAATAAGTCAAATTTATGACGAGGTGCAGAAAAAAATCAGTCCTCAGGAGTAAATTGTAAGCAAATTTATTATGTGCTAGGCAGTTTTTTAATCTGAAACAAAATGCCAATTTTTACTTAAAATGAATGAAATTCGATAACTTAGCTTTGCACTGAGTGGACTTTTATCAGTGTAAATTCCACCACTAAAAAAAAGTGGATATTAAAAAATAGAAGTTTAATTGATTAAAAAATAGCTTGTTGAGTGGACACTTTTGCCAAGAAATGCGTCCTCATATGAGACGACAAGCAGTTTTTCTGTGATGTTTTACTGATTCGATTGTATTCAGTGACAGTTTGTTTTCTGAGTTATACACAGAATAAGTCGCTCTTTCTCATACGATTGTGGTGTCAAAAGTATGAAAAAGAAGTTTTGTATTTTTAAATGAAATATGGCGAGGTTAAGAAAAAAGTGTGTTGAATATTGGAAAATGAATAAAAAATCATATAGTGAGATTTCGATTAAAAAATAATTTTCATCTTTAGTCTAACTCGCTTATAGACCACTGAAAAGTAGCTCCGAAATTAAAATATTGTGGTTAATTTATAAAAAATAAGGACATAGCTGAAAGAGGTGATAAGTTGATGTTGCTAAATCTCACGCCACATCTGTGAATGATTCTTATTTAATGATTTTTTTAGAAAAAAGCCAAATGTGATCGTTTGTATTTTGATATATGACGATTTATAATTCGGTGTCGTTTATTAAGTTTAGGCATTTGCTTGCCTGACAATGCCAGCTTTCCTTCGAATTAATTCCAACAAACTCCGGCTGGAGTTTTTACCTACAGGATGCCCGCTGTGAAAAGCAACAGACCTGTCAATTTGTCCATGGGTCAGGTGTTAGCGGTAAACTTACGCTCACCCGTGGCTATTGCATCAATCTTACACCGTCTCTCTGGTGTGATCGTATTCTTATTAATTCCCGTTCTTTTATGGATCCTAGATAAATCTTTATCTTCACCAGAAGGATTTGAATACGTTAAAAATGTCGTTTTCGGAAACTTTTTCGTACGTTTCATCGTATGGGTATTTGTAGCGGGTTTGATTTTCCACTTTATTAATGGGATCAAACACTTACTTGCTGACCTTGGTTTTGCTGAAGAACTACAAAGCGGTCGTACTGCAGCTACAATTTCATTGATCTTGTCTGTGATTGGTATTCTCGCAGCATTCGTATGGATTATGTTCTAATGAAAAGTGCTACAGGTTTAACAGGTTCAGGTTCTCGCGATTGGTTTATCCAACGTGTGAGTGCAGTCGTGTTAGCGGTTTATACCGTGGTGATTTTGGGCTGGATTTTACTTCATGGTGGTTTTAACTATGAACAGTGGTCTGGCTTTATGATGACCTTGCCAATGAAGATTTTATCTTTACTTGCAATTTTATCATTGGCTGCACATGCGTGGATTGGGATGTGGCAAGTATTTACTGACTATGTAACTACTCGTCAAATGGGTCCTTCAGCTTCAGGTTTACGTCTGGTACTTACATCAGCTGTGATTATTGCAGTGTTTGTATTTGTGATCTGGGGAATCCAGATTTTCTGGGCGAATTGATAGGAAGACATCATGGGCGCGATTACCCCTAAAGAAGATTATTCAAATATCCAAAACCTCACGTTCGATGCTGTCATCGTAGGTGGTGGTGGTTCAGGTATGCGTGCTGCTTATCAGCTTGCTCAAGCTGGTTTAAAAGTTGCCGTATTGACCAAAGTATTCCCGACACGTTCGCATACCGTTGCTGCTCAGGGCGGTATTGGCGCATCGTTAGGTAATATGCAAGAAGATAACTGGCATTTTCACTTTTATGACACCGTAAAAGGTTCTGACTGGTTAGGTGACCAAGACGCGATCGAATTTATGACGCGTGAAGCACCAAAAGTCGTATATGAACTTGAACACTTGGGTATGCCTTTTGACCGTAACGCCGATGGTACAATTTACCAGCGTCCGTTTGGTGGTCACTCTGCAAACTATGGTGACAAACCAGTTCCACGTGCTTGTGCTGCTGCTGACCGTACAGGTCATGCGCTGTTACATACGCTTTATCAAAGCAACGTAAAAATGGGCACTCAATTCTTTGTAGAGTGGATCGCTTTAGATCTTATTCGTAATGAAGAAGGCGATGTGCTAGGTGTAACTGCTTACGATCAGGAAACTGGTAATGTTGCAGTATTCCAAGCCAAAGCAACTCTGTTTGCTACAGGTGGGGCAGGTCGTGTTTATCGTGCATCAACCAATGCTTACATCAACACAGGTGATGGCTTGGGTATGGCGGCACGTGCAGGTATTCCATTGCAAGATATGGAATTCTGGCAGTTCCACCCAACAGGTGTGGCAGGTGCAGGCGTACTGTTAACTGAAGGTTGTCGTGGTGAAGGTGCAATCCTTCGTAACAAAGACGGCGAACCATTCATGGAGCGTTATGCGCCAACTTTAAAAGACTTGGCTCCACGTGACTTCGTTTCACGCTCTATGGACCAAGAGATTAAAGAAGGTCGTGGTTGTGGCCCTAAAGCGGATTATATCTTACTCGATATGACTCACTTGGGTGTGGAAACCATCATGAAGCGTTTACCATCTGTATTTGAGATTGGTAAAAAATTCGCGAATGTGGATATCACCAAAGAGCCAATTCCAGTCGTACCTACGATCCATTATCAAATGGGTGGTATTCCGACCAATATTCATGGTCAGGTTGTGGTTCCTGTTGCAACAGAAAATCTGCATTTGGAAACCAACTATAACAACGACACCAAAGAATATACTTTTGAAACGAACTGTCCTGATTTCGTAAAACCTGTTAAAGGCTTTTATGCAATTGGTGAATGTTCTTGTGTGTCTGTACATGGTGCAAACCGTTTAGGTACCAACTCATTGCTTGACCTTGTGGTATTTGGTAAAGCTGCTGGTGAACATATCATTGACTATGTGACTAAACATCACGGTGATGATTACTCACCACTTCCTACCAATGTACTGGAAAATACGCTGAAACGTATCCGTCATTTAGATGATTCAACTTCTGGTGAAAACGCACAAGAAGTTGCCGATGAGATTCGTGAAATTGTTCAAAACCATGCAGCGGTATTCCGTACTCAAGAGTTACTGGATGAAGGTGTAAAACAAATTCTTGCGATTGCTCCACGTGTTCGCAATATTCACTTGAAAGACAAATCTAAAGTATTTAACACGGCTCGTGTTGAAGCTTTGGAAGTTGAAAACTTGTATGAAGTTGCGAAAGCAACCTTGATTTCGGCTGCTGCACGTAAAGAGTGTCGTGGTGCGCATACAGTTGTAGACTATGAGTTACCACCTGATCATCCAAACTACCCATATGGTCGTCGTGATGATGAGTGGATGAAGCATACACTTTGGTATTCGGCAGATAACCGTCTTGAGTATAAGCCAGTGCGTTATAGCCCGCTGACTGTTGACGCGATTCCACCTGCACCACGTACATTCTAATCAGGAGAATAAAAGATGAGTAGAGGTACTCGTACATTCGAAATCTACCGCTATGATCCTGATAAGGATAAAGCGCCGTACATGCAAACTTACAAGCTTGAGCTGACTGATAAGCATCGTATGTTGCTTGATGCCTTGCTTGCGCTCAAAGTGCAAGATGAAACACTGACTTTCCGTCGTTCTTGTCGTGAAGGGATTTGTGGTTCTGATGGTGTCAATATCAACGGTAAAAATGGTTTGGCTTGTTTGTGGAACTTGAACGATTTACCAGAAAAAATCGTGATTCGTCCATTACCGGGTTTGCCTGTGATTAAAGATTTGGTGGTTGATATGAACCAATTCTATGATCAATATGACAAAATTCAGCCGTTCTTGATTAATAATCAGCCTGCGCCACCCAAAGAGCGTTTACAGTCTCCTGAAGAGCGTGAACATTTGGATGGTTTGTATGAATGTATTCTTTGTGCGTGCTGTTCAACATCATGTCCATCGTTCTGGTGGAACCCAGATAAATTCTTGGGGCCATCTGCATTGCTAAATGCTTACCGTTTCATTATCGACTCGCGTGACACAGCAACTCAAGATCGTTTGGCTCGCCTTGACGATCCGTTCAGTTTGTTCCGTTGTAAAGGGATTATGAACTGTGTATCTGTTTGTCCTAAAGGGTTGAACCCAACCAAGGCGATTGGTCACATCCGTAATATGTTGCTTGATCAAGCGGGTTAATTCGTTTGATGTGGTAGAAAAAGCGTACATGCATCATGTGCGCTTTTTTTTATTTAGAAAGTTTTGATTGCTGTTGTAGGTTTTGAATCTTAATCGACATTTGCTGCTGCTTATTTTTTCTTGAAAATAGTCCGTACCGTGCCTATATAAACAGGGGTGATTAAGGCCATAAATGCTGAGGTAAAGTAGGTTGTTTTTAGTTCATCGATGGGGGTTGGTTAAAATATTAACAGCCACGATTTATTTTATAAAAAATGAATCGACTTTAGTCTAAAGGGTTGTATTTTTGAATAGAAGGCACCATATATTAGTTGAGAAATTGGCCTGTGTATTTCGCTGATTTATAGATGGTATGTGTCAAAAAAATCAATTGAATGTTGAGAACATGATACGATTTGACACAAATCTTTATATGAAAAAAGAGCATAATAATAGCAGTGCTCTTGCAGGCACGATCTGAGTATTGTGCTTAATTTTTATGTAAAAAAGTCATTTTAGAAAAACTAAATCATGATTTATTTTTTCCAAGATGATTTGCAAAAATTGCTCGGCTTTGTCGAGTATAAACTTGAGTGATGATGCCAAAAAGGGCGTTATGATTCATTGATTACATTGGGTTAAATCTAATGTAGTAATAACGTACCGACTGGACAAAGTGCCAATTGGGTGTTTAATGCCATTTTACAATTTTGGTGTTATCAATCATGGGTGTGCTTAAAAGGCAACCCGTAATGTTTTTGCAATAGGAAATGGGTCCACAAATGCAAGAAGTTGCTGACGCATTGCGTCTTGACACTGAACTTTCCGCTGATAGTGCAGCGTATATTGAAGAGCTTTACGAGCAGTACCTATCCTCCCCAACCTCCGTCGATGAGGATTGGCGCCAGTATTTCGATAAATTCCCTAAAGGTGACCAACCTCATGGTTCAGTGCGTGAGCAGTTCCTTTTACTTGGTCGTAATTCTAGTCGCGTTCAACCAGTGGTTCAAAGTACAGTAAGTACTGAACATGAACGTCGTCAAATTGGTGTGTTACAACTGATTGCTGCGTATCGTAACCGTGGTCACCAAAAAGCTAAACTAGATCCACTTGGTCTTGCAAAACGCGAAGACGTGCCAGACCTTGACTTAGCTGCCCATGGTTTAACCAAGTCTGATCTTGATACCGTATTTAATACGGGTAACTTAGCGATTGGTAAGACAGAAGCCACACTGGGCGAAATGGTTAATGCCATGGAAGCTGCTTACTGTGGTTCCATTGGTGCAGAATATATGCACATTGTGGATACCAAAGAAAAGCGCTGGATTCAACAACGCCTTGAAGGGGCGCGTGGTCAGTTTAATTTTAACAAAGACCAGAAAAAAGGCTTTTTAGAACGCTTAACTGCTGCGGAAGGTCTGGAAAAATACCTCGGCAATAAATACGTGGGTGCAAAACGTTTTGGTTTGGAAGGTGGTGAATCTTTCATTCCTATGATGAACGAAATCATCCAGCGTGCTGGTTCAGTCAGTTGTAAAGAAGTTGTGATTGGTATGCCACACCGTGGTCGTCTCAATCTACTGGTGAATATCTTGGGTAAAAACCCAGCTGAACTTTTCGGTGAGTTTGAAGGTAAAGCGCTGCATAAAAAAGGCTCAGGTGACGTGAAGTATCACCAAGGTTTTTCATCAAATGTTATGACACCGGGTGGTGAAGTGCATTTGGCTTTAGCATTTAACCCGTCTCATTTGGAAATTGTTGGACCTGTGGTTGAGGGTTCAGTTCGCGCACGTCAAGTTCGTCGCCGTGACATCGGTGGTGATGATGTACTTCCGATCATTGTTCATGGTGATGCTGCGTTTGCAGGTCAGGGTGTGAATCAGGAAACTTTCCAGATGTCACAAACCCGTGGTTATACAGTGGGTGGTACAGTTCATATCATCATCAATAACCAAGTCGGTTTCACCACTTCTGATCCACGTGATGCACGTTCTACTGAATACTGTACTGATGTGGCGAAAATGGTTCAATCTCCAATTTTCCATGTCAATGGGGATGATCCTGAAGCAGTGGCATTTATTGCACAGTTGGCACATGACTTCCGTCATACTTTCCGTAAAGATGTTGTGATTGATTTGTTCTGTTATCGTCGTCGTGGTCACAACGAAGCAGATGAGCCATCTGCAACTCAGCCATTGATGTATCAAGTCATTAATAAGAAAGCAACAACACGTACTTTGTATGCAGATCAGTTAGTTCAGGAAAAAATTCTTGATCGTGCTGAAGCAGACAAAATGGTTGAAGATTATCGTTCAGATCTTGAAGCAGGTAATCATGTTGCCAATGCATTGGTACTCGAGCCGAACACTAAAATGTTTGTGGACTGGAAACCTTACTTAGGTCATGACTATACCGATGTTTGGGATACCACATTCGATATCAATCGCTTGAAAGAATTAGGCGAAGGCATGCGTAAATTGCCTGAAGGCTTTGTGATGCAACGTCAAGTGTCTAAAGTGATTGATGACCGTTTGAAAATGCAAACAGGTGAGATGCCACTGAACTGGGGTGCTGCTGAAACTTTAGCTTATGCAACGCTGGTAGATGAAGGCTATCTGGTTCGTATTACAGGTGAAGACGTTGGTCGTGGTACGTTCTCGCATCGTCATGCCAAATTACATAATCAGGCAGATGGTTCGACATATATTCCATTATGTCATGTCAAAGAAAATCAGCCACGTTTTGCCATTTATGATTCACTTCTTTCAGAAGAAGCGGTTCTTGCATTTGAATATGGTTATGCAACCACAATTCCACATGGTTTGATCATCTGGGAAGCGCAATTTGGCGACTTTGCTAACTGTGCGCAGGTCGTGATTGACCAGTTTATCGCATCTGGTGAAACTAAATGGGAACGTGTGTGTGGTTTAACCATGCTACTTCCGCATGGTTATGAAGGTCAGGGCCCTGAACATTCTTCTGCACGTTTAGAGCGTTTCTTGCAGTTATGTGCTGAAGAAAATATGCAGGTATTAACCCCTACAACACCAGCACAAATTTTCCATGCATTACGTCGTCAGGCTGTTCGTCCAATTCGTAAGCCAATGATCGTCATGTCACCAAAATCATTACTTCGTCATAAATTGGCAACCTCAACTTTAGATGAGCTCGCGACTGGTACATTCCAGACCGTGATTGATGAAGTCGATCAAGTGAATAAATCTGACGTTACCCGCATCGTGTTATGTGGTGGTAAAGTTTATTATGACTTGCTTGAAAAACGTCGTGAAGCAGAATTGAACAATGTTGCAATTGTACGTATTGAACAATTGTATCCATATCCAGAACAACGTTTGGCGGAAATTCTGGCAGCATATCCAAACGTGAAAGAGTTGGTTTGGTGTCAAGAAGAGCCGAAGAACCAAGGCGCATGGTTATTCATCGCACCTCGTTTATATGATGATGTATTAAAATCTGGTAAACAAATCCGTATTAGCTACGCAGGTCGTGAAGCTTCTGCTGCACCGGCTTGTGGTTCAGCTTACTTGCATGCAAAACAACAGGCTCAGCTCATCAATGATGCACTTGCAATTCAGGCTGACCAATCAGGAGAGACTAAATAATGGCAACCGAAATCAAAGCACCGGTATTCCCAGAGTCAGTTGCGGACGGGACAATTGCGACATGGCATAAAAAAGTAGGGGAAGCGGTATCACGTGACGAAGTGATCTGTGATATTGAAACTGACAAAGTTGTCTTAGAAGTTGTTGCTCCTGCCGATGGTCAAATTACTTCGATTGTTAAAAATGAAGGCGACACAGTTCTTTCTGATGAAGTGATTGCACAGTTTGAAGAAGGTGCAGTTTCAGGTGCATCTTCGACTCAAGCGGTTCAAAGCGAAGAGAAAGTAGAACAAGCTGCGGCTAAAACTGAAGCAGGTGCGGCGCCAGTAGTTGAGCGTTCACAACCTGTTGCAGATCAGGCTCCAGCAGTTCGTAAGGCGTTGACTGAATCAGGTGTAAATCCTGCTGAGGTACAAGGTACAGGTCGTGGCGGTCGTATCACTAAAGAAGATGTTGCCAACCATCAAACTAAACCTGCTGCACAACCATTAAGCGTTGCGGTTGGTGAGCGTATTGAAAAACGTGTTCCAATGACGCGTCTTCGTAAGCGTGTTGCTGAACGTCTATTGTCTGCAACTCAAGAAACAGCAATGTTAACGACGTTTAACGAAGTCAACATGAAACCAGTGATGGACATGCGTAAGCAATATAAAGACGCATTTGAAAAACGTCATGGTGCGCGTCTTGGCTTTATGTCATTCTTCGTAAAAGCAGCAACTGAAGCGCTTAAACGTTATCCAGCAGTCAATGCATCAATTGATGGCGATGATATTATTTATCACGGTTACTACGATATCGGTGTTGCGGTTTCTTCTGATCGTGGTCTTGTAGTGCCAGTGTTACGTGATACTGACCGTATGAACTATGCAGAAGTTGAAAATGGCATTGGTGCTTTTGCTGCAAAAGCACGTGATGGCAAACTGTCGATTGAAGATATGACAGGTGGTACGTTTACGATTACCAATGGTGGTACTTTCGGTTCATTACTGTCTACGCCAATTATCAACCCGCCACAAACTGCAATTTTGGGTATGCACAAGATCCAAGAACGTCCAATGGCAGTGAATGGTCAAGTTCAAATCCTGCCAATGATGTATCTTGCGTTGTCTTATGACCACCGTTTAATCGATGGTAAAGAAGCAGTTGGTTTCTTGGTAACGATCAAAGAGTTGTTGGAAGAACCAGCAAAACTTATTCTTGACCTTTAATTTCTTGCGAATCATAAAACTCAGATAGAGTGATCCTCTATCTGGGACTTGGAGATAACAATGTCTCAACAGTTTGATCTTGTTGTAATTGGTGGTGGCCCGGGTGGCTATGAAGCAGCAATTCGTGCTGCGCAACTTGGTTTTAAAGTTGCTTGTATTGAAAAACGTATTCATAAAGGTAAGCCTTCTTTGGGCGGTACTTGCTTAAACGTGGGTTGTATTCCGTCTAAAGCATTACTTGATTCTTCTCATCATTATGAAGATACATTGCATCATTTGGGTGATCACGGGATCACCACAGGTGAAGTGAATATCGACATCGCGAAAATGCTAACTCGTAAAGACAAAGTTGTTGATAACTTGACGGGTGGTGTTGCTCAATTACTGAAAGGTAATGGCATCGAGTGGTTACAAGGTTCTGGTAAGTTACTTGCAGGTAAAAAAGTAGAGTTCACACCATTTGAAGGTGAAGCTCAAATTTTAGAACCAAAATATGTCATTCTTGCATCTGGTTCTGTGCCTGTGAATATTCCAGTGGCACCTGTTGATGAAGACTTAATTGTTGACTCAACGGGCGCGCTTGAATTTGCAGAAGTTCCTAAACGTCTGGGAGTGATTGGTGCAGGTGTTATTGGCCTTGAGCTAGGTTCAGTATGGCGTCGTTTAGGTTCAGAAGTTGTCGTGTTTGAAGCACTGGATAGTTTCTTGCCAATGGCGGACAAAGCGCTGTCTAAAGAATTCCAAAAAATCCTGACCAAACAAGGTCTTGACATTCGCATTGGTGCCAAAGTCTCTGGTACCGAAGTGAATGGTCGTGAAGTGACTGTTAAATACTCACAAGGTGGCGAAGACAAACAACAAGCGTTTGATAAATTAATCGTTTGTGTGGGTCGTAAACCATATGCTGAAGGTTTATTGGCAGAAGATTCTGGCATTAAACTGACTGATCGTGGTTTTGTTGAAGTGAATGATCAATGCTTAACATCTGTTGAAGGTGTTTATGCGATTGGTGACTTGGTTCGCGGTCCAATGCTTGCGCATAAAGCAATGGAAGAAGGCGTCATGGCTGTGGAGCGTATTCATGGTCATGCAGCGCAAGTGAACTATGACACGATTATTAGCGTAATCTACACGCATCCAGAAGCTGCTTGGGTTGGTTTAACTGAAGAAGCTGCTAAAGAAAAAGGCCATGAAGTTAAAACAGGTCAGTTCCCATTTGCAGTCAATGGTCGTGCTTTAGCAGCTGGCGAAGCTTCTGGTTTTGTCAAGTTTGTTGCTGATGCAAAAACAGATCGTTTATTGGGTATGCATGTCATTGGCCCAAGTGCTTCTGATATTGTTCATCAAGGGATGATTGCACTTGAGTTTGTATCTTCGGTTGAAGATCTTCAGTTAATGACTTTTGGTCATCCAACATATTCTGAAGTGGTGCATGAAGCTGCACTCGCAGTCGATGGGCGTGCCATTCACGCGATTCAACGTAAACGTAAGTAATTTTTAAAAGAGCGGTTAGTCCGCTCTTTTCGCATTATTCACAGTCATGATCGCTGTGAATAAGAAAAAGAACATAACAATCAATATTACTGTGAAGGATGTTTAATTATTGGTTGTTATTAATAAGGGCAGAAGTAAAATAGGTAAATAAATGAACTTACATGAGTATCAAGCAAAAGCGTTATTGAAAAAATACGGAGTACCAGTCCAGGAAGGGATTCTTGCAACAAACGCTGCGGAAGCAGTCGCTGCATTTGAACAGCTTGGCGGTAAATTTGCCGTGATTAAAGCGCAAGTGCATGCTGGTGGTCGTGGTAAAGCAGGCGGCGTAAAAGTCGTTAAGTCAAAAGAAGAAGCGGCTGAAGTCGCAAATGAATTGATTGGCAAAAATCTGGTCACTTATCAGACAGATGCAAATGGTCAACCAGTAAATAGCGTATTGGTTTGCGAAGATGTCTACCCTGTTGAACGCGAGTTATACTTGGGTGCGGTTGTAGACCGTTCTACTCGACGTGTAACGTTCATGTCTTCAACTGAAGGCGGTGTAGAAATCGAGAAAGTTGCTGAAGAAACGCCAGAAAAAATCATTAAAACAACGGTTGATCCTCTTGTCGGATTACAACCATTTCAAGCGCGTGAAGTTGCGTTTGCCTTAGGTCTGAAAGATAAACAAGTTAATCAATTTGTAAAATTAATGACAGGTGCTTATCAGGCATTTGTTGAAAATGATTTTGCATTATTTGAAATCAATCCACTTTCTGTGCGTGAAAATGGTGATATTTTGGCGGTTGATGCCAAAATTGGCATTGATTCAAACGCATTATACCGTCTGCCTGAAATCGCGGCATCTCGTGATAAGTCACAAGAAAATGAGCGTGAACTCAAAGCTTCTGAGTTTGAGCTTAACTATGTTGCGCTTGAAGGTAACATTGGTTGTATGGTAAATGGTGCTGGTCTTGCGATGGCAACTATGGACATCATCAAATTATATGGTGGTCAACCTGCAAACTTCCTAGATGTAGGTGGTGGTGCAACCAAAGAACGCGTAATCGAAGCATTTAAATTGATTCTTGCGGATACTTCTGTGCAAGGTGTTTTAATTAACATCTTCGGTGGTATTGTACGTTGTGACATGATTGCTGAAGCAATTATTGCAGCCGTTCAAGAGGTCAATGTAACAGTTCCAGTGGTTGTTCGTTTAGAAGGGAACAATGCTGAACTCGGTGCAAAAATCCTTGATGAATCTGGTTTGAAATTAACTTCTGCTAACGGTTTATCTGATGCGGCAGAAAAAATTGTTGCTGCAGTAAAAGGTTAAGGGAGTATCAATCATGAGCGTATTAATTAATAAAGACACTAAAGTATTGGTACAAGGTTTTACAGGTAAAAACGGTACTTTCCACTCAGCTCAGGCACTTGAGTACGGCACAAAAGTGGTCGGTGGTGTAACTCCAGGTAAAGGTGGAACAACTCATCTTGATCTACCTGTTTTCAACACCATGAAAGATGCAGTACGTGAAACAGGCGCAGATGCTTCTGTTATCTATGTGCCAGCACCTTTCGTTTTAGATTCCATCGTTGAAGCAGTTGATTCTGGTGTTGGTCTGATTGTGGTGATCACTGAAGGTGTTCCAACTCTAGATATGTTGAAAGCGAAACGTTACCTTGAAACGAATGGTAATGGTACTCGTTTGGTTGGTCCTAACTGTCCAGGTGTGATTACACCAGGTGAATGTAAAATCGGGATTATGCCTGGTCATATTCATCAGCCAGGTCGTATCGGCATCATCTCGCGTTCTGGTACATTGACTTATGAAGCTGTTGCTCAAACCACGAAGCTTGGCTTAGGTCAGTCGACTTGTATCGGTATTGGGGGCGATCCAATTCCAGGGATGAACCAGATTGATGCACTTAAATTGTTCCAAGACGATCCAGATACTGATGCAATCATCATGATTGGTGAGATTGGTGGTACAGCAGAAGAAGAAGCTGCTGAATATATCCAGTCAAATGTAACCAAGCCTGTTGTTGGCTATATCGCAGGTGTAACCGCGCCTAAAGGTAAGCGTATGGGTCATGCTGGTGCAATTATTTCTGGTGGTAAAGGTACTGCTGAAGAGAAATTTGCAGCATTTGAAAAAGCGGGCATGGCGTATACACGTAGTCCAGCAGAACTTGGTTCGACTATGTTACAAGTGTTAAAAGAGAAAGGTTTAGCTTAAGCTTAGCTTAAATTTTAAATACCCAAAAACCTCCTGAGTCATCAGGAGGTTTTTTATTATTAAGTTAATCTAAAATTAAAATAAGATTATCGGGGTGGTTAACATAAAAGAACATAAATAACGAGGTAAAAAACCACAATAATTCTTAAAAAACCATATTATGTGACGAATTTCACATTTTTTTGTTTAGTAGGTTTAAAAGCTGTTCTCATGAGAAAAAAAATAAGTTTCCGTTATATCGGGATCATAAGTTTATATTCAATAACCACGATTAGTTTTGCCATAACGCCTCAGGATCAACAACGTGAAGCGATTATTGCCGAAATTAAACAAGGCAAACTTGAGACGGGTATTGCAAAGTTAGAAAGCTTAAGAGCACGTTATCCTAATGATCAAAGGATTCTGGCAGATGACATCATTGTCCTTTATCAAAATAATGCTTTTGGGTTGGAACAGATCAGCCTAGTTAAAAATTTGAATTTACAAACTTATCCTGAGTATGGTCAGTTAGTCTTGATCAGAGCTTTACGTGATTTAAAGCAACTTGATCTTGCACAATATTATGCACAACAATTTAATCAACGGCATTTTTCTAATGACATACAGCTGTTATTGGGAATTATCCAAGCTGAATCGAAAAAAAATGCGCAAGCACAGGCTAGTTTAAAATCGATCGATTCGAAGTCTTTAAGTGCAGAACAGCTTGCTCAGTTAGCTTATGCGTATCGTTTGTTGAATATGCCTGTAGAGGCGTTACAGGCAGCAAATTTAGCAATTGCAGCTCCTCAACCTAGTCGTAATATTCAAGAACAGTATATATACGCCTTAATACTAAATAGTGATTTTCGTAGTGCTGAACAATATATTCAGCAACATAAGCTTGAACAAAAAATTCCTAATATTCTTTATACGGTCAAAACACAAGAGTTTTCCCAGAAAATTAAAAACGCGATTCAATATTATAAGGTGAAGAATTATCAGGGCGAGGTCACTGAGTCATATCTTATATTGGATCAGGTACTTGCTCAAATGCAAGCTTATGAATCTGAGTTACCTAATGATCCGACATTGCGGCGTTTGTTTTATTACGATTATATTTATGCACTTAATTTTCGTGAGCGCTATCACGAGGCTATTCAAACTCTTAGCAAGCTGGATCAACCCTATGAGCAGATGCCACCTTATGTGCGTCAGGCGGCTGCCGATTCATTTTTAAAAGTCAGACAGCCTGCACAGGCAGAGTATTTATATAAAAGTTTATTAAAAGAAAAAAATTATCCTGATTATAGTGTCTATTCGGGTTTGTATTACGCACTGATTGAGCAGGAAAAATTTGATGAAGCCAATAAACTGATACAGGAGATGGATCATCTTTTGCCGACATTTCGTTATAGTGCAGCAAAAGGGGTAGATAAAACTACCCATGAAGATCGTGCTGAGTATTTGGCTCTAAAAGGTTTAAATTATGCCTATCGAAATGAACAAGCCAAAGCAGAGCGCTATTTTCAAAATTTAGTCGCAAAGGCACCCAATAATATCGGTTATCAAAACAATTTAGCAGCAGTACAGCGTTGGCGTGAAAAACCACTGACCTCATCTGCGACCTTGTCTCAATTTAATGGGATAGAGCCTGTTTCCATCAGCACTTTGGTTAATCAAATGCAAAATAGTCAGGCGCTCAGCCGTGTAGCTGACTGGCGTGAACAAAATCAATTATTAACTCTGAGTGCGCCAGACGATACTGGCGTACAACAAAGTAAAAAGGAACTCGAAGATCGTAATCATGCTTCAATACAACATCAAAGTACATTTTCCAGAAGCCGTGCTGATCAACCCGAAGTTTTACAAAATTTAACGGGTTCGTCTGAGAGAGAACATCAAACACGGATCAATTCGCCGTGGTTTGCCGATGATTATCGTGCCTATGTTGATCTTGTACAGCGTAAAGCAGAATTTAAAGGCGAAGACTTAACAGATGAACGCTATGGTGTGGGGATGGAGTGGGCAAATAATCGACGCTGGGCAAATCTACAATTAAGCCAGCGTTCACATTCCAATGATGTCGGGATTCAACTCGATTGGTCACAATGGTTGAATGATCATTGGCAATATGTTTTGGGTTTTGACAGTCAGGCAGATATTCCGCTACAGGCGCTTAAACAGGGCGATGATGGTAAAGCTTATAAGGCTCAGTTGCTCTGGCAAGCCAATGAGTCCAGAAAAGCGGGTCTGGCTTATCAATTTACTGATATTGATGATGGCAATCATCGACATGAAATTGTGGGCTATTTTAGTCAGCAAATTTATCAAGCACCGCATCATATCACCCGAATGACGTTGAGAAATGAATACGATAAAAATTCAGATGTTCAGGTGAATTATTTTAATCCACGTTATAGCAATAGTGCAGAAGTGATTTTAACTCATGACTGGATGACTTGGCGCAATTATGAACGTCATTTTAGCCAGCATTTTGAAGTGGGTACTGGCGCATTTTCACAAGCGGATTATTCAACCAAAGCTTTATTTAATGTTTTATATCGACACGATTGGCAATTATCCAGAACGTGGTCGATGAATTATGGCATCGGTTGGTCAAATCATCCTTACGATGAAGAAAATGAACATAAAACATATGCCCAATTCGGTTTTGAAGGACGATTCTGATGCTCAAAAAATTAAAAATAATGATGGTTTTGCTATTGCTGAGTCCTTCGGTGGGGCTATATGCACAAGAGATCCAAGAGGATGCCGAACTGCATACACAAGGTCAGTTTGTCACCTTGACCTTTCATGATGTGCGTGATGATGTTGCTGTGAATGGCGATCGAGATAGTTATGCAATTAGTAGTAAAAATTTAGCTCAATTTTTGGCATGGCTGAAACAATCCGACTGGACTGTAATTCGACTTGAAGATGTCTGGCAGGCACGTGAACACAACGTCGCCTTACCTGACAAAGCAGTGCTGTTGACTTTTGACGATGGTGCATTGAGTAGCTATAGCCGTGTTTATCCTCTACTTAAACAGTATCAGATTCCCGCTGTTTTTGCGATCGTGACAAGCTGGATCAATGGCAATAATCACGATGCATATGAGGCTTATGGTCAAGGCAATTTGATGAATTGGCAACAGATGCGTGAGATGGAAAACTCACATTTAGTCGAATTTGTTTCACATTCAGACAACTTACATAAAGGGATTTTGGCAAATCCACAACAGAATATGGAACCCGCTGCAATCACCCGCCAATATTTACCTGCACAACAAAGCTATGAAACGGATGAAGTGTATCATCAGAGAATATTAAATGATTTAAAAAAATCAAAGACTATTTTAGATCAAAAACTAGGCATTAATACCAAAGCAATCTTTTGGCCGTATGGCGCAGTGACTAGAGAAACCGAACAGTTGGCTAAACAAGCGGGCTTACCGATTTCCTTTAGTTTAGGAGATGTTTCGGTTCATGAAAGTTCGATACAGACGTATCAGCGTGCAATTGCGATGGGAAATCCAGTACCTGAAGAATTACATGCACAAATGCTGAGATTTCTTGAAGATATTCGACGACCTTCTAAAAATAGAAGAAGTCTCATTGCCATCGATCCAACTGATTTTGTGAATGCTGATGGTACTTTAGATGATAAAAAATTGGGTCAAATGCTAGAGCAGTTGGCAAGTTTAAAGACCAACGCGATCATCTTTAAAGTAGTTGTCGATCAGGATCAGGATGGAAAAATAGATGGTGCATTTTTTCCAACGCAGTTATTACCCTATCATCAGGATGTACTTAACCGAATGATCTGGCAAGCGAGGACAAGGATTGGGCAACAGGCTTTTGTAGAATTACCGCTTGATTTAGAAACAAAACAACAGATTCCGCTTGCGAATTTGACTGAGGACTTATTCAAGAACAATAGTTCATTGGACGGTCTGATTCTCAATGTACAAAACCATCTGGATTGTGCGTTGCAAACTCAATCTTGGAATCAACAATGCCAGCAAAATATTCAACAGATTTTCAAAATCAAAGAGCAAGTGAAAGCCAAAGCCAATGGTCTGATCAATATCAGCACCAATTTTCGTACCGTGCTTAAAGTAAAACCTGAGATTTCACAATTTAATGGATTAAAACCATTGCTTGAACAAGGTTTAATGTATAGCGATTTAATTTATGTTGAGCTTGATCCATTGCATGCCCCGAATACATTTAAGGCTTTTGTGAAAGCCAGTCAACCATTAAGCAGCCTAGAAAAGCAACGCTTAATGGTGGGCTTTGATATTTCGCCACAACAGAAAAAAGATTGGATGGTTTATAAAAAAGCCTATCAACAGCTTAAGAGCTTAGGGATACAAAAACTGGGTGTTGAAGATTATCAATTGAATCAGGGGCAGGCAATTCAGAAAAATTTATATGTTGATTTAAGCTTAAATGATTCTGCATTGAATTATAAAGATCCTTATATTCTTGATTCTAAAGCGGAGCACAAATAATGTTTGAATTGAGTCAGCTCCGTATCAGTGATGTTGTGTTTGGTTTTGCCTTTTTATATCCGTTATTTATGGCTTGGGCGTGGATTGCAGGGGGGCTATGGTTTTATTTTAAACGTGAATTTAATCAGCCAGATCATCCGAGTCCAAGTCAGGAAGGCTGTAGTATTCTTATTCCTTGTTTTAATGAGGAAAAGCAAGTTCGACAAACCATTCGATACGCCCTACAAAGTCAGTATCCAACTTTCGAAGTGATTGCGATTAATGACGGTAGTTCTGATCGCACGGGTGAAATATTAAATGAACTGGAAAAAAAGCATCCGCAATTACGTGTTGTGCATCTGGCAGAAAATCAGGGTAAGGCGCATGCTTTAAGAGCAGGCGCGATGGTGAGTCAGTATGAATATTTGGTATGTATCGATGGAGATGCTTTGCTACATCCTTATACTGTACTCTGGATGATGCATCATTTAACGACTTATCCACGGGTCGGTGCAGTGACAGGCAATCCACGAATTATTAATCGTTCTAGTGTTTTAGCTAAAATACAAGTCGGTGAGTTTTCTTCTATTATTGGGCTGATCAAACGGGCGCAGCGAACTTACGGTCGTTTATTCACGGTGTCGGGTGCCATTGTGGGATTTCGTAAAATGGCTCTGGATCGCATCGGTTATTGGCGCGACGACATGATCACTGAAGATATTGATGTTTCTTGGCGCTTACAGTTCGATCATTGGGACTTACATTATGTTCCACAGGCACTCTGTTATATCTATATGCCTGAAACTTTTAAGGGACTATGGAAGCAGCGTCTACGCTGGGCACAAGGGGGGATTGAAGTTATTTTTGCTTATGTGCCTAAAATATTCAAATGGCGACTACGCCGTATGTGGCCGATTGCGTTTGAGGCACTAATCAGCGTCGTCTGGGCATATGTGATGTTTAGTATTTTTGTATTGTATTTCTACGGTTTATTTTTTAGCTTACCCGGAGAATGGGCGATTCAGTCTCTTTGGCCACAGTGGTATGGCGTAATTTTAGGATTGACCTGTTTAATCCAGTTTTTAGTAAGTTTGTTGATTGATCGTCAGTATGACCGTCGACATTTCCGCAATTATTTTTGGGTGATCTGGTATCCACTTTTTTTCTGGATACTGGCCATGCTATCGACTGTCGTTGCATTGCCTAAAACGATTTTTAAAACTCAGAAGCGAGCACGTTGGGTGAGTCCAGATCGTGGTTTTGGAGCAGAGAAAGAATATGAAAAATGATCAAATTCATTCGCATAGTCATGTCGATCAGAACCCACTGGATATTCCACAATATATTGATCGACCTGAATATGTGAAAAATAAATGGGCTGGATTTTCACTGCAAATTTTAGGGTGGAGTTTGTGGATGTGGCTGATTATGCCACTTTTTACTGTTTTTCTTTGGTGGTTTGAAGGGCAAAATATTTACAAACAGTTGTTTTTATCATTAAACAACAATGGTCGATATAGCTTGTATATGCTCGCGATCTGTATTGCGATTTTAATTCTAATTTTATTTATCTGGGCATCTTATAACTGGATACGTTTTTATAATGTTCAAAGACGTAGTGCACCAGAACCCGCAACCGAAGCTCAGATTGCACAAAGTTTTAATTTAAATGTACGGGATATTCATACGATGAAAAGTTCCAAGAATATGATTCTACATTTTGATGAACATGGAAATCTGATTAAATATGACACAGATTTATAAAATACTTAAATATTTCCAATTATAAAAAGGTATTCTGATCGCTTGAATGCCTTTTGAAACTTATTTTTTCATAGTTAACGATTGAAATTCAATCGAATAAACTTCTTTCATAACACCTTTTTTATTTCTTTCTATGGTAGGAAAATAAAGAGGTTTCAAACAAAGATGAAAGAAGTCTAATAATTAAATCAAGAGCTGCATCTTTTCAATATATAGATGTGATTCAGTTAAACTTAGCATGTTTTCATTAATTGAAAATTTAAGATAAATAAATTTCGATTAATTATTTCTATCAAAAATCTAATCTGATTAAAGTGTTTAGACCAAATAATAGAATATGTCACTTAGAATGATTGAATTAAAGAAAAATAAATCTTAGAGATCATTTATTTTTAGACTGATATGTATTTGGCAAGACTTATAAATCAGCATTTAAAAAGATAGAGGTAAGCTAAATATGCTTATAGATTTAAAACGATATAAAGGGTTACTCGTAACTGTGATGGTTCTAGGCACTATGCCTCTGACTCATGCCGAAAACTGGCAAGTCAAACTAGGAGGAAGCTTTCTCGCGCCTGCACATGATAATGGTGTCTTGGCTGGTGCCAAAGCTAATGTTAGTAATGAATTTAATGCGACGCCATCAGTTGAATATTTTTTTGGAAATTCTCCCTTTTCCGCAGAATTATTACTTGCTTTAGCACCGTTTCAGCATGATATTCAGTTAAATGGAGTGGATGCCGCCAAATTTAAACATTTACCGCCAACCCTGACTGCAAAATATCATTTTAGAAACTCCACACGTTTTACGCCTTATATTGGAGCAGGGCTTACCGTCGCGATTCCGTGGGATGAAAAATTAATCGGAAGTGATGCCAAGCTGAAAGCAGATGTCACTTATGGTTATGCGGGTCAGATTGGGTTTAATTTTCAACCAGCAGATGCTAAAAACTGGGGCGTGTTTGCTGACGTACGTTATGCACAGGTTGAAAGTGATGTCAAACTGGATGGGCAAAAGATTGGGCGACTGGATGTGAATCCTGTGGTCTACACCATCGGTTATAGTTATCGTTTTTGATATCAATTTAACTTGATGAAAATGCGAAGCTAAATCGCATTTTCATCGAGATTGATCTCTGCACGTTTTATTCTTGTTTATGTGTATTGGACTTTAAATTTTGAGTAAAACCATTCATATCACCGCCTTGTAAGCCTAACTCATTCATCAAGCTATCAATTAAAGGCGCCTGAGAACGATAACGCAGCGCACTGTTCACCACTTGATCAGACAAAGACGTTTGCATATTTTCCTGACCTTCGCCTAAATTTGCGCCAGTTGCGAAACCATTTAAACCATTCACTTGCAAAATTTTGATGTCATCAATATTTTCCATCGGTTTAACACTTTCACGAATAATTTCAGGTAAATATTTCATCAACGCAAGGCGAATTTGCATTTCGACCTGTTCAGTCGATAGAACATTGGATGCTTCATTGACCGCACGAGTACCTTCGGCATCTACTTGATATTGTTTTTCCTGAGCCTGCGCGAGTAGCATTTTGGCATCAGATTCACCTTTTGCTTTCAAGCGCAATTTTTCCGCTTCAGCCTCTGCTGCAATACGTACCGCTTCAGCATCATCAACAGCAGCTTGTTTAGAAGCTTCTGCTGCTACTGTAATAGCAATTGCATCTTTTTCAGCCGCTTGCTTTGCTGCGACTAATTCGACCGCTTTTTCACGCTCTGCACGTTGGGTTTCACGAACAGTTAATACTTCTTCTTCGGCTTTTACTGCGGCTGCGCGAGCCTGATCTGCCAGTGCCTTGGCTTCAGATTCAGCACGGGACTTTTCAGCAATGGCAATCGCGCGATCTTGTTCGGCCAATTCAATGGTTTTCTTTTGCTCAACCTGCGCTTTTTGAATCAATTGGGCTTTTAAAATATTTTCATTTTCGACATCACGAGCAGAAGCAATGCGTTTGATTTCAACTTCCCGTTCAGCCGCAATTCGTGCTTCTTCTGCTTCGCGTTTTTTTGCTGCTTCTTGAGATGCAATTTCTGCAAGTTGTTCAGCACGGCGAATCGAAATCTCGCGTTCTTGTTGCAATTTTGCATATTCTTCTTCACGCAAAATCTGCAATCGCGCCTGTTCAGTTTCAAGATTTTTGGCTTTAATTGCTAAATCTGCGTCCTGTTCAATGTCATTGCGCTTTTTACGACGGTCTTCAATGGTTTCAGTCAGTTTGGTCAAGCCTTCTGCATCGAATGCATTTTGCGGATTGAAAAACTTAAAGCTGGTCTGATCCAGTCCAGTCAAAGACACCGTTTCCAGTTCCAGACCATTTTTAAATAGATCTTCGGATACAACTTGCTGAACTTTTTGTACAAAATCCACGCGTTTCTCATGCAATTCTTCCATCGCCATTTCAGCGGCAACGGCACGTAAAGAATCAACAAATTTACCTTCCACCAGATCTTTGAGTTCCTGAGGAGACATGGTTTTTTTACCCAGCGTTTGGGCCGCTGTGGCAATGGATTCGGCAGTCGGCTTAACCCGTACATAAAACTCAGCCATGACATCGACACGCATACGATCACGCGTAATTAGTGCCTGATCAGCCGCACGTTTTACTTCAAGGCGCAAGGTGTTCATATTCACTGGAATAATTTCATGTAAAACAGGAAGTACGATTGCACCACCATTTAAAATGACTTTTTCACCCCCAAAGCCTGTACGCACAAAAGAAACTTCTTTGCTTGAACGTCGATAAAGACGGGCGATAATGATGCCAATAATCACAAGGGCAACAAGAATGATGCCAGCAAAAATGAGAATCTCAAAAAGAGCAGAATTAAACATATTATTGTCTCTTAATCATTTGTAAGTTGAGAAATCGCTTGAAAACCGAGTTTGGTTTTTCGAGTTAAAATAACGATTTGTCCCTGTTGAAAGCTTTCATCTTGTTCTGGTTCAACCAAGACATAATGTGTTTGTCCGAATTGATCTTTTACTTTAGCTTGAGCGGGCGAATTGGCTTGAGCAATCCCTAAAATAATTTTTGCTGGTTGCCCAATCAAATCTTCACTATAAATTGCTGTGGTTTCATCTTTTGGTATGATTTTGCTGACTAAAGCAGAAGCCCAGCGTACAAAAGGCATTGACAAAAAAAGTACCGCAGGGGCAATCAGCCATACTGAAAAATAATGTTCAGTAAAGGTATAAAATGTTCCCTGTATGATAAAACCGGTCAGGGCATAAGTGGTAAGAAAAACAATTAACCAGATTAATAAAGGGATTCTGCCTAGGTATAGCCAGTCAAAAAATTGCCAGAGCATGCCTTGATCGGCATCTAAATCGACATCAGGTTGGTAATCACTTAACTGCTCTGGAAGAAATTGATCTAAAACTTGAGATGAACCTCCAATCATAAGCAAGATAAGTTCAAGTATTCCAATGGCAAAACATAAAACTAAACTAATGCTGAAAATATAATTTGAAGGATGAGTAAACAAGTCCCACAACATAAAGCGGCTCTTTATCTTATTGAAATTAAATTATTGTTATTACTGTCTTTTCACAAGTAATTTAAAAACGATAACATTTATCATTTATAAAGTCTATTCTAAGTCTATCAATTTTATTCAATTTATTTTTTAAAGGCAATTTAAATAACAAAAGCCCTCAAATAAATAATTCTAATTTTTTTTAATAATTAGCAGACAATGCGTGAAATATATGATTTACTACTAGAGTAAATTTTAAACAAAAAAAAGCGCAATGATTGGGGTGATCATTACGCAGAACAACGAATCTGTTATAAACAGCTTCGGTTAAGGAGAAATGTCATGAAATTGGGGAAATTCATAACTTCCATGACTTATAGTAATTTTATAACTGACCAAATTCATTGGTATTCACGTTAAGTAGTGTTAAATCACGTTAATAAAGCGATTATTTTGTGAGCTGTATATCATTTAAATAATGTATTGCTATTTCTTTAAAGAATATCATTCATAAAAAAGGCTCTTAATGATAAGAGCCTTTAAATAAAACAATGATTTAATTTAGAATTTAAATAAACCTAAACCATCTTTGACTTCATCTAATGTATTTTGAGTAATGATCCGGCATTTTTCAGTACCATCGCGTAATACATCCATAATGTAATCTGGATCTTTAGCTAATTCTTCACGACGTTCACGAATTGGGCTTATTAAATCTTTTAAAATTCCTTCAAGGCGCTTTTTCACCGTACCATCACCTAAACCACCGCGACGATAATGTGCTTTTAATTCTTCAACTTCTTCTGAGTTTGAATCAAAAGCATCTAGATAAGTAAATACAATATTGCCTTCAACCTGACCTGGATCTTCAATACGCAAATGGTTCGGGTCGGTATACATGGCATTGACGGCTTTTTTAATATCTTTATCAGAGGCATTTAAGACAATGGTATTGCCCAATGATTTTGACATTTTGGCTTTGCCATCAAAACCTGGTAAACGTGCCATGTTCGAAAGCAGGGCTTTACATTCAGGCAATAAGTCTTGACCGATTTGACGATTGACGCGACGAACAATTTCATTGGTCTGTTCAATCATCGGGATCTGGTCTTCACCCACAGGCACTACAGTCGCTTTAAATGCGGTAATATCAGCCGCTTGTGCCACTGGATAGCATAAGAAACCAGCGGGAATATCGCGCTCAAAGCCACGCATCTGAATTTCAGATTTGATCGTTGGATTGCGCTCCAGACGTGCGACGGTTACAAAGTTCAGATAAAGCATGGTCAATTCATTCAGTGCCGGTAAGCAAGACTGAACGCAAATTGTGGTTTTAGCAGGATCGATCCCTACTGCTAAGTAGTCCAGTGCAACTTCTAGGATATTACGGCGCACTTTATCTGGATTATCTGCATTATCTGTTAAGGCTTGAGCATCTGCCAATAATAAATGTTGATGATGGCTGTCCTGTAAACCTACACGTGAGCGTAGTGAACCTACAAAATGGCCTAAATGAAGCTGTCCAGTGGGACGGTCGCCAGTCAAAATAATTGGACGATGATCAAGATTACTCATTCTCTATTCCAAAGTAGTATGAATCTACATATCATTAAACGATTGAATAGGCGACATTGTACGGCATAATTTTTTTTAATGTCAGTCACAATAAAAAAGAAGCCTAAAAAACCTAAGGAAAATTAAATGGCGAGTAGCTTACTTTTATTATTAGATGATATTGCCACTGTGCTGGATGACGTTGCCGTCATGAGTAAAATGGCAGCAAAAAAAACAGCAGGCGTACTGGGCGATGATTTGGCTTTAAATGCTCAACAGGTCAGTGGAGTACGCGCTGATCGTGAGCTTCCTGTGGTTTGGGGCGTGGCTAAAGGCTCTTTTATTAATAAACTGATCTTAGTGCCTTTGGCCTTGCTCATTAGTGTGGTTGCGCCATGGTTGATTAATCCTTTGTTGATGATTGGTGGTTTATTCTTATGTTATGAAGGTGTTGAAAAAGTTCTTCATTCTTTACATCATAAAAAAGCAGCGACAGCGGAAGAAGCCGTAGAAAAATTGGTGAAAGATGAAACTGATTTAGTCACCTATGAAAAAGAAAAAATCAAAGGTGCTATTCGTACCGACTTTATCTTATCAGCTGAAATTGTGGTGATTTCTCTGGGGACGGTGGCGGCCGCATCTTTTATCTCTAAAGTGACGGTATTGAGTATCATCGCCATTATTATGACAGTGGGTGTATATGGTTTCGTTGCCATGATTGTCAAAATTGATGATTTAGGACTTTATTTGACGCAACAAACATCAAATGTAAAACAAAGTATTGGACGTGGTTTATTGGCATTTGCGCCGAAGTTGATGAAAACACTGACAATCGTAGGCACGATTGCAATGTTTCTTGTTGGAGGCGGTATTATTGCGCATACCATTCCATTGTTACATCACTTTACTGAAGATACCACAGACCATCTGGAGCTGATTCCAAACGTTGGTAATATTATTGGTGCAATCACCCCGACGTTGATCAATTTTGCAGTGGGGATGATTGCTGGTGTCATCGTATTATTGGTTGTAAGCTTAATTCAAAAGCTGTGGCCTAAAAAAGTAACTTCATAGAGTTGAATGAAGTCATCATTATAATAAAAGATAAGAGGTGAATTATGCGCTGGAAAGGTCGTCGTATCAGTACCAATGTGGAGGATCGTCGTGGTGGCGGCGCTGCCAAAGCAGGTGGTATTAGTATTTTGGGTTTAATTGTTGCTTTTGTGGCATGGAAGTTTTTTGGTGTCGATCCACAAATGGCTTATCAGGCGACTAAAAGCGTTACTCAACAACAGCAGGTCAGTGATCAGGCTCCTCAACAACTGACACCTGAACAGGAGGAGGCTTCTGAATTTGTCGGCACAGTGTTGGCTGATACAGAAGATACATGGTCGCCGATTTTTAAACAGTTAGGCGGAACTTATACTCCACCAAAATTGGTCATGTTTTCTGGCGCGATTCGTTCAGGCTGTGGTACAGCTCAAGCTGCAATGGGGCCTTTTTACTGCCCAGCAGATCAAAAAGTCTATATTGATACCACTTTCTTTAAAGAGATGCGTCAGCAAATGGGAATATCGGGTGAGCAAAATCAAACTGAACTTTCCCGTCAAGATCAAGCAGGCGATTTTGCACAGGCTTATGTGATAGCACATGAAGTCGGTCATCATGTGCAAAATCTGCTTGGAATCTCTTCTCAGGTACAACAAGCACAGGCGCAAGGTAGTCGTACCCAAGGCAATCAGCTTTCGGTTAGATTAGAATTACAAGCCGATTGTTTTGCAGGTATCTGGGCAAATCATAATGAGCAGAGAACCCAATTTTTAGAGCAAGGTGATATTGAAGAGGCGATGGATGCCGCACAAAAAATTGGTGATGACTATTTGCAAAAACAGGCAACAGGTCAGGTGGTACCAGACAGCTTTACCCATGGTACCAGTCAGCAACGTATGCATTGGTTTCAGGTCGGACTTAAAACGGGTGATTTAAACCAGTGTAATACTTTTGAATCCAATCTCTAATAAAAAATAAAGGGCTTATCTAAGCCCTTTATTTTTAAGATTTATTCATGTTCATTGTGCTGCGGAGGTGGATAACGGAATCCACGTGTTTTGTAAGCTAAATAGCCGACTCCAATCGCAGCCCAAATCAAACCAATTTTCAGTGCAAGTTGATCGATTTCAAGCCACATCATAAATACACTGGCAAAACCAAGTACAGGAATAACGATATAATTAAAAATATCTTTGATATTTTTGGTACGTCCATCACGCAATGCATAGCGTGAAATCACTGAGAAGTTGACAAAACTAAACGCAGTTAACGCACCAAAACTAATTAGATTGGCGATATGTTCAAAATCAAGGAAACCTGCTGCAAGCGCCACCACCCCTACAATGATGATGTTATAGGTAGGTGTATAAAGCTTAGGGCTAATATGTCCAAAGATTTTCTTGTTAATGACCCCATCACGACCCATCACATACATTAAACGTGAAACACCAGCATGGGCTGAAATCCCTGATGCCATCACCGTGACAATGGCAAAATAAAGAATCACCGTTTGGAAAGTGATCCCGCCAATTGCCAATAAAATTTCAGGCTGGGTTTCATCAATTTTCTTGAAGTAATTTGCAGGGTCACTCGGAAAGTAAATCTGCATAAAATAGGTGCTAATAATAAAGATCACCCCTGCAATTAATGCAGTCAGGAAAATGGCTTTAGGCAATACTTTTTCAGTGTCCTTGGTTTCTTCCGCCAAAGATGACAATGCATCAAAGCCCGTAAATGAGAAACACAGAATGGTTGCACCTGTGATCAGCGCACCAATAGATGTCATCTCATTCCAGAAAGGTGCGATGCTCCAGAGTTGGTATTGTGATTGATCCAGACTACCATCGGCATTCATGCCCTGAGTGAGCAGCAAATAGACTTTATACGTAAAGTAGAAAATGACACCAATCTGGATAAAAACAATCGTACTGTTAAAACGAGCCACAAAACGAGCACCAAACAAATTGACCACAGTCATAATGATGGTTAAGCCAATGACCCAAATCCAGTTATTGACATCTGGAAACAGCGCACGCAGATAAATATCGGCCAAAATAATATTGACCAACGGAGAGAGTAAATAATCGAGCCATGATGACCAGCCCACCATAAACCCGACATTGGGATGAATGGATTTTTGTGCATAAGTATATGCTGAGCCAGCAGAAGGATACCGCCTAATCATATGTCCATAGCTGATGGACGTAAGTAGGATTGCAATTAAAGCAAAAATATATGACGTTGGTACATGTCCATGGCTATCTTGTGATACGAGACCAAACGTATCAAATACAGTCATGGGCTGAATGTATGCCAAACCGATGATAATGATGTGCCATAGCACAAGATTTTTTTGCAGTTTAGCCGCAGGTTGAGTCCCAGTGTGAGTTGTCAACGGCGTATCCTCATAATCGTTGATCAAGGATCAGTCATGTCTGTTAAGGATCGTTTGAGACGAACGATCCCCCCTATATGAAAAAGTAAAGTGCGCCAATCTATCCTAAATCGATGCCTTTTGTCAGTAACTTTGTGGATTTTTTAGCAAATTTTTTGCCAATTTGCTAAAAACTATGATGAATGAAAATCATAAAAAAAGAAAAGAGTCTGAATGACTTGAGAATTCAGACTCTTACTTAGAGTAACAACAGCGAATGCGTTTTAAATTACCATGCTTTTTGTAAAATGGCTTTTAAATCGTCAAAGTTCGCTTCTTTGGGATTATAGATAATTGAACCATCATTGAGCGCTTTTTCTGCAATCTCATCAAGCTGTGCTTCTGTCACTTTACCTGTTTCACGTAAATTACGTGGCAATTTGGTCATCATGAATAAACGGTCACGCATGGCTAAAATAGTCGCAATGGCTTTTTCAGCACGAAGATGAGCAGGGGTTTGTGCATAAATATCTGCGCCCGCCAATGGCAGTAACAATTCGCCGATTTTGTTGCCATTTACTTCCTTGTTGTACTCAAGCACATACGGTAAGAATAAGTTCATGCAAAGACCATGTGGTAAGTGTGCAACTGCGCCTAATGCATGCCCAAGCGAATGTACCAAACCGACCATAGAATTAGAGAATGCAATTCCACCCATGGTTGAAGCTTGTGCCAACTCTAAACGACCTTGTGCATCTGATGGGTTTTCGATGACATTAAACAAGTTTTCACTAATTTTTTTAATGCCCGCACTTGCATAGGCATCGCTTAACGGATTTGCGGCTAGACAAGTATAAGCTTCCACACAATGCGTCAGTGCATCCATACCTGTCATGGCAGTTAAATGTGCAGGTAAAGTTTGGGTCATACGTGGATCAAGAATCGCAGCATGCGGCATGAGATAATAAGATGCAAATGCCAGTTTTACATTCTTTTGCGTATCTGAAACCACCGCAACCATGGTGACTTCCGAACCTGTTCCTGATGTGGTTGGAATCACAAAAAATGGTTTGAGTGGTTTAGGTAAGTTATGTGCACCAGAATACTTGAGTAGATCGTTACCACCCTCAGACACTAAAATATTGGTTGCCTTTGAGGTATCAATCACTGAACCACCACCGACTGCAATAATTGCATCGCAGTTGTTGTCACGATAAAACTGGGCAGCATTACGGACGGTTTCCAGACTTGAATCTGGTGGCACATCATCAAAAATATAGCCAATTTCAGCATCAGTAGATGCAAAAGCCGTTTCAATCGGCTCAAGTAATTTATTTGCTCTTACGCCTTTATCTGTAATGATCATCGGACGTTTTGAACCTAAAGTCGCAAGTTCAAATGGAATGTGTTCTAAAGCAGCACTGCCTGCAATGACTTTAACTGGACAAAAAAATTCATAATACGGTTTAGCCATTTTATACACTCCGTTTTAAGTATGACTGTGCGACTTTCAGATAAATATTGGCTGCTTCGCTGAGTTTATCTTTCAAACTAAGCTCGGTTGGATATTGTTTTACGGCGAGCGATGCCACGACTTTTGGTAAAATTAGAGATTCCATTTTATTGAGGCAGCGTACCAGTCGAATTGCACTGGAGACATCGCCATCAGCAATCATACGGTCATTTGCAAATGCCTGTGCCGTACTTTCCTGAAATGAAAATACCATAAAAGCATGGGTTAAATGCTTGAAAGTAATGGTCAAATCAGGTTTTTCCTGTTCAAGCGAAATCAGTTGCAATTTTTTATCTTCAGTCACTTTCGCGACAAATGCAGGCCCATTAGGGAATACATTCATGGATAAAACAAAGCCTACTGGAAATTTCGCCACTTCATTTTGTATTTCTTGATCGACCTGACTTGCCATCACGAGACCACGTCCAATCACATCCATCATGAGTTTGACGTAGCCCATTTGCAATGCGGGTTTTACGGTTTTACTTGAAATCACACGTTTATCCCTTTTAACATTCTAATTTTGAGTTTTAGAGTAATTACTCTAAATAGTTTTTTGGAAAAAATAAAGTAAATTATGCAGAGGTGACTTCTACGTCACTAAAGTAATCGGTGTTGTTAAAATATTCAACTACATCTGAAGCAAGCTGTTCAAACGTTGGATAATCTTGAACAAGGTCAGATAAGCGAACCATCTCCAGCCCCGCATAACCACAAGGGTTAATGGTTTGAAAGCCAGTTAAATCACAATCAATATTTAACGCTAACCCATGATAGCTGCGTCCACGTCGGATTTTAAACCCGAGTGATCCTATTTTACGTTCGTCCACATAAACGCCCGGTGCATCAGGTTTGGCATAGGCCTTGATTGCATATTTGTTTAACAGATCGATCATCAGCTTTTCAGCAAAAGAGACCAATGTTCGTACATTCCATTTCAAGCGATTTAGATCAAACATAAAATAAATGACCATTTGACCTGGGCCATGCCAAGTGACTTGCCCACCGCGATCGGACTGTACCACAGGGATATCAGTTGGAATTAAAATATGTTCGGGCTTACCTGCTTGTCCCTGCGTGAGCACATCTGGATGTTGCAAAATCCAGAGTTGATCGGGTGTATTTTCATCCCGTTGTTCAGTCAGATTTTTCATTTCTTGAAAACGATCAGCATAAGGGGTCAAGTTTTGATATTGACGTATAGTCAAAGTTGGTTTGATTATGACGTTATTCACAAATGTCAGCCCTATGTTCAATCAAAATACTTGTTCATTATAAAGAAGTTAGTTATGAATAAAATCATGGATCACACTGATTTATATGTGATGTGTGTAAATCACGAATAAAAAGCGCTATAAAATCATTCATAAATTGGTTGAGATGGTTGAAGAAGCAACTTTTTATTTGATTAAAGACCCGATCATTGATTTTAGATTCTGTTCAGCCATAAAAAACACGCCTACAGGCGTGTTTTTTATTTGTCGCTTTGTTTTAGAGTGCAGTACGAATGTGTTCACATGCAGCCAAGTCAGCATATAAGGCATGTACTTGCTCAAGCTCATCAAAACGCAATTGCGCAGTAATCGAGTGATATTTTCCAGTGCGAGATGGTTGCACTTTGAGTGAATCGCCATCAAATTCTGGAAAATGTTTTTGCAAGATATCAATCACAGCAGTACGAAGCTCATCTCCCGCATTACCAATCAATTTGATTGGATAATCCATTGGAAAAACCCAAAGATGTTCTTGTAATTCGCGAGAAGGAGTACGGTCTAACATAACATTCTCCATATGAAATGCCTGCGAAAATGCAGGCATTGTATGTATTTGAATATTAAATGGGGACAGTCACTCAAATTTCAAGTGACTGCTCATTGATTCAAATTAGTCATTTTCAAGGAACGAACGCAAGTGTTCAGAACGTGAAGGATGACGTAATTTACGCAGTGCTTTTGCCTCAATCTGACGAATACGTTCACGGGTAACGTCAAATTGTTTACCTACTTCTTCCAAAGTATGATCGGTTGGCATATCAATACCAAAACGCATTTTTAAGACTTTGGCTTCACGTTCAGTCAGATTTTCCAGCACTTCACGAGTGGCTTCTTTCAAGCCTTCTGAAGTCGCTGCATCCACTGGTGAAGTGATGTTTGAGTCTTCAATGAAATCACCCAAATGCGAATCTTCATCATCACCAATTGGTGTTTCCATCGAAATTGGCTCTTTGGCAATTTTCAACACTTTACGAACTTTGACTTCGTCCATTTCCAGACGTTCGCCTAATTCTTCTGGTGTCGGTTCACGACCCATTTCTTGTAATAACTGACGTGATACACGATTGATTTTGTTAATGGTTTCAATCATGTGGACAGGAATACGAATGGTACGCGCCTGATCCGCAATCGAACGGGTAATCGCCTGACGAATCCACCATGTTGCATAGGTCGAAAACTTATAACCACGACGGTATTCAAACTTATCCACTGCTTTCATCAAGCCGATGTTACCTTCCTGAATCAAATCAAGGAACTGTAAACCACGGTTGGTATATTTCTTGGCAATCGAAATCACCAGACGCAAATTAGCTTCCACCATTTCTTTTTTGGCACGACGAGCTTTCGCTTCACCTACTGCCATGCGTTTAGAAATATCTTTGATCTCACGAACATGAAGATCGAGATCTTTTTCGATATCGGCAATTTTTTGCTGGAATGCCAAGACATCAGGACGAACTTTTTCTAAGTACGAACGCATTTCAGCAGGGGCTTTTGCAATCTGTTCATCGAACCATGCAGGATTAGATTCCTGACCAGGAAAGCTGGTACGGAACTGATTACGATCCATACGACCACGACGCACTGCATAACGCATGATTTCACGTTCGTTGGCACGGATTTGTTCGTGCGTACCACGGATCATTTCTGAAATAATATCAAATAGACGTGGCGTAAATTTGAACATCATAAACACAGATGCAAGTGATTCTAAAGCTTCATTGGCTTGTTCACTGCTACGGCCATGTTGTTCAATCACCGCTTTGGTATTATTCCACGCAGCTTCTAATTCTTCAAAACGAACTTTCGCAACTTCTGGGTCTGGACCAGATTCACCTTCAGAATCATCATCACCTTCAGATTCTTCTTCTTCGTCATCATCATCCAGTTTCACCTCTTTAGTGGTCTTAGATGAAGATTCTTCGTCTTCCTCCAGTTCAGCTTCTTCTTCAAGCACTTCCGGAATGTCTTCATCGGTTTCAGGATCGAGATAACCTGAAAGAATGTCGGCAAGACGACGTTCACCAGTTAAAAAGTCATTATATTCTTGTAATACAACTTCAACAGCATTTGGCCAGTAAGCGATTGAGTGCAACACATCGCGGATACCTTCCTCGATACGTTTTGCAATGCTGATTTCACCTTCACGAGTCAGGAGCTCAACTGTTCCCATCTCACGCATATACATACGCACTGGGTCAGTCGTACGACCAGGCTCACTTTCAACCGATGCCAATACCGCAGCCGCTTCTTCTTCTGCAACTTCATCGGCAGCTTCGGTGGATTCGCCAAACATTGCATCATCAGATTCAGGCGCACGTTCATGCACAGGAATACCAACGTCCTGAAGCATCTGAATGATGTCTTCAATCTGTTCGCTTTCGGTAATTGAGTCTGGGAGATGATCGTTGACCTCAGCGTAGGTTAAGTAACCTTGTTCTTTGCCTCGGCTAATCAGAGCCGCTACTTGGGAAGTAGGGGAATGCATATCGCTCATCTTTGCTTACTCTTCGTTGAATCTGTGGCAGTAAAAAACCGTGCATGATAGCACAATTCGCTCTAAATGTTTTCGATTTGATCGGTTACATCTGAATTAAAAAATATATTTGATTTCACAGCTATTTTTTGAATATTGGGTTGGAATTGTTTTTTTCAAGTTATGTCATCCTAAATTTTTCATCAAGAATTATCGATAGACGTTAGCAAGAGTTTTATAAATATACAAATTTTTTGATGAAAAAAGATACAAATAATCCGCTAAAGTCGAAAAAAATAAAAAAAACTTGACATGCCCGATTAGGCAAGATAAATAGCGCCTAGACCTATTCACATTTTTTCACTACGAGGTAGTTTTAGTGTCTTCTACAGATTTTGAATTAGATGATAGCTACGGTGATGATGATGATGTTAGTTTTGATGAAGCATCAGGCAAAATCAGTGCAAAAGAGTCATTGGAAAAGCGACGTTTAATTGATGATCTTTTGGCACAACGCCGTTTAGAGCGTGAGTTAAAAGACTTTGATTATGACTTTGATGACGATGATCTGGATGACGAAGACTAATACAATCAGACACCGCATAGCGAACTGAAAATGTTATGCTATATGCTATTTATTGATAACACTGGATAAACAATGAGTACCTTGGATTTAGATCAATTAAGTGATTATCTTGATGGTGACCAAAATGAACATGGTCTGGATTTTGCGGCCACTCATGGTTTTCTGTGTGCGATTGCAGTTGGCCCGCAGTTTGATCGCTGGTTAGATGAGTTATTTGAAAGCAATCAGAAAAAAGTTCCTGCTGCGATTATTGAACAAATTAAACTTTGGCTAGATTCAATTCGTCAAAACTTGGCCAATGAAGAAGGGATTGAGTTTCCTTTTGAAATTGAAGAAGCAGACGTGGATTCAAGTTTAGGCGACTGGAGCGTCGGTTTTGTCGATGCAATGTTCCTAAATGAAGAAGCATGGTTTGCACCAGAATATGAAGAACAACTAGTGGATTTGACTTTGCCAATCATGGTGTTTAGTGGCATTGATGAGGAAGACCCACAAATGGAATCTTTCCGTCGTAATGGTCAGTTAATGGACGAATTGGCCGAAGAAATCCCAGATAATTTAAATGAATTGTATCTGATGTATCACACGCCTAATTAAATGTTCACTTTACGAAGTGAAGCAAAGCAATAATAAAAACACCTCAAACTGAGGTGTTTTTTATGCTTATATTTTCGTGCGAAGTAACCAGACTTTACTGCGAGGATGATCTCCTTTGTTTTTTTGCGCATCCACATATTGTTCTGTTAAACATTTGATGTCATAAACATGATGATAAAGCTGATGAATCTCGTCAGATTCAACGGAAAACGGAGGCCCCTCAAAGCTGCCCTGATCATATTCATAACTAATCAGAAATTGAGGTGCCGCCTGACTGATCTGAATCAGGTGTTGTGCATATTGTTGTCTCATTTCATAAGGCAAGGCAATCAGCGCAGCACGATCATAAATCGCATCGACTTGTGCCAATTGTTTTTGAGTCAGATCAAAGAAGTCACCGACGAAAATATCGATTTGTGGATGTGAATAATGAATCAGATGATGATGTTCTGACATTTCAAAATCAAATCCAAAATCTGTGCTGAGTTGTTCAATTAAAGCAACCACTGCAATTTGGCTGAGTTCAACTGCAATCACACGAAACCCTTGTTGGAGCAACCAGCGAATATCAAGGGTTTTACCACTTAAAGGCACAAAAATACGTGAATTAGGCTTTAAATTTAATCCATTAAAATATGAAACCATGAGCGGACTTGGCATAAATTGGTGAAATCCGATTCGATTTTCCTGCCAGCGCTGGTGCCAAAATTCGTGTTGCATAGTTACCTCGGTTTAATTTTATAAAATTTACGATAGAGCCACCATGCACAAAAGCATAAGGTAATCGCTAAAATGATATAGCCAACACGATGCATAATCGTAAACATTAGCTCCTGATTTTCACCAAAATAAAAACCGATGCAGGCTAAAAATGTGGTCCAGATAATGGTACCTAAACTGCTATACAGCATGAACTTGCTAAAAGGCATTTGACTCATGCCGGCAGGAATACTAATTAGAGAGCGAACCGCAGGAATCATTCGCCCCCAAAACACGATGCGATGTCCATATCGTTCAAACCAATTCAGCGCTTTCTCTAAATCTTTTGAGTGAATAAATAAGTATCGCCCGTAACGATCGACCCATCTAAACAATGCCTTTTTGGGGATTTTACAACCAATGGCATACAAAATGGCAGCAGCCAATATCGACCCTATACTGCCTGCAATAATCACCCCTACGATCTGAAGCTGCCCACGAGAAGCGGTATAGCCCGCGCTCGGCATAATCACTTCTGAGGGGATGGGAGGAAAAACATTATCCAGAAACATCAAAAAAGCGATGCCGAAATAGCCCAGACTCTCAATGATCTGGATGATCCAATTGTCCATAAATATGTATTGGTAAATACATTGATATTAAAGATTAAGTCTCTGTTTTTAAATCTTTCTTATGTAAATAAGCGTATGTAATTTTTTCTATACATTTCCCTACATAATCAGGCATGTAACTTAACGTAGCATCGCTTAGGATGGAATGATGATAATAAAAGGATCAGGCTATGCAACTTGGCATTACCATGTTCGGAGATTCGCGTTTTGATTTGGCAACCAATCAAATTCAGTCTCCTGAAATTCGGATGAAAGAAATTATTGAAGAAATTAAATTGATGGATGAGGTGGGGCTCGATTATTTTGGCATTGGTGAACATCATCGGGCGGATTATGTGGTTGCAGCGCCCGAAATTATTTTGGCGGCGGCGGCCACTCAAACCCAACATATTATTTTGGCAAGTTCAGTTTCGGTGATCAGTTCTGCTGATCCTGTCAAGCTCTTTCAGGATTTTGCCATGATTGATCTGTTATCTGATGGACGTGCCGAAATTATGGCTGGACGTGGCTCATTTACCGAATCATTTCCCTTGTTCGGTTATGACCTCGATCAATACAATGAAATTTTTGAAGAAAAACTCGATTTATTATTAAAAATTAATGCGAATGATCCGATCACTTGGAAAGGTAAATTTCGTCCAGAACTCAACAATCAGGAGATTTATCCACGGCCTAAACATGGAAAATTACCGATTTGGATCGCTGTTGGAGGTACTCCCCAGTCTGTCGAACGTGCTGCACGTTTAGGTTTACCTGTCATGTTTGCGATTATTGGTGGTCATTATCATAACTTTAAAGCTTTATTTGATTATTACCGACAAGCGTATCAAGCCTATGGTCACGATATGCAGAATTTTCAGGTCGGCGTACACATGCACGCTTTTTTTGTCGATGATAGCCAGCAACTCATGAACATTCATTATCCCACTTACGCCGCACAAATGAATCGTGTAGGCGCGACACGCGGTTGGCCAAGTTATAAACCCAAACAATACGAGCAGGGACGTAGTCAGGCAGGTCACCTGATCGTAGGTGATGCAGCCTATGCCGCGGATAAGATTATTGAAGTCATTGAGACTTTTGGGCTGACTCGATTTGCGGCTCATCTAGATACTGGAGCGATGGAGCATCAGCATATGATGCGCGCTATTGAAATTTATGGAACAAAAATAGCACCAGAAGTGAGAAAAGCGGTAAGTAAATCCGTTTGAAAAAGGATGCATCATCAACAAAAAAAGTGAGGCAGGGACATGACACCGATCAAAATCAGGCAAGCGACTCAGCAAGACAAAGACTGGATGATTGAGCTATATCACCATAATTCAAAACAACAGATAAATCAAAATGGACGAAATCTGGATGCGGGTTTTGTACAGAACAATCCACATTTTGATCAACTGGTGCAACACTGGATTGAGCTATCGGCTATTTCTGTGGCTGAGATAGAAGAGCAAACTGCTGGTTTTTTGGTGATACAACGTGAAATTGAGTCTGAAGGCCCAGAGATTTTGGCGTATATCCAAGAACATGCCAATATTTTAATTTTACAGGAAACCCCTTTGGCAGATTTACGCTATGCAGCGTATGGTCCGATTTTGGTCGATGATCAGTTTCGTGGCAAAGGCGTTGCCAAAGCCTTACATGATCAAGCCTTGCAAGAACTAAAAGCTCAAGGATTCGATGCCATTGTGGCTTTTATTGATGCGGATAATCCTATTTCGCTTAAAATTCATGATGCTTTGGGCATGCAAGTTTTAGATAAAGTGGTTTTGGCCTCGGGACAATTTTTTATCTTAGGACAAATGGCGTAAAACCAAAAAAAAGCCGAAATACGAATTTCGGCTTAAATCTATTTATGAATGCATGGAAATCTTAAAGGCGTTTACGTTTTGCGGCGGCAATTTGTGATTGACGCATACGGAAACCTTCTTTTTGTTTCTCAGAAGTTTTGTCGATACAGTACACGCATGACACGCCATGCTCATAACTTGGTAAAGCTGATTCTTCAGGAGTTAAAGGCCAGCCACAGGCATGACATTTGATATTCTGACCTTCTTCCACGCCATGTGTCACCGCAGTACGACCATCAAATACAAAACATTCGCCTTCCCACAAACTTTCTTCGGCAGGCGTTTCTTCCAGATATTTTAAAATACCGCCTTTGAGATGATAAACCTCGTTAAAACCTTCTTGCAAAAGTAAAGAAGTTGATTTTTCACAGCGAATCCCACCCGTACAAAACATCGCAATTTTTTTGTCTTTGTGCTGTTCCAGATTTTGTTTGACGTATTCTGGGAATTCACGAAAAGTTTCAGTTTTTGGATCAATCGCGCCCTTAAATGTTCCCGCTTTATATTCATAATCATTACGGGTATCGACTAAGATCACATCGTCACGGCTAATCAGTTCGTTCCATTCTTTGGGATCAAGATAATGGCCGACTAAATCACGTGGTTTGACCTCAACACCCAAGGTCACAATTTCTTGTTTAAGTTTGATCTTCATTTTACGAAACGGTTTTTCAGAGCTTAGTGACTCTTTGTATTCCATCGCCTGAAAACCTTCATTCAATAAAAACTGACGAATCGTATCGATGGCCTGACGATCACCCGCAACCGTACCGTTAATTCCCTCACTTGCAACGATTAGAGTTCCACACAGATTGATGGTTTTGACTAGATCCAGAAGACGTTGCTGTAAATCGGCAGCATCATTGACTTCTTTGAATTGATATAGCGCGGCAACAACCCAATCAGTGGTCGCTTGCTGTTCTACAGGTGCAAGCTGTTCTACAGTAGCGTTCATGGAAAACTCCAAAAGATGAGAGAAAATTCTGGCGCGTATTTTAGCGCGAAATGTAGAATTAGGCGAGAAAGTAATACATTTCATAGGGATTATTTCAAAATCTAAAAAAGTATTTAGCTCAAAATAAAATCTTTCTGATTACAGTGAGATATCAGCGGTGTGAAGATATACATCAAATAACTGTCGTATTTCTATTCAAAATACCAAGTATTGTGGTTAAAATTTCATTGCATACAAGATATAGTATAAGCAGATGACCTAGAATAAACGAAGCTCCATTTGATTGGGGCTTTACGCAGAGAGACAAATTTTGAGTAATGATCGCCGCATCCCCACAATAACCCCATGTGCAGGACGTTGTTCGACCACGTTCGGGGACAACGTATGTCGTGGCTGTCGGCGTTTTAATCATGAAATTATTCGTTGGAATACCTTCACTCCCGAACAGCAGCTGACGATATGGAAACGCTTGGATTCGCAATTGGATCAAATTTTGATTCCGATGTTGCCAAATGCCAATTTAATTGTGGTGATGCAATTTCTAGAGTTAAAGCGTGTTCGTGTGCTTGAACATGCGACGAAAGGACGAAAGTTATATCATGCGCTGAAACTTTGTGAAAAAAATAAGCATCTGGCTGAGGAGAGTGGTCTATCAATTCGCGGGGATCAGGTTAAAGCTATTTGGCAGGAATTTGAAAGACGTATCTTATCATTGGCACAAGCCAGTTATGACTTTGCGTGGTTACGCGCAGACGGGATGCGGACTCATTTGCTACCGATAGTCGAAGAATCTTAAAAAAGCCCCGTGGAGGGGCTCTCTCGATTTTAAATATTATGTTTGATTCGATATTGAACTAACTCTTCAATAGTGATCACAGTAAGGTGATGGGTCTGAGCATAAGCTAAGACTTGAATGCCCGATGCCATTGTTCCATCGGGATTTGTTAACTCACATAGCACTCCAGATGGTTTTAATCCTGCAAGTCGAGCAAGGTCAATCGTGGCTTCTGTATGACCACGTCGGCTTAAAATGCCACCATTACGCGCACGTAAAGGAAATACATGGCCAGGACGATTGAGGTCACTGGCAACAGCGCCATCTTTAATCGCGGTATGAATTGTAGTGACGCGATCCTGTGCAGATACACCCGTAGTTACGCCTTGAGCTGCTTCGATCGTCACAGTAAATGCAGTATGAAACTGACTTGAGTTATTTTGTACCATTGGCGGTAAGTCTAAATGATCGGCAAGCTGTTCCGTTAAGCAAAAACAGACAATTCCAGAACCATCACGGATCATGCGTGCCATGGTGTCTACATTTAATGTTTCTGCGGCAACGATCAGATCCGCTTCATTTTCGCGGTCAAAATCGTCCATCACTAGAACAGGTTTGCCTTGACGTATATCTTCTAAGGCTTGTTGAATTCTTTGTTCGGCAGGGGATAGAGCTGAAAAGAAAATTTCAGGTTGAATTAAACTAGACATGTGAAATGCTCTCGTAAAGTTACGGTTAAACATTTCAGGACTGATGCAGAAATAGGGTCGTGACAATAGAACAGAAATGTTCTACTGTGAAACGTCGTCTTCTTTCATCCGGACTATACCGTCGGCTTTGGATTTGCACCAAATCTGCAATTGACCAGATACAGTCAAGCGCTCGCGGGCTTACTCATGTTGAGTTTACCGCCGGTGGGGAATTACGCCCCGCCCTGAAGCGATGTTCAATAATTATAGTCGTTTTCAACTAAAAAACGAGTACTTTTTTAGAACAATAGGTTCAAAGCTTATTTCAAATAGGCATAAAAAAGCCCGCAAATGCGAGCTTTTTATTCATTTCTAATTTTTAAGCCACTTGCACTGGGATACAGTTTGCAGTGTGATTCACGGTGTTATCTGGATTCGCATAAACTAAACGCGGTTTATGGGCATTTGCTTCGGCTTCAGTAAAGTCCCCAAATGTTGCAATAATCACAAGATCACCCACATCAGCCTGATGTGCTGCGCCACCATTGACTGAAATAATACCCGAATTGTCTTCACCACGAATCGCATAAGTCGCAAAACGTTTACCATTGGTGACGTTCCAGACATGAATTTCTTCGTATTCGCGAATTCCTGCTAAATCCATTAATACGCCGTCAATTGCACAAGAACCTTCGTAGTGAAGTTCGGCATGCGTAACCACTGCACGGTGAATTTTGCATTTTAATAAACGAGATAGCATGGCTAGCGTCTCCTGAGTTGACCTAAGCGTATGATCTTATGGTTGAAACGTAATCTGACTTTTTGAGTCGGCATTTGCATGCGCATTTTGCTCTTAAAAGATGCGTATGGCAAGCAGCAATATTCGACAAATCATATTAATTGGGTTTATAGGCGTTGATTTGATTCATTGCCTGTGAAATTTGTCCATCGACCATCAATTTCACTTTGCTTAATGCATGATGAATTGCATCATCCATCAATTGTTGTTCATCTTTAGGGGCTTTACCCAGTACATGTCCTGAAACACGTTCTTTCGAACCAGGATGACCAATACCAATGCGTAAGCGATGGAAATTTGCACCAATATGCGGAACAATGTCACGCAGACCATTGTGACCACCATGACCACCACCACTTTTTAGGCGAATGACACCAGGATTCATATCCAGTTCGTCATGAGCAATTAAAATGGATTCTGGGGCAATTTGATAGAATTTGGCAAAGGGAACAACACTTTGACCAGAGCGGTTCATGAATGTGGTTGGAATCAATAGACGGACATCATGTCCTTGTATTGTACCACGCCCAGTATAACCGTTAAATTTTGGATCTTTTTTGAGTGTAATACCATACTGATCTGCAAGTTGTTCAACAAACCAGAAACCTGCATTATGGCGGGTTTGAGCATATTCCGCGCCGGGATTGCCCAAACCAACAATTAGTGAAATATTTGACACTAATTTACGCTCAACACAACTTACGCGCGTTTAAAGTCTGCGTGCATTGGTGTGTTTTTAGCAGGATGACGTTGCAACGCTTGGATTTTAACGTTTTCAACTTTGTCACCAATTTTGATTTCAACAACTTCTTCAAAGAATGAATTGTTTTCTAACGCTTTAACAAGTTCACGAAGTTCTAAAGTGACTGTTACAGGCTCTGCATTACCACCATAGATGATAGCAGGAATTAATGCTTCACGACGAAGGCGGCGGCTCGCACCTTTCCCTTGTTTGTCGTCAGCACGCGCTTGAGCGTTTAATACGAAATTTGCCATGAGTAAATCCTCATTAAGGTTTAAATAAACTAAACTTGCGACCAGTTTAGTGATAGAAAACCCCAGCCAAAGCTAGGGTTTAGAAAAAAAGCTGCGCTATTATAGATAACTATCGAACATTGCGCTAATAGATTCTTCGTTATTAATACGACGAATTGTTTCAGCAACCATGCCCGCAACTGAGACTTGACGAATCTTGCCTAAGTTCTGCGCTTCCACAGAAAGAGGAATGGTATCTGTCACAACCAATTCATCAATCACAGAATTAGTCAGGTTTTCAATCGCTTTACCTGAAAGAACAGGGTGAGTTGCATATGCAATCACACGGCGCGCACCAAATTGTTTAAGTGCATCGGCTGCTTTACACAATGTACCTGCTGTATCGACCATGTCATCAACAATGACACAATCACGGTCTTTTACATCACCAATCAAATGCATCACTTGCGATTCATTGGCTTTTTGACGACGTTTATCGATAATCGCTAAATCAATATCACCCATTTGCTTGGCCACTGCGCGCGCACGAACAACACCACCAACATCTGGCGAAACGACCATTAAGTTGTGATGCTGTTGTTGACGTAAGTCAGCAAGCAATGCAGGAGTACCATAAATGTTATCGACAGGAATATCAAAGAAGCCCTGAATTTGGTCAGCATGTAAGTCAATCATCACCACACGGTCAATACCAACTGTAGTCAGCATATCTGCAACGACTTTTGCAGTAATAGGTACACGCGTTGAACGTGGACGACGGTCTTGACGAGCATAACCAAAATATGGAATCACAGCCGTAATACGTCCCGCACTGGCACGACGCAAGGCATCTGCCATCACCAGAATTTCCATCAGGTTATCGTTGGTGGGTGCACAGGTAGGCTGAACAATGAAAACGTCTTTGCCACGCACATTTTCAGTAATTTCGACAGTGATTTCACCATCAGAAAATTTACCTACAGCAGCGGCTCCCAGAGGGATGTGCAAATGACTAACGACTTTTTGAGCAAATTGTGGATGAGCAGTTCCACTAAAAACGACAAGATTGGGCATGAAGCACCTGAGCGAGGATTACGTGAAGCAACGCTTCACCCGAGCGCAAGGGAAAAAAGCATGATTTTCCAAAGGGGTAAAGCAATGCTTTGCCCGAGCGCAAAAGAAAAATATTTCATTTTTCTAACGGGTAGTTTAAGGAACAATCTGTTATATGGCAGGGGCGGCTGGATTCGAACCAACGGATGCCGAGATCAAAACCCGGTGCCTTACCACTTGGCGACGCCCCTATCTTCAAAGTTGAAAATCATAGAGTGGAGATTGTTTTAAACTATTCACCACATAAGCTTTACATGGCGCATTTTCAACAATTTCAGCAATATTCATTTCAGCATTGATATCAGTAAAAACACAAGCACCTGTTCCTGTAAGCTTTGCCTGACCAAATTGATCTAAATAATGCATCGCTTCATCAACCTGTGGATATAGACTTCTAGCGATAGGCTCAAAGTTATTTCCAAAGCTGGATGGCTTTAACTGATAGGCGCAAAATGTAGTAGGCTTGGAATCTCTTGTCAATGTTTTTTGCGAAAAAAGTAATTGAGTGCTGATAAAACAGTCAGGTTTTAAAATGATGTATTGTTTTTGAGCTAAGTCTATGAATGATAAATGTTCACCGACACCTTCTGCCCATGCATTTTGACCATGCACAAACACAGGAACGTCAGCGCCCAACTGTAATCCAAGCTCTGCCAGTTGCTGAATATTGAGACCACATTGCCAGAGTTGATTGAGCACGATCAGCGTTGTGGCAGCGTTGGATGAACCTCCGCCTAAGCCTGCACCCATCGGGATATTTTTCTCGATTTGAATCTTTAGGCCGCATAATTTTTGGGCATAAGGTTTTAATATTTCTGCGGCACGATAAATTAAATTATTTTTCAAATCGACTTGTTCAAGCCCTACGATTTCTATGGCTGAATCATCATTTGGATAAAAGTTCATCCAGTCATATAAATCAATCAACTCAAAAATGCTTTGCAATTCGTGATAGCCATCTGCGCGACGACCTGTGATATGCAAAAACAAATTAAGTTTGGCAGGAGAGGGAACCCGAATCATTATCTTCACTTGATTTAACGATTTTGAATGACCATTGTAATACGGTTTTCTTTATTATCTTCAAGTGTCTGCTTTAAAATAAGTTTATTCGGTAATTTTTGCTCTGCATCATAGCTGAGATCAACATTCCAGCCATCTTCTTGGATATGGTTTATTCGACCATCGGCATCTTGAGTGGTTTGAGCCTGTGTAGTTGCAGGTCTAGCTTGTACCCAACTAATAATGTGGGTAATTGGAGCTTGCCATCCTGTTGCACGTTCAAGTAATTCTTCTGGTGAGGATGCTGTAATAAGTCCCGTTTTTGCGCTATTCAGGGTAACCTTGCCATTTTTTCCCTGAATTTGAGTTTTACCCATCCCCAAAATCCCAGTCAATTCGATATCAAAGTTTTGTTGTTGTTGTGCCCACGTAAAAAAAGCGCTGCCTGTTTGTTGCGGGGTGCGTACGCCAATTTTACCTTGCAGGTTAAATTGATTTTCGCTTTCTTGAGTGCTCTTTGGTAGTTGGGGTTGAGTAAAATGCTGACAACCTGTTAAAAACAACGCGCTGGAACAACAAAGTGCAATACAGGTTTGAGAAAGCGTATTCATAAATTAACTCTTTTTGGTACTTAACGGTAAGATTAATCCATCAAGCTGTTGTAATTGTGGATCATTTGCATGCTTTTGTTTCAGCTGTTGTAACACCTGACTGTATTTGTCCAGATCACCTTGCATGTACAAGGCTTTGGCAAATCGAACTCCGATATTGACATTCTGACTTAAGTTATATGCTTTCCCCAATGAATCAGTCGCGGCAGGAAAATCATTTTGTAAAAAGGCAATATAGCCCAACGTATCCAATATTGAAGCTTGTTCAGGTGCATATTCCAGTGCAAGTTCAGCGTATTCTCTGGCTTCGTTCAGTCGGCGATTTTGCAAGGCAAGGGTATAGGCATAGGCATTTAAATAGGTCGGGCTATTGGGTTCAATCTGTAATAATTGCTTTAATGCCCGATCAAGTTTATCCCGATCCATATTCGGATCGAGCATCAGCACTTCGGCGTAGATCAGTTCAGGATCATCTGTAATGCTTTTAATCGCTTCATCTAATAGGCGAATGGCTGCTTTTTTATTGCCCATTTTTTTGAGAATTTCAGCTTGAGCCTGATATAAAAAACTGGCATGTTGTGGGTAATTGACGCGTTCTTGAGTGAGAAAGCGTAAACCATCATTTAGGTTATTTTGTTTTTCAAAAATGGCAATCATATTGCGACGTGAAACGACATAGAGGCTACCGTCGACCAGTCGATAATAGGCTTTTGCTGTTTCAAAATGCTGTTTGCGTTCAGCATTCACAGCCAGATAATAATAGGCTTCATTTTGATATTTGGCTGAATAGCGTAAATCGACCAGATATTGCTCGGCTTTTTCGTATTGTTTTAAATCAATGCTGGTTAAGCCTGCAATAAATTTGGCTTCTTCTGCATCTGGCCAGTCTTTAATAATGCTTTGTAGTTTTTCCAGTGCCAGTTCTGGTTCATTGTTTTTGACTAAAAAACGTGCCTCAGCCAAACGAACTTCCAGATTATCCTTGTGACGTCTGCTTGATTTTGCATACCACTGTTGAGCGCCTTCCAGATCATTTAAGCCAATCAATAAATTGGCTTTCATTAAAATAAAACCTGTGACTTTGGGACGTTTTCGCAATGCTCGATTAATGGTCGTAAGCGCCTGATCGAGTTCGCCATTTTGTGCTTGTAATCCTGCGATCAAGGCCAACACCGAAGGGTTATTTTTCTCTTTACTAAAATTCAGAATATTGAGTAAGTCAGCACGATCCGCAGCTGACTCGGGTGAAATGCCCGCGACAATTTGTTCCAAATCCGCATTAGGATCGATATTTAAAATTTTATCCAGTGTATCTGCTGCAAGCTTGTATTCATGTGCTTTTAGTGCAATATGGGCCAGATAAAACAGTGCGGGAACATCTTCTGGCTCTTGTACCACCCAATGCGTGGCAATATCCAGTGCCGCTTTCATGTCATTATATTCGAGTGCAATATCCAAAGCCCGTTGTTTAATGGCGGGTGAATTGCTCTTAATAGCTAAAACGGTGTAGTTATGGATTGCGGTTGGAATGTCGTCATAAGCCAGTGCAAACTCAGCAATCATACTTTGCTTAAGTGCTTCTGTATTGGGTTGAATTGGATAAAAATCAGTCACAGCACGTACATGCGCTGATGATGCCATGCTTCCTAACAGTAAGAATGTGGTAGAATATTGTCTAATCGACGTACCATTAATTCGGCAATTCATTTGACGCAATTTTAGTAATCCATTTTTCCGTAATCTAAGTATGCTTTTTATGACACCGTTATTGCACAATAGCATAAATTTAGCGAAATGATGATCTGATATGTCCTTCTTTGCATTGGGTGTCAATCATCAAACAGCTTCCGTAGAGTTGAGAGAACAAATCGCTTTTAATGCAGAGCGATTGAGTGCTTTGCTTGCCGAGCAGCGAGATCATCACCATTTAAATGATATGGTGGTGGTCTCGACCTGTAATCGTACTGAAGTGTACGCCATCGCAGATAATGCGGACATGGTACTAGACTGGCTTGCCCAATCAAATGATATTGAAGTAAAACAATTACTTCATCATGTTTATCGTTACGAAAATGCGCAAGCGGTTACACATCTGATGCGTGTGGCCAGTGGTCTGGATTCCCTCATGCTCGGTGAGCCACAAATCTTAGGACAAGTCAAAAGTGCGCTGAATTTGTCTAAAGAAGCGCACACCATTTCACCTAGTCTAAATCGAATTTTTGAATATGCGTTTTATGCTGCCAAGCGGGTTCGTACAGAGACCGCGGTGGGTAGTCATGCGGTGTCGATGGGCTATGCTGTTGCACAACTGGCTTTGCAGGTATTTAGCCATCCTGAACAGTTGACCGTGATGGTGGTTGCCGCTGGTGAAATGAATAGTCTGGTGGCTAAGCATTTGGCAGAAATGGGAGTTGCGAAAATTATTATTTGTAATCGGAGTCGTGAACGTGCTGAAAACCTATCACAGGAAATTGCTCAGCAGGTTGATGTCGAGATTATAGAATTTAATCAGTTAGCAGATCATTTGCATCGCGCAGATGTCGTGTCGAGTTGTACGGGTAGTTTACATCAAGTCATTCATTATAAAGATGTCCGTGCTGCGCTGAAAAAACGTCGTTACAAACAGATGCTCATGGTGGACTTGGCGGTACCACGTGATATCGATCCGAAAGTTGAAAGTCTGGATGGCGTTTATCTGTATGGTGTCGATGACCTGCAAAGTGTGATTGATGAAAATCTGGCACAGCGTCGTCAGGCAGCAGTTGAAGCTGAAGTGATGGTCAATCAGTTGGCGACTCAACTGGTCACACAGCAAAAAATTCAGCAGGCGGGGAGCACCATACAAGCGTATCGTGAGCATGGCGAGGCACAGCGTCAGTCAGAGCTTGAACTTGCGCTTGAAGCCTTAAAAACAGGGCAAAATCCAGAAGATGTGTTAAAAAACTTTGCACATCGTTTAACTCAAAAAATGCTGCATCCGACTTCAATTTTATTGCGTGAAGCGGCACAAAATGAAAGTCCTGATTATTTTGAGTGGATGCAGAATGAATTGGCTGACGTGTTTGCCAAAGAACGAAAGCCTAAAAAATAATTTATAGCTAAGATAATAATCTTAGACCAATCTGCTTGGTGAGTTCATTGAGCTGCTGACGTAAGTTGCGCGATTCCAATAGAGAGATCGGTGCTTTTAATTTTTGCCGCAAGTATTTCTCTTGTAATCCTAAAGAATATTCTTTGGCAAGTTTATCCGCAATTTCGGGAGCTTGTGTCAGGCTTTCGATATTGGTTCTTTGCATGATGTCTGCAATTTCATGACAATAGGCACTGCATGCGCCCAGCACATAATAGGTTGCTAATTCCTGATCATCAGGTAATTCATCAAAAATACGATCGAAAATAGCCAAAGTTTTGCCGAGCAACTCATTGGAATCGATGACTGCGCGTAGGGCTTCAAAGTGAATATACAAATAAGGATGATGCATTAAAATCGCCAGTGCAAAATCTTCATCTTTGGTTTGAATATTAAAAGACAAAGATGCATCATGGCTGATTTGTGGCGTCCATTTGCGCCCTAAACCTAACTTTTCTCTAAAAGATTGGGTAAGCAAATAGCGAAACGAGCCATGTTTGGGTAATAATTCAGTCAGTGCTTTCAGTTCGCCCATGACCAGACTTTTACCTTCAGGACTGGAAATATCGTGCTGTCCTGTTAAATGCGCAAAGACGAAATCAGACAATAACGGAGCCTGATCCAGTAGACGATTAAAACTTTCTAAGCCTTCACGACGAATCAGTGAGTCTGGATCGTGTTCATGGGGCAATACAAAAAATTTAAGTTCACGTCCATCATTTAATAGTGGAAGTGCAATTTCCAGCGTGCGTCGGGCTGCTTTTTGACCTGCGGCATCTCCATCAAAAGCAATGGTAATCCTCGGATTTTGCTTAAATAAGGTCGTGAGATGATCTGCATTACTGGCAGTTCCAAGTGTCGCAACAGCACCATAAACGCCATATTGTTGTAAGGCGATGACATCCATATAACCTTCAACCATCAACCAGTCATGGGCTTTGAGTTTTCGTCCTTCATAGAGTCCATAAAGTAATTGATTCTTATGGAAAATATCGGAGTCTGGTGAATTGATATATTTGGGTTTGATTTCATCATTCAGCGCACGGCCGCCAAAACCCACTACACGACCCTTTTGATCACGAATCGGGAAAATCACCCGTTCACGCAATAAATCAAAATCCCGTCCATTATCACTGGAACGAATTAAGCCGACTTTTTTTAGACCGTCAATGTCCTGCGGAAAGGCTTTTTCCAGATGTTGCCAATCTTCAGGTGCATAACCTAACCGCCAGAACTGAATGGTTTCAGTTGTTAATCCACGTTGCTTAAAATAGCTCTGTGCTTTTTTACTGTGAGGAAGTTGTCGTTCATAAAACTGCGCTACATTTTCCAGTAAGTCGTATAAATTTCCTTCTTGCGGGATATCCTCAAAAGGAGAAAAGGTGCTATCAAACTGCGCAAAAGGATCATCTAAATAAGCAGGCATTTCCAGATTTGCCGCGTCGGCAAAAACCTGATTGGGATCTTGGTCTTGCTGTGTAAATGCTGGTGATGTGACTTCTGGGGCAGCAATCGCTTTGGGCTCAAGCTTTTGTGGTGTGCGTTTATAAGACAGTTTTTTATTATCAAAATTATCTTTGGGTAATTCGATTCCTGCTTTGCTAGAAAGCTCCTGCATAACATCGATAAAATTACGGCTATCAATATCCATTAAAAAGCGAATCGCATTACCATTGGCTTGACAGCCAAAGCAATGGTAATAGCCTTTGTCACGATAGACGTGGAAAGAAGGGGTTTTTTCCTGATGAAATGGGCAACAGCCCGAATAGCTTCGTCCAGTTTTCTTAAGCTTTACCCGCTGACCAATCAGTTCGACCAGATCTGTACGATCCAGAATTTGATCAATCGTATGTTGTGGAATCGCCATAATAAAATTACCGTGTCTGGACGAAAAATATTGCTGTCATTGAGACCACTTTATATGATGCAGTCTAATGGTGATGATTTCAATGCGCTCAAAATGAAAAAAGGCAAGTCAGATGAACTTGCCTTGCTGTACAACGAAACCAGTTTAGTTGGCAGCATCATCATCGTTGGTTTGCGGTGCGACTGTATCTGGTACAACACTCATACTCGGAACAGTTTGTTGTACTGGTGGTGCGGAAATAGGCGCAACTTCATGTTGTTCAGGTTTATCCAGTAAACCAAAACTCAAACGATTGGTCAGGCTGCGTTTTTCAGTTGGATGATCTGATGTTGCTTCTTCAACACCTGAGGTTTTCGATCCACGACCTAAAATGCCCAGTGTTGCACGATTCCACCAGCTTCCTTCATGACGCGCTGCGCGCAAATCAACTTTACCATTAGATTTCACTAAATCTGGGTAGTTTAGTTTTAATACATTGGTGTATTGTTGACTAAGCTCTTGATCACCTAATTTGTCATAGGCATATGCTAAAGTTGCGAGTGCTTCAGGGGTTTGCGGTGTTTGTGGATAATGTTCAACAACCCATTGTGCGCGTTCAGCTGCCGCAAGCCAAGCCTGACGTTTTAAATTAAAACGTGCCACATTAATTTCATTTTCAGCGAGTTCTTGCTGAATATATTTCATGCGCTGTGCTGCATCGACCGCATATTCACTACTTGGGAAACGACGAATAAAGTCAACAAAATTTTGATAAGCCAGTTTTAAATAGCTCACATCGCGATGTGACTGTTGTAATGAGGTATAGCGCAACAAGCTATCGTAATTAAGTTCCATGTTGGATACGCCACGTACATAGTAGGCATAATCGACATTAGGATGTTGTGGGTTCAAGCGAATAAAACGCTCTGCAAGTGCAATCGCACCTTCATAATCTTTTTGTTGAAATTTGACGTACAGCAGATCAAGTTGCGCTTGTTGGGCGTATTGCCCCGTAGGATAATAGGTATCGATTGCTTCTAAGGACTTTGCTGCGTCTGAATATTGTTTGCGACTCAGTGATTTTTCCGCTTTTTCAAAATAAACCAGTTCACTTGACTTAGGCCCAGTATCGACTACTTCTTTTTTTGGATTACTGCTACAACCCACCATTGCAGTCGCTACACCAAGAGAAAGGGCAAGCATGGTAATCTTATAATTTGGTAGCGACATAAAAACTCCTCTGTTATATACGGGCAATGAGCTACAATTGCGCTATTAAACCACTTTTATCAATTTGAGCAAATGACTTCAGCACAATCTTCTCATTCAAATCTCTCAGAAACAGACTTCTTACTTGAAGATTCTGAGGATGCAGATAATCATAATTCTGACACAACTGCAACACGTTTATCGTTGCAACAGCAGCTTGATGAAACTTATCTGGGACAACGCATTGATCAGGTCGCAGCCAGTGTGTGGAGCGACTTTTCCAGAGAACGCCTCAAACAGTGGATGAAAGATGGCCATTTGTTGGTAAATGGTAACATCGTAAAGCCCAAATATCGCTGTGAAGGTAATGAGTTATTGACCTTAAATGTCGAGCTTGAGGCTCAGACCACTAATCAGCCTGAAAATATTGCACTGGACATTGTCTATGAAGACGATGATATTTTAGTGATTAATAAAACTGTGGGTATGGTAGTGCATCCTGGCGCAGGCAATAGTTCAGGGACATTGGTCAATGCCTTGTTATATCATTATCCAAAATCGGCTGAATTAGCGCGAGCAGGATTAGTTCATCGTATTGATAAAGATACGAGCGGTTTATTGGTAGTGGCCAAAAATCTCGAAGCACAGTTTTCCTTAAGTAAACAACTGGCAGATAAATCGGTTTACCGCATTTACGATTTGGTTGTTTATGGCAATATTGTGGCGGGAGGTACTATTGATGAGCCGATTAAACGTCATCCAGTTGACCGTATTAAAATGGCTATTCTTCCGGGCGGGCGTGATGCGGTGACGCATTATAATGTCAAAGAGCGCTTTCAGAACTTTACGCGTGTACAGGCACAACTTGAAACGGGACGGACGCATCAGATTCGGGTGCATTTTAGTTATATCGGACATGGTTTGGTGGGCGATTCTGTCTATATGAATCGAGTTCGTGTTCCTGCGGGAGCAAGTGAACGTTTAAATATTACCCTGCGTGCTTTCAAACGTCAGGCTTTACATGCTTCCAAACTGGGTCTGGTTCATCCGCGTACTCGCGAAAATATGATGTTTGAAGCACCGTGGCCAGAAGATTTTAGTTATTTGGTTGAAGTCTTGCGTCAGGACAATGCGGCTTATTAGATTTTTTTCATAACTATTTTAAGCCCTCTTTATTTTTTTCTAAGGAGGAAATAAAAGGGGCTTATGAAAAACTCCATTCAAGATTAAAGGAATCAGTTCATGAATTTTGTGCAGGGTTTACCACAAGATGTTTATGTGGGACAGACCACCATTCAACATGCTGGGGCGCTGCCAAGTATTTATGCTGATCTGGCTGGATTTAATCTGGCTTTACATGTCAATGACGATCCTGAGCGCGTTCAGCAGCATCGCATGATATTGTTGAATGAGTTTGCCGAATATGGGGTTAATAAAATCACATGGATGACCCAAACCCATAGCACCATTTGTCACACTGTTAATGAACAAATGACATTTGATGCACTGGTTGGAGATGGATTAGTCACTCAAACCAAAGGCCATGCGCTGATGATGATGACGGCTGATTGTCTGCCTGTGGTTTTGGGCAATCGGGATGGTACAGAAGTTGCGAATTTACATGCAGGTTGGCGTGGTCTTGCGGGTGGAATAATTGAAAATACCATCGAAGCCATGCAAAGTGGCGCGACATGGGCTTGGCTGGGTGCCGCAATTAGTCAGCCCTGTTTTGAGGTAGGGATTGAGGTCAAGAAAACGTTCTGTGAAAAATACCCAGAACTGGATATGGCTTTTGAACAAGGCAAACAGGATGATAAGTTTTATGCGGATCTTTATTCCATTGCACGTTATATCCTGGAGCAGCATGGAATAGAGTTAATACTCGGCGGTGATCAATGCTCTTATCGTCAACAAGATGAATACTATTCTTATCGGCGTAATGCCAAAACAGGACGCATGGCGACATTCGTTTTTATCCGATAAAAGTGGTAAACTTTCAAAGTACTATCAGTTTGATTGATTTATGTCACTGCTCAAAAAATCACTTTGTATTGTTTATCATAGCCCTTATGGACATACTGCCAAAGTTGCGTCGTATATTGCACAAGGTGCAAAAACCTTGGCTGTTGATGTGCATTTAATGTCGATTGAACATATTGACTGGGATGCTCTGGATGCGGCACACGGGATTATTTTCGGGTCCCCCACTTATATGGGAAGCGTTTCGGCTGATTTTAAAAAGTTTATGGATAGTACATCTAAGCGTTGGAAAAATCGTCTCTGGCAAGGCAAACTTGCCGCTGGCTTTGCAAATTCTGGTGGATTAAGCGGTGATAAACTGGCAGTCCTTCAACAACTCAATATTTTTGCCATGCAGCACGGTATGCTCTGGTCTGGATTGCCATTAATGGCAACGGGTTCTACAGAAACGGACTTAAATCGACTTTCGAGTTGTTTAGGCTTGATGACTCAATCCGATAATGCTCCTGTTGAGATTACCCCACCACAAGGTGATCTTGATACCGCAGTCTGGTTTGGGGAGTATATTGCAGGTGTGCTCTATCGTTTAAATTGTGCAGAGAAAGAAAAAGCCTCCAAAAAGTAAATTCAGAGGCTTTTGTATTGATTTAATTATTTATGCATCAATCTGGCCTTATCCCGTTGCCAGTCACGGTCTTTTTCAGTCGCACGTTTATCATGCTGCTGCTTACCTTTTACCAATGCAATTTCCAGTTTGACCAGATGACCTTTCCAGTAACAGGCTAAAGGCACACACGAATAACCTTTCTGATTGACTGCACCCATCAATTGTTCAATTTGTCTGCGAGACAATAACAATTTACGAGTTCGAGTGGCTTCAGGTACTACATGGGTCGATGCAGAAAGTAAAGGTTGAATCTGTGCACCAAACAAATAGGCTTCACTATTTTTAAAAATAATATAACTTTCGGTCAGGCTCATACGACCTGCGCGTAAAGATTTTACTTCCCAACCCAGCAGCGCAATACCTGCTTCAAATTTTTCTTCAATAAAATAATCGTGGCGTGCGCGTTTATTCTGCGCAATGGTGCCCCCGTTATTTTTCTTCACTACTACTGCTTTCGCCATAATCTTAAAAATTCCAAAGTTAAGCTATTGTGCCTGAAACAGTGACAGAGGTGAAGTTTTTTCATTTTAATCGGGTGGCCTATTGATGCGATGTCTTCGCTAAGAAATCAAGATTTGCTAGAATACAACTCTCAGAAAATAAACTAGAGTAAAAATGGATGACTAAAGCACGTGTTATCTATCCAGGTACATTTGACCCAATCACCAATGGACATATTGATTTGGTCACTCGCGCCTCACGAATGTTTGATGAAGTTGTGGTCGCCATTGCGATTGGACATCATAAGAACCCAGTCTTTAGTTTAGAAGAGCGAGTCGCATTGGCCAAAGCCTCTTTAAGCCATTTACCCAATGTTGAGTTTGTTGGATTTGACGGCTTATTGGTCAATTTTTTTCGCGAACAAAATGCAACAGCCGTATTACGAGGTTTACGCGCTGTATCTGATTTTGAATACGAATTTCAATTGGCAAATATGAATCGTCAATTAGATTCACATTTTGAAGCCGTGTTTTTAACCCCGTCTGAACAATATTCCTTTATTTCATCGACTTTAGTTCGTGAAATTGCGCGTTTAAGAGGAGATGTCGCCAAGTTTGTCCCGCAAGCTGTGGTGGAAGCCTTCGAACGCAAACATCAACAAGGTTGGTAGAGTGTCACTCATTATTACTGATGAATGCATCAATTGCGATGTCTGTGAACCCGTATGTCCAAATGAGGCCATTTTTATGGGCGACGTGATTTACGAGATTCATCCAGATCTGTGTACTGAATGTGTGGGACATTTTGATGAACCGCAATGTCAGTTATTTTGCCCTGTTGATTGCATTCCTAAAGATCCTGACCATGTTGAAACACATGGGGAGCTTTTGCAAAAGTATCAAAAACTAATTGATCAAAAAAGCACAAGCAATTAATCCAAATCTTTGCTACTATGCGCTCCTGAAGTGGACTGGACGGTCGCTGCTGTGGAGGTCTTCGTGACTGAAGCAGGGGAGGAAAGTCCGGGCTTCATAGGGCAGGGTGCCAGGTAACGCCTGGGCGGCGAAAGTCGACGGAAAGTGCAGCAGAGAGTAGACCGCCTCATTCGTGAGGTAAGGGTGAAAGGGTGCGGTAAGAGCGCACCGCGTGTCTGGTAACAGTTCACGGCATGGTAAACCCCACCAGAAGCAAGACCAAATAGGAATCCTGAGGTACGGCCCGTACTGGATTCGGGTAGGTCGCTTGAGCGTATGAGTGATTGTACGCCTAGAGGAATGATCGTCCTCGACAGAACCCGGCTTACAGGTCCACTTCACCAATTTTATGAAAAATTTGCTTGACGTATCTCAGATAACTTTGGATAATGCGCGCACAGTTTTCGGCTATGTAGCTCAGTTGGTTAGAGCACAGCACTCATAATGCTGGGGTCACAGGTTCAAGTCCCGTCATAGCCACCATTTAACAGACCATGCTCCTGCATGGTCTTTTTTTATGTCAATTTTCTTAGTTTGTGTGAAAATTATTTAAATAATATTTATCGTGATGTTTTAAGTCATTGAATCTATAAATGCTTGTAAATTAATCAGGATGTCAATTTTCTGTGATTTTTTGTAGCAAATATTATTACTTTTGATTATCATTCTCATTTAAGTCTATTCATTCTTTATTTCTCCTGCAATTTATCAGGCCTAAAACTGCATAAATTAATTTATTGAATAGTAATCATTATCTTTAGTTTTATCATTTATTGGTGGGTTATGTATCGTCCTCAGAATCAGTTCACGTCCATAAATAAGGTCAATCCGCAAATTCGATTGAAACCGCACTATTTAGCGGTATGTCTTGGCATGTTGATGGTACCAGTCTCCACGAGTCTCTTGGCGGCAGAAGAAAGTAAAACGGCTGATTCAAATCACTATACTAAGCTTTCTGTTATTACGGTGTACGCCGAAAAGGAAGATAAAGTTCCCTCTTCTGTGACGAGCATTAGTCGAGATAATTTAGATCTCACAGGTGCAACAGATATGGCAAGTATTGTGAAATATTTGCCTTTGGTGAGTGCGCCTTTTGCAGCCAATGGGGCGAGTGCTTTTTATGCAGGCTCAGGTACGAGTAGTTATAACATTCGTGGGATTGATGGTAATCGGGTAGGGCTAGATGTTGATGGTATTGATATCGCAGATTCAACTGTTGCGACTTGGACAGGTGCAAGTATGCGAAATAGTGCTGCAGGCCGTGATTATATTGAACCTGAAATGTTTCAAACAGTGAATATCCAATCAGGTACAACGGGTGCTTCAACAGACGGGATTGGTGGACGTGTTTCATTCAAGACTAAATCACCTGAAGATTATCTGATAGATGGGAAAAATGTAGCTGCTACTGCGAAAGCGGGCTATAGCTCGGCAGATGAAGCGTGGTTGAGTTCGGTAACGGGAGCTGTTGGAAATGATACGCTTAAAGCATTGATTGCTTATGCGCATCGGGATGGTAAAGAAATTCAGGGTAATTCTGATACCAAACAATTCCCTGCTGACTGGAAATCTGATGCTATTTTAGGTCGTATCATCTGGGACATTAATCAACAGCATCAACTGGGTTTTACCGCGGATTATTATAAAAAGAAAAATGATATTAGTAAGATGGATGGTTCTACCTATACGGGAATCACCTATGGAGATGGTACACAAAACCAAAATATTGAACGCGAACAGTACAGTCTGGATTATCGGTTTAAACCAAGTAACTTTAGTTTATTCGATCAGTTGAAAGCCAAAGCTTGGTATCAGGAATCACATAATGATACCCGTACGGGCTATAAAGCTGCGACTTATTATCGTGATGTCAATAATACCTTTAAAGAAGAAAATACGGGCATCAAACTCGATGCCGAAAAATATCTTGGTGTGCATCATTTTGAATATGGTCTGTTAGTAGATCAAAAGAAATATTCAAGTGATCGTAAGGAATTGCGTAATGGCGCTCCAACCGCATCAACTTTATATCAGGGAAGTTATTTGTCTGATTCTAAAGTCAATCGTTACGCTGCCTATGTGTCAGATAGCATGACCTTTGATGTGTTCGATCGTGCTTTAAGATTGACCCCGTCTTTACGTGCCGAACGCCAAGAAATTAAACCAGAAAATTCAAATTATTCAGGTTTTTCTGCTAAAGATTTTAATTATTTATCGCCAGGATTGTCACTGAGTTATCAGTTAACGCCTTACAATTATACTTATGCCAAATACACTCGAGGTACTCGTGTTCCAAGTGCAACGGAGTTAGGCAGTTATTTCCAGACTACGTCTACCAATTCATATTATTTGGCGGGTAACTCAAATTTAGACAAAGAAACCAGTGATGCATTTGAGATAGGGCTAAGAAATGATTCGATTGAAGGGATAAAACTGGATTTAACTGGGTTTTATACCAAATACGATAATTTCATTGATTATAAATCTTTACCAGCATCTGAATGTACCGTTTCAGGCGTGTTTTTATGTTATGAAGCAGAAAATCTGGCACAAGCTGCAATTTGGGGCGGGGAGCTTTCTACACGTGTAGATCTTGGACATTTTATTCATGATGCAGATGGTTTTAGTGTAGCGTTGGTTGCAGGTAAAACCAGAGGCCGCGCCAAAGATAACGATGGCAAAAAGAGTGGGGTAAACTCTGTTACTCCTGCAAAAGCCAGTCTAACACTTGCTTATGATGATCCTGAGCATATCTACGGTCTTGGGTTTACAACGACTGCTGTGGATAGTAAAACCGCATCGCAGGATGTGAGTACCTATTCAACCAACTCAAACTATATTCCTGTGAAAGGGTATACCGTATTTGATTTGTCCGCTTATTGGAACGTCAATAAAAATATGAAATTCAATGTCTCTTTAAATAACATTTTTGACAAAACCTATTGGAATTATTCAAGTGTAGGCACATTAAATACCGCGACTAGTACCAGTGGAAGCATTAACGCATTGCGTGATCGTTCTGCCGAGGTAGGCCGTAATGTGGTCGCAAGTGTTGAATTTAAATATTAATTATTATCAGAGGTTGTATAGGACATTATCATCATGAAACACATTAAATTTACGCTCTTGGCTTGCAGCATTTTTAGCTCATTTGTAATGGCTGCGCCAGATCATCAGATCGAAGCACAGGCTTATGGCCTTTATGCGTTGTACCATCCACAGGATAAAAATCCAAACAACGCAACATTTATTAAAACCTATACTGCGGATTATACGGATTTATTTAAAACCCAAAAGCAAGTGAATCAACAACAATACGTGCAGTATGAACAAGCCAGACTTGAGCCTGTATTAAAGCAGCGCCGTGACATGTCATTGAAACAGGCACATGTTCGTTTTGGTGTATTAAATACCAATAAAGACCACAAAATTACGATATTATGTAGCAACCGCACAAAGATATAATAATCAATTGCTTACATTTAGAAAAAGCCGAGATTAACTCGGCATTCTTGTTTGGAAATCAATGGCAAACTCTGATTCAGTGCGTGGTTCTGTATTGTAGAATTTAAAGCCTAAACACTTGACCTCTTTATAACCATGCGATTTGACTTCATTTAAGAACTCAACATAGTTTTTTGAATCATCTTGTTCTGCGTCAAAAACAATTTGGCTTTCATCGTCCAAACTTATCAATACTTCCTCTTTCCAAGCATCCTTTTCAAGTAAATGACCGCCTTTAGGCTCAATTAGGCATTGATAGTACATTTCGCCATTTTCAGCATCATTAATGATCAGCATATAGTCAGGGCTGAACCTTCGACCATCTTTAGGACTAAACAACCAATAGTCCAGTTCATTGCGTATCAAGTAAATTTCTGCACCCTTGTAGCGTGATTTAAGCTCTTCAATCTGAGTTGCAACAAACTTAACAAAGCGTTTTTCTTCGCTTGTGCCATAGTTCTCACTGTAGGCGTACCAATCGGCAGTTTCAACATCAAACTGTAGATCGGGGTTGTCATGGCTTGACTGTGGTTTTGCACGTTCATCAGGTGCATGATCACTTGTTTCACCATCTAAATCTTGGATAGGGAATGAAACCAAGTAGATGTTCTTTTCTTGCTGAAAGATAGACGACAGTGATTTTGGTCTAAAAATATGACTTCCTGTAATTTGTGGCATGTGCCGATCTATGGCTTTACGCACTTCGGGTAGAATCACACCGACCAATAATTGCAGTTTTTCATGGGCTTCAAGTTGATCAATATCCTTACCTTCCGAATACGAATATTTAATCTCATATAAAGGTAGATATTTTTCAATCAACTCATCAATGCTCTCTATCCCAACAATATGATTTTTCAGATGGTTAAATCGAAAGAAATTATTTTCTGATGACATTAATGCCTTACGGATAATAAACGGTGAAAAGTATTCATCCGTTAAATGAATGGTTTTATACTGAATCCCTGCCTGAATACTATTTTGCTCTTTATCCGTTAAGCTTCTTGTATAAAGTCGGTAGGTACTTGCTTTGATTTCCCTCCTAAAAGTAGCATCAATTTCTGTATCCGTTGTTTTACTGCGGTGTAGTTGTTGATTAACCAATACAAAACCTTTTCTATAGGTTTCACTATTGAGGAATTCGGACTTGAGTTTAATCGTCCGTTTTTCCATACTTTTATTGACAATTCCCTCATCGAGTAAGGCATATTGCAAGTTATCTAAGAACGTGCCTGTTTTAACAAAGTGGTAGAAGAAAGTTTCCAAAATACGCCCATGCTCATGAGGTGCATTATCAAATTTACGTTTGAATGGGTCGAACTCATAACTATGTTCTTCATCAAATAACCCTCCAATTTGAGAAATCTTATAAGCTCTTGGCAGTTTGTATGGACACAATCTTGCACCACGACCAATCAACTGAATATCTTGTAGTGATACTTTTTTAGACTCTGAAATATCAAAATGAATGATGTCGTACAGGCTTAATACATCCCATCCCTCATTGAGTGCATTAACAGAAAAAATTGCTCGAATGACATTTCTTTTACTATCTAAATGAGGAAGTAGATATGCTTTCTCCTTCTCCTTACTGTTATACGGCATGCTGTTATCTTCACGAAAACGCATTTTAATTTCAGCAATAAACGCATTTAAGCCATTAGGGTCTTGAGAGGATACCAGCCCTGATTTTCGTGAACCAAGCCAACTAAACATTTGAGAGATAAATCGGTTTCGATCTTCTTCTATGAGTGATTGCTGTGTGCCTGAACTTAAGTTTTTTAAATGATCTAAGTCACTTATTTTGAGTGAACTAATTACTTTATGGAAAAACTCCCGATCTTCCTCACTCTTAGCAATTTTAGTGGATTTAATCAAAATAATCGGATTAATCTCAACATTCATTTCACGATCAGCAAGTAATCTGCGGTATTCACTCATCACAACCGCATTGATGACCAATAAACGCTTTTGATCTTCAATCTGCGTTTCTTCGTTATAAAGGAAGCCGACTTCCTTGCTGTATCCATCCTTATTGAATTGCAGAAAATCGTAACGATGAATCAACTTATCACGATATTTTTTATGGATGAGAGGGTTTTCTAAATCTACGGTAGCGGTAAACTCTAACAGTAAATTATCGGGACGAGCATAGATTGCCGATTGAACAGCCGTTTCCCAATTGCGAATATCTTCTTCATCGGTTTTCTTGAGTTTTTTACGTGTATCTACGTTTAAACGGTGTGCTTCATCGGCAATCACCACAACAGCATTATCCGCAAAATCTTGAGCAGTTAAGCTATTTTCCTTGTCTTCTGTCAGGCGATTATATAACAGTGCTGTGCTGAAAAACATGAAGTTAATCGCATCTTTTTGGGCATCTTGAAAGCGATCAATCGCACGGATATGAATAGTTTTACCATTTAATTTAACCCCTTTAGGATTAAATAAATACTTGTCAAATTTATAATCGGTGAAGTTTTTTACCGCCTGATTCTTAATTTGCAATTGGTGTACCAAGAACACAAAATTGCGGTAGCCTTTTTGATATAGATACAGAATAGCAGCAGCCATCGTGAGCGTTTTACCCGTCCCTGTCGCTAGGTTAAAAAGTAGATGCTTTGCTTTGTCAGGGTCTTGCTCAAATAACCAAATAAAATGCTTGATCGCAACTTCTTGATAATCACGTAATGTCTTTGAGATGTTATCAGTTATATAAGTCGGGAGTTTGTAATCTTGCACCCATTCCTGATATTCAGGGTTAGATTCAATTTGACTAAATAAAAATTGGTCTAGCGTATCTTTAACTTTATTTTTTACACGTTTAGTCATTTTTAGCACCATAGAATAAATCGGTTAAATTCATTTCTTCTTCTGAAACATGGTAACGACTGTCACGCATATCAGCATGGTTAAGAAACAATTGGTTTTCATCCAAAATGCTAATCATCAATTCCTTGCGTTGATCTAAGTCAAGGGAACGGAAGTTTTCGTCCTTTTCAAACTCATTTTTATCAAACCAAAATTTTAGAAAGGCATTTTTAGCCATATCAGCATAGACTTCATCCAATTCGCCTTTGCTATTCGCTGCCATAATTTGATTTAAAAAATCTTGGTTATATTTTTTTAGCTCAAAATAAACAAATGAACCACCACCTTGCCAATCCACCGATTTAGAAATACCACCTTGTTCACCCTCAAGGACTTTCAGTAAGCGAGCTTTGGTTATATCTTCGATGTAGTCCATTTGCTCAATACCAATCCATCTGCGTCCCATCTTGTGAGCGACAGCACATGTTGTTCCTGAACCTAAATGGTAGTCTAGAACGATGTCATTTTCATCAGTTGATAGTTCTATTGCACGTTGAATTAGATTTTCAGGTTTTGGGTTCTCAAATACAACATCACCAAACATGGCTTGTTGGTGCTTTGTTGCGTTTGTGGTGGTATCAGTAGAAGTCCATAAAATTGTATCAGGTGTTACATCAGACCAAAGTGTTGATGCAGCTTTTCCTTTACCTGCTTCAATAGCATCTTCTAAATATACTTTTAATTGTGGTTTAGTTAAGCCCTTTGAACCAAATTGAATGCGATTTCTTTCAAGTAAACTGAGGTATTCTTTTTCTGTTGTACGCCAATGACGACCTTTAGGTGGCGTATAAACATCTCCATTATTAGGATTGGTAATCTTATATTCTAAATTTTCACGGACATTAGGAGCATCAAATGGTTCAATTTTGTATTTACCTAGTTCATCCTCAAGATCAAAACCCTCTATATCCAAGGCTAATTTAAAATGAGCCTTATTGATTGCTGTTTTGTCTTTAGCGTATGTAAGAACGTGTGTGCTTGAAATAGATAATAAACCATCACTAGAAATAGATTTTCTTGATTGCCAAATTACATCCGCAATAAAATTTTCCCGTCCAAAAATATCATCTGCTAATACCTTTAGGTAATGTGCGCCATCATCTGAAATAGTGATGAAAATAATGCCGTTTTCTTTTAAAAACTCTCTAGCAATTTCAAGGCGATTTTTCATAAAAACCAACCAAGAGGATAATTTAAAGTTTGAATTATATGCAAAAGTGTCCGCAGGTTTTGTATCTATAAAATAATAAGGTGGGTCAATGAATATACATTTTACTGCATTAGAAAATCGTTGCTTCAAAGAATGCAAAGCGAGTAGGTTATTACCTTTAATTAAAAGGTTTTGTTGTAATTCACCATTTTGATCAAAAAAATTTATTTTAGTTTCAGATTCGTCTACTGTGTGCTGTGCTGTGCTGTGCTGTGCTGTGCTGTGCTGTGCTGTGCTGTGCTG
>OGQD01000015.1_pt1 | contig 152583 bp, 150 predicted proteins | sample 1553091 | NCBI WGS metagenome assembly OGQD01 (sample SAMEA2580290, study PRJEB22360) | human gut metagenome | biome: human gut; feature: human-associated habitat; material: faeces | place: Denmark | collected 2008/2010
TTTACTTAAAAAATAATAAATAAGCAAACTGCCATAAAGCATTTATGCTGAAATTTGTTAAAAAATCATCCATTCAAAATAAATCACGCTAAATTAACCAATGACATAACTCATAAAAAAGCATTAAAAATACTTCACAAGAGGACATGACAATGATTAAAAAAGCACTCATAAGTAGTTTAATCGGCGGTAGTTTATTTTGGATATCCCTTACAGCAGAAAGTTGTACGCGGGTGGTGTATCAAGGGAATAACCAAACCATTATTACTGCCCGCTCTATGGACTGGAAACAGGATGTCGGCACCAACTTATGGATTTTGCCTAGTGGTGTAAAACGCAGTGGCAATGTGGGAAAAAATTCGATTCATTGGACCTCTAAATATGGCAGTGTAGTTGCAACAGGTTACGATATCTCAACTACAGATGGTGTCAATGAAGCAGGCTTAAATGCCAACTTGCTTTGGCTTGTTGAATCTCAATATCCAGATCGAACCAAATCAGATAAACCCAAACTGACAATTGCTGCGTGGGCGCAATATGTCTTAGATAATTTTGCAACTGTCGATGAAGCAGTCAAAGCTCTACAAAAAGAACCGTTTATTATCGTTACTGATGCCGTGCCGGGTGAGAAACGTTTAACGACCTTGCACTTATCTATTTCTGATAAAACAGGAGACAATGCAATAGTTGAATACATTAACGGTAAACAAGTCATTCATCATGATTCAAGTTATCAAGTAATGACCAACTCTCCTATTTTTGATGAGCAACTTGCACTCAATGAATATTGGAAACAAATTGGTGGAACGATTTTTCTTCCAGGCACCAATCGTGCATCAGATCGTTTTGCCAGAGCCTCTTTTTATATCAATGCGATTCCTAAAAATGATGATCCTAAAGAAGCACTTGCTTCAGTTTTCAGTGTCATTCGAAATGTTTCTGTCCCTTATGGGCTGAATACTCAAGAAGAACCCAATATCTCTTCAACCCGCTGGCGTACAGTCGTTGATCATAAGCGTAAACTTTACTTTTTCGAATCTGCGCTTTCACCGAATAGTTTCTGGGTCGATCTTAACAAAATTAATTTCAAAGATGGGGTGACACGTAAGTTAGATTTAGGTAAAAATCAAGAGAATATCTATGCAGGTGATGCAACAGCACAATTCAAAACGGCACCACCCTTTCATTTTCTGGGCATAGATGAAGATTAAGAAAATGAATACAACATATTTAAGGGGAAATCTGAAATGAAAAAAATAGTTGGACTAATGACAGCTTTCATTTTATTAAACGGTTGTGCCACTGTTTCTGAAAATAAAAGTAACACTGATCGATTAGCAACAGCAGGATTATTACTATGTAAACCGAACGAACAGTGTCCGATTATGGCGGCCTCATGGAATTCGGAGAATAAAAATCAACTTCGTATTGATGTGCGTTTAAATAGTAGTTATCTCTATTATGATATCAAAAAAATAACTTTTATCGTGGATGGTAAACATCTGAGTTATACCCCAACACAACCCACTGAACTTGAATATATCAGCCGTTTAGAACCGAAACGCTCATCGAACCATATTGTAGTTCCAAACAGTTTTTTAAATGACTTTAAAAATGCAAAACGCATTGATGTTCAAATTAGTACAGACCACGGTGCCATCAAACGACCAATGTATATTGATGGTCGAGCTTCATCTGCTTACCAAAATTTTGTCGGTGTATATTCTTCTTAAATCTGTTTTGCTATAAAAAACTCACCGAAAGATGCTGGTGAGTTTTTTATATAAGACTAACTTAAGATTCGATTGGTGCAAATGGAGCAACGACATCCGCATTTTGCGCACGGTTTCTCATGAAGTGATCCATCAAAACAATCGCAAGCATCGCTTCCGCAATGGGTGTTGCCCGAACACCCACGCAAGGATCATGACGACCTTTGGTTAATACGTCGGTATTTTCACGATCCAGATTAATGGTTTTACCTGAAGTGGTAATACTTGCAGTTGGTTTAAGGGCAATAGCGACACGAATGGTTTGTCCACTAGAAATACCACCTAAAATACCACCTGCATGATTAGCAAGAAAACCGTCTGTGGTTAACTCATCTCGACTTTCATGACCAAACTGACCTGCTACAGCAAAACCATCACCAATTTCTACACCTTTTACAGCGTTGATGCTCATCATGGCATGTGCAATATCAGCATCTAAACGGTCAAATACAGGCTCACCCCAACCCACTGGAACTTTTTCTGCTAAAATTTCCAGTTTTGCGCCACAGCTTGTACCTTGTTCACGTAAAGAAGTCACTAAGGCTTCAAAACGTGGTACGGCAGCAACATCACCACAGAAAAATGGATTATTTGGAACTTCAGTCCAGTCCAGTTTTTCTGCAATTTCATGACCAATTTGGGTGACATGACCACGAATCACGATACCAAATTTTTCAGACAAATATTTTTTTGCAATTGCACCTGCTGCAACACGCATTGCTGTTTCGCGCGCACTGGAACGTCCGCCACCACGATAATCGCGGAAACCATACTTTTGCGTATAGGTATAATCCGCATGTCCCGGGCGAAAGGTTTGAGCAATATTGCCATAATCTTTCGATTTCTGGTCAGTATTGCGAATGAGTAAACCAATCGATGTTCCTGTCGTTTTACCCTCAAAAACCCCTGAAATAATTTCAACTTCATCAGGTTCTTTACGCTGAGTTGCAAATTTGGAGGTTCCCGGTTTACGACGATCTAAATCTTTTTGCAAATCTTCTTCACACAGCTCAAGTCCCGGTGGAACACCATCGACAATCGCCATTAAGCCGACACCATGTGATTCACCGCAGGTGGTCACACGAAAGAGTTGTCCAATACTATTCCCTGCCATATTTACAACTCCTTTAAGCTTCTAAAGATTCTTGAAATAAACGCTGATAACGGCGGCATTGCTCCGCGGTTAAAGCAAAAATACCTGAACCACCTTTTTTAAAGGTCAACCAGTGGAAGTCAATGGTATGAAAATTCTGACGCATTGCCCATTCAGAATTTCCCACTTCGATGACAATTAAACCATCTTCAGTTAAATAATCTGCCGCTTGAGCCAACATTTTACGCACCAGATCCAAACCATCCTGACCTGCCGCCAAAGCCAGTTCTGGTTCATGTAAAAATTCTTCAGGCAAATCTGCCATATCTTCCGCATCTACATAAGGTGGATTACTGACGATTAAATCATATTGATTTTCGGCAGGAATTTTTGAAAATAAGTCAGATTCTAATAGCGCGACTTGATATTGTTTATCGTGATGCTCTGTATTAATCGCAGCGACTTCAAGCGCATCTTTGGAAATATCAGTTGCATCCACTTCCGACTCTGGAAATGCATAAGCCAAAGCAATCGCAATACAACCTGAACCTGTACACATATCTAAAATACGTTGTGGAGTTTTAGGATTTGAGTTTTCAGGTAAGTTATTTATTGCCTCATGCATATTGCCATGTTCATCCAGACAATACGGTGCAAAACGCTGTTCAATCAGTTCAGCAATAGGTGAACGCGGAATTAATACACGTTCATCAACATAAAATGGCTTGTTGGCAAAGTAAGCTAGATTAAGTAAATAAGAGGTCGGAATACGCTCATTAACACGGCGCTCAAGCAAACTTAAAAATTCAGCTTTTTCGCTCGGTAAAAGTTTTGCATCCAAAATCTCGGCATCTGCGGCCCATTCTAGAGAAAGCGTTTGTAAAACTAGCGCAGAGCTTTCTGCAAAATAATCTTCGGTTCCCTGACCTAAATGAGCATCGTATTGACGTAATGCAGTCACTCCAAAACGAATAAAATCACGAATTGTTGTTAAGTTTTCTGCGGCTTCCTGTAATTGTTCAGGATTAATGGTCGGTCGCTCCACTCAGGGATCTCCAAAAGATGATGATGCAAAACGGCTTATGATACCTTGTTTTGTCTTGTTTTTTAATGCCTAAAGCGAGTGGATTCAATTTTAAATCAAGTTGACTTATTGCTCTTTTTAAATCAATATTTTTCTTACTCTTTAATAATATAATAAAATCATACGCTTATGATTTAACTTGTTTTAAAAGCATAATATCAAATTATTAAATTAACTTATTGTTATTAAATGATTTATTAATAAGAGTTTATAGCTTCCTATCGCATAGATAGTTTAGAAAAAAAAGTAAAGCCGAGCCTAAGGCAACATGCTGCTTCCTATCGCATAGATAGTTTAGAAATATCTAATGAAGTCACATCTTTAAAGAAGGAAGCTTCCTATCGCATAGATAGTTTAGAAAACAATGTTGGTATAGACCATACGACCTTTATTGCTTCCTATCGCATAGATAGTTTAGAAAACCCCATGCAATGACATCTACTTTCGCCAAGAGCTTCCTATCGCATAGATAGTTTAGAAAGCTTTCCCTTGCCGTAAAGTCGCTTTTATTAAGCTTCCTATCACATAGATAGTTTAGAAATTTTGATAAGCCTTAGCCTTCGCTTCTTGATAGTTTCCTATCACATAGATAGTTTAGAAATTTACTCATACGAATACGTTGAAAAAGGCGGTGCTTCCTATCGCATAGATAGTTTAGAAAATCTTTCGCCACAATCACAGCATTTTCAGCGTGCTTCCTATCACATAGATAGTTTAGAAAAATCAACACAGATAATTTGCTTTTGCTCAACTGCTTTCTATCGCATAGATAGTTTAGAAATGAAGCTTTAGAGCCACGAATCCGTTTAACAAGCTTCCTATCGCATAGATAGTTTAGAAAATGTAACACCATCAAAACTAGCAACAATACCCGTTTCCTATCGCATAGATAATTTATTTTCGAGACTCCAAACATTTTGTTTTTAATTGCTGCATCGCTAAAGGATCCATCGGTGCAGTCATCATGGCCCGATAAGCCAAACATTCCTGCGTTTCACCTGTTGCTTGAGATTTGGCATTCAAGCTATGACATCCCATCAGCCCCAAAGAGAAAATACATCCTAGAATAAATTTGATGAACATTGGATTTTCTATAACTTAGTATTTGCCGATATCAACTCCAATTTTAAAACGCAAAACAGCAAATAGAAACCTTTGAATAGACTTGTTTCATAAAGTCCTTTCATTTTGCCTATGGGAGAAAAATAAAGAGGGTTTAAACAATGATGAAAGACGTCATAGTGTATAGATCTTTTAAAATTCGCTTATTTTCTTAAAATCTTCTGCCAATATATAAGCATTTTAAAAAGATGAGCTTAATACAATGACAAATCCAGATATTCAAAAGGTAGAACTCGCAAAAGCCTATCGTTTACTTAATCATGGCCCTACTGTACTGGTTTCCGCTCAAGATGATGATGATATTGATGTCATGGCAGCAGCATGGGCGTGTGCTTTAGAGTTTAGTCCTGCAAAAGTGACTGTTGTTTTAGATAAATCGACTAAGACTCGAAAAATTATTGAAAAGAATGGCTATTTCGCGTTACAGGTTCCCTGTTTAGCACAACTGAATATGACCTATCAATTAGGTAGCATCAGCCAGTTTGATGAGCCGAATAAATTAGAGATGTGTGGAACTCAATTCTTTTATCCTGATGATTCTGGTGTACCTTTGGTTGAAGGTTGTATTGCTTGGCTGATCTGTAAAGTCATTCCTGAGCCCCATAATCAGCAAGCGCATGATTTATTTATTGGCTCTGTGATGGGTGCTTGGGCGGACTCACGCGTATTTCGTGATGGACATTGGTATTTTTCAGATGCACACCCAAGTTTAAAAAGTTTGCATTATATTGCGGGTGGGACTTTCTATACGATTGGAGATGAAGTCAAAGCCAATTTATAAAAAAACTGATGGTTAAAACAAGTAGATGGAGAACTCTCAAATATGAACTATCTCCATCCTGTTTAAGATAAATTTAACTCGTGCAAAGCGGTTGCATTCGTTCAACTTCTCGTTGTTTAAGAATACCACGCTGAATTTTACCACTCACTGTTTTGGGTAACGCATCTACAAATTCAATTTCTTTCGGATAGGCATGTTTAGATAGACGCCCGCGAACATACATTTGTAGTTTTTCTTTGAGCTGTTCTGTCGCTTGATATTGGCTTTTCAATACGATAAATGCCTTAACAATTTCAGTTCGCGCCAGATCAGGTTTGCCAATCACCGCAGATTCTAAAACTTCTTCGCATTCAAGTAATGTACTTTCGACATCAAAAGGGCCCACACGATAGCCTGACGTTGTAATGACATCATCAGCACACCCAACAAAATCTATACTTCCATGTTCATTTAACTGTACGGTATCACCCGTAATATAGTATTTGCCTACAAAAGACTTTCGGTTATTACCCCCATAACCTTTAAACCAAAGCAAAGGTGACGCATCACAGTCAATCGCCAATACCCCGATCCCGCCTTCCCCAAGTTCTTGATGATTTTCATCAAGTACTACAAAACGATGTCCCGGTATAGCAAAACCTGCAGAACCAATTTTAATTACATGTTCTAAAGCATGGTGGTTACCAATCACCATGCCGAGTTCAGTCTGTCCGTATTGATCATAAATATAGACATTGAGATCATGTTTAAACCAATGGATCACCTCTGGTGTTAAAGGCTCGCCTGCACTGCTCACGACCCTTAAATGCTGTTTGACACTATCATCAAACTTTTCTTTAAAACCATAAAACATGCGAAATGCAGTCGGAGAACCTGTAAGATTATTGACCTGATATTTTTTCATCAGTTCAATGGCCCGATCTACACTAAAAGCTTGTTCATCCATCAGAATGCCATGACCTAAACTCAAAGGCCCTGTAATACCGTAATACAGTCCATAAGCCCAACCCGGATCAGCAAGATTCCAAAATGAATCCTCATCACGCAAATCCACGGCATGTGTCATATAGCCTTTAAATGCCAAAATTGCCTTTAATGGCACAGGAACAGATTTGGCCAAACCCGTTGTACCAGAAGTAAACATCATTAAAAAATCATCATCGAAACTGTGATATTCAATTGGGCAATCGGCATCAAATGTATGGATCACACTCCAGAAATCTTCTTGGTTCTGATCATCATCAATATTTTTGACAGTCAAAATTTGGCTAATATTTAAATTTTCGAGTTTAGATTGTTGATCAGTATTGGTTACCACCAGTTTGGTTTTGGCTGTTTCTAAACGGTGCTCAATGGCTTTGGATTCAAATGCAGTGAATAAGGGTTGATAAATTGCGCCAATACGCCAAGTTGCTAAAATCGTGATGAGTAACTCGGGGGTACGTGGCAATAATCCCGCGATGCAATCTCCTGCCTGAAGATGGATAGACTTAAAATAATGGGCTAATTTCCCTGAATATTCAGCAAGTTGATCAAAGGTATATGATTGCTGTTCTCCGTTTTTTCCTTCCCAGATCAAAGCCACTTTGTCATGACCTACATATCTACCACAGCACTCCTCAAAAGCATTAATGCGCTGATCATGTCCGTTAAGTTGCTGTTGAATAAGTTGATTTAAATCAAATTCCGCATAGGCTTGTGTCAGTGTCTTCATCCCGAAAACCTCTTTTATTCCGTTTTTAATGCATACAGATCATTCAAAATTTGATCTATATGTCCTGTCCATTTTTGTTATCGTAAAACATCCAACGATGTTTTTTGCTGGTGATCAAATCCAACTTAAACTGCTTTATTTACTTTTTCAATTTCCAAAGCCCTCAATCTAATTGAGGGCTTTGGCATGTTGAGTTAAATAATCTTGGTGTTATTTGGGTGCCATTCGAATGGCACCATCTAAACGAATTACCTCACCATTCAGATAAGCATTTTCAATAATATGCACTGCAAGACTTGCAAATTCATCTGGTTTACCCAAACGCGATGGATAAGGCACCATTTGACCCAGTGAATCCTGAACATTTTGTGGCAAAGCTTTGAGCATAGGCGTTTCCATAATACCGGGTGCGATCGTAACCACCCGAATAGCATGACGCCCCAATTCACGTGCAATTGGTAAAGTCATCGCCACAACTGCGCCTTTGGAGGCCGCATAAGCAGCTTGACCAATTTGACCATCAAAAGCAGCCACAGAAGCAGTATTAATAATCACACCTCGATCTTCATCTTCAGGCATTGCAGTATTATGTGTCATGGCTTCTGCTGCAAAACGCAGCATATTAAAAGTCCCTGTGACATTAATATTTAAAACTTTATTAAACAATGCCAGATCATGAATACCCTCTTTACCCACCACCTTTGCAGATGGGCCTATTCCAGCACAGTTAATTAAGCCATGAATTGCACCATGCTGGTGTAATGTTTGTTTAAAAAACTGCTCGACTTCTGTCTCATTGGTCACATCTAATTCAACAAAATCCGCTGTTCCGCCTAATTTCTCAACCTGAGCCTGTCCAGCTTCAACATTCATATCAACTAAGGTGACATAAGCACCTCGCGCGACCAAACATTCAGCCGTTGCAGCCCCCAAACCCGAGGCACCACCTGTAATAATGAAATGTTTTCCTTGTATTTTCATTGCCAATTTCCACGTGATTTAATTTAATCTGACATTAGTTCCAGAGTAAAAGTTCAACTTTTACAGTACAATTTCGAAAAACCTCAAATGTTCTGCGGTTTTTGGACATTTTCATCATTTAAAAAATTTTTAATTCTGAGTGTCAGGTCATACATGCAACGGATTGCACAGTCAAATATTTCCCCTTCAAACAAAGGAACCATTTCTATTGCATTGGTCAATGAAGCTTTGAGTGTGGCACATTCGCGCGGTTTTAATATTGAAAAAATAGTACAACAGGCGGGGATTTCAGCCGAGCTTTTAAACTTCCCCAAAGCCAGAATTCCAGTTTCGGCTTATGCACAACTCTGGATTGAGTTGGCTAATCATATGGATGATGAGTTTTTTGGAATGGACTCTCATCCCATGCGACGTGGTAGCTATCAATTATTAGCAAAAATGGTCATGCATGCGGATACAATAGAAAAAGCCTTAACCGATATTTTAAAGTTTTTTTCTGTACTTCTGGATGATATCCAATCAGAGTTTAAAGTTGAACAAAATCTGGCATGTTTGATCATTCATGATCAAACTCACAGTAAACGGATGTTCAGTTATGCAACTTTTTTAATGTTGATTCATGGTTTATTGTGTTGGCTAGCGGATCAACGAATTGTGATTGATAAAATTAGTCTGAAATGTGCTAAGCCCGCTTATCCTCAAGATTATTATGTTCGTTTTTGTGAAAATATCGAATTTGATGCAGCATCTAATCGCGTGGAATTCAATGCGGATTATTTACAGATTAAAATTAAAAAAGATAAAAAATCGCTTTATGAATTTCTAAAACAGACACCACAGAATTTATTAGTACGTTATAAAAATGAAAATGCACTAAGCTTGATGATTCGTAGACATCTTATCAAACATCATCCCGCGCTTTGGCCAGAACTTAAAGAACTTTCGCAGCAGTTAAACATGTCTGAGGCAACCATTCAACGGCGTTTAAAAGCTGAAAATATTAGTTATCAACAACTTAAAAACGACATCCGATGTGATATTGCGATTGAGCGTTTGAGTAAAACTGAAGATTGTATTCAGGATATCAGTGATGCCTTAAATTTCCATGATCCAAGTGCGTTTTATCGTGCTTTTAAAAAGTGGACCGGTGTCAATCCAAGTGCTTATCGAACAAGGTCTTTAAAATAAAAGCAATTTATAGTGGTTTATACTTTCCATTGCCCTAGACTAATACGATCATTTCCACCGTAATCTTTTCGGGTTTGAACTTGAGTAAAGCCCCGTTTTTGAAGCAATTGACGAACCATGTCCCCTTGATCATAACCATGTTCAAGCACTAACCATGCATCAATATTCATCCTGTTCGGTGCTTGATCAATAATCAGTTCCAGATCCGCAAGACCTTGATGCTCTGCAACCAATGCACGGCGAGGTTCTGTTCCCAGATTCAGCATGTGTTCATCCTGTGCATCGATATAAGGCGGATTAGACACAATTAAATCAAACTTTTGCGCAGGAATGGCTTCGAACCATGCACTGCAAATAAATTGAACTTGATTCAACGCATGTCGCTGAGCGTTCTCCTGAGCGACTTCAAGCGTTGGAAAGTAAATATCGGTTGCTAAAACTTTCCAGTCAGGACGCTCTTTGGCTAGAGATAACGCTATTGCACCTGTTCCTGTGCCTAAATCCACCATCGAAGTTTGAAAAGGTAAATTTAACGATAAAACCGTTTCAATTAAAATTTCAGTATCTGGGCGCGGAACTAATGTATCTGGTGTAACCTTTAGATCCAGACTCCAAAACGGTTGCGAACCCGTAATATAAGCCAGTGGCTCACCTTTAGAGAGTCGCATCAGCCCATCTAAAAAGGTGTGTTCTTGCTCATGCGTCAAAACTTGCATTTGACGCATTTTTAATTCAAGTGAATTCAGATTGAGGACATGTTCAAGCAACCACGTGGCTTCCTGACGTTCATAACTATCAGCTTCGCCGCGCAGATTTAAAGCTTGCCCAATCTTCATTATCCACCATTCTCTTGCGCCAACATCGCTAACTGATCTGCTTGATATTCACGATGTAAACTATCCAAAAGTTCCGTCAAATCGCCTTCCATAATCGCATCTAACTTATATAAAGTTAAATTAATACGATGATCTGTCATTCGGCCTTGTGGATAGTTATAAGTACGAATACGTTCTGAGCGGTCGCCCGATCCGACGAGATCACGACGCATTTCAGAAGTCGCCGTTTCCTGTGCAGCGCGTTTCGCATTTTCCAGACGTGAAACCAATAACGCCATCGCTTTGGCTTTGTTTTTATGCTGTGAGCGTTCTTCCTGACATTCCACTACCACGCCTGTTGGAATATGAGTAATACGCACCGCAGAATCGGTTTTGTTAATGTGCTGACCGCCTGCACCAGATGCACGATAAGTATCAATCCGCAAATCGGCAGGATTAATTTCAACCGTTGTATCCACATCGACTTCTGGCAAAATCGCAACCGTACAAGCAGAAGTATGTACACGCCCCTGTGACTCAGTTGCAGGAACACGCTGTACGCGATGTGCGCCACTTTCAAACTTTAGACGACCATAAACACCATCGCCATCGACGCGGCAGATGACTTCCTTATAACCGCCATGTTCGCCTTCATTTTCAGACAATACTTCAATACGCCAACCTTGAGACTCAGCATATTTACTGTACATACGAAATAAATCGCCTGAGAAAATTGCAGCCTCATCACCGCCAGTTCCCGCACGAACTTCCAAATAAGCAGAATTGGCATCATTGGGATCTTTAGGAATCATCAAAATATTCAGATCAGCTTCGAGTTGCTCAATCAAGACGCGATTTTCCTTGATTTCCTCTTGAGCCATATCCTTAAAATCAGGATCATTGAGCATGTCTTCGGCAGTCACAATATCTTGCTCAGCCTGACGATACTTGCCCCACACTTCGACCATTTCAGAAAGATCACTATGCTCACGGGATAATTTACGAAAACGTTTATTGTCAGAAATGACTTCCGCATCTGCCAATAATGCCGTTAACTCTTCATAACGATCACAGAGTTGATCCAGTCGTAAACGTAATGATTCTTTCATAAGTGGAAGTATCTCAAAATAAAAATAATCGATCAGCGCAACGCTTGAATGATGAAGTGCTTGCGATCAGGTCAAAGCTAAAAGTGCGCATAGTTTACCGATTATGACTGTTAAAGAACATAGATCAGCTTATATTTGCTTGCTCTTAAGTACATTCCAAGTTTGAGTTTTCACTTTTTCTTCACATTAGGCAATAAATCAATCGTTTTTGCCGTTTTAATAGACACTTTTAATAGAAAGCATACAAAACGCAGCTACATTGTAAAAATAACAACGATAATCTCCACAATTAAAGTGAATCGTTTTGTTACATTTGCTGCAACGAAATAGATAAAGTCCTGCTGTTGGGACACGGAGATTTGAGATGAAGGCAAATAACTTATTATTAAGTGGTGTATTGGCAATTTCTTCAATGTTTGCAATCAATGCACATGCAGACAATACCACACGTGTTGCGGCAACTTCAGCATTAGGGAGTGTGGTTGGTACAGCCTTAGGCAATCAAATGGGCGGTAATACTGGTGCCATGATTGGTTCTGCAATTGGTGGTGCGGGTGGTGCAGCCGTTGCAAGCAATAAACGTAATCGTACTTCATCTGCAATTGGTGGTGGTTTAGGTGGTGTGGGTGGCTATACCGTTGGTAAAAATATGGGTGGCACAACAGGTGGATATATATTGGTTCAGCCCTAGGCGCCGCAGGCGGTTCAGCTTTAGGAAATAAAATTTCTAAAGATAGAGCTGAAGAAAAACGCTATAACAACTCACGTAGTTGGAACAGACACCATCGTCACTATCGTCACCGTTAATACGTTGTATGATTCAAATAGTCGAGCACCCTTCTGGGTGCTTTTTTTGGTCATTATTGTTAAGTTACAAATCACTGCATAAATCGAAAAAAAACGATATACATAATTTTAGATAAATCGTAAAATGACGATATATAGTTCTGAGAATTTTTTATGGCTTCTTTAAAAGAAACACGGTTTTCAATTCTTGAGCTTGCGCCTATCCGTAATGATAAAACAGTTCAATTTTCGTTGCATCATGCTTTGGAGTTGGCTCAGCATGCAGAAAAACTAGGATATGAACGTTTATGGCTGGCCGAACACCATAATATGGATGGTATTGCCAGTTCAGCGACCGCTGTATTACTGGGTCATATTGCTGCAAATACACAGTCGATACGTTTAGGCTCTGGTGGAGTGATGTTACCTAATCATGCGCCATTGGTGGTTGCAGAACAGTTTGGTACATTAGCAACGCTTTATCCCAATCGTATTGAATTAGGTTTAGGCCGCGCACCAGGCACAGATCAATTGACCATGCGAGCCTTACGTCGTGGTCGTCAGGAAACTGAAGATCAATTTCCTCAAGATGTTCTCGAAATTTTGCAATATTTCAAAGACCCTGAACCCAATCAAAAAATCGTAGCAACCCCAGGACACGGAACACATGTTCCCGTCTGGTTGTTGGGCTCCAGTTTATTTAGTGCACAACTCGCGGCTCGTTTAGGTCTTCCCTATTCGTTTGCATCACATTTTGCACCGCGTATGCTGTCACAGGCTGTCCAGTTGTATCGAGAAAACTTTCAACCATCTGAATATCTAGAACAACCGTATGTTTCCATGGGCGTTCCAACTGTAGTAGCTAAAACAGATGCCGAAGCACAACATTTAGCCACCAGTGCTTATCAACGTGTACTGGGTTTAATGCGTGGACAAAGTTTAAAACTCAAACCACCTGTGGAGTCTATGGATCATATCTGGACACCTGCCGAGCGCATATCCGTCAATAACTTTTATGCATTGGGTCAAATTGGTTCACCTGAAACGGTGAAAGCTGGTCTGCAAGACTTGTTAGAACATGTAGATGTTGATGAGTTCATTTTCACTTGTGATATTTATGACACTGAAAAGCGACTCGAAAACTTTAGTTTATTGATGGATATCAAAAACAGCTAAAATTGTTTAACTAAAAAAGGGAAATTAATGATTTTTCATTGATTTCCCTTTTCCTTACAACCACAGATCAGAAATACTGAAGGATTTAGATCCACTGTTTGTAAACTTTTTAACCAATACGACGTTTCAACCCTGTCTTTTGTAAAATACGTGTTGAAATTTCTTCAATCGACATTTCCGTGACATTTAAATATGGAATTCCTTCTGAAATATAAATTCCTTCAATCGCGCGCAGCTCCATCTGACATTGACTAAAACTTGCATAACGACTATTGGCTTTACGTTCATTACGAATTGCCACCAAACGTTCCGCATCAATCATCAAACCAAATAACTTATTTTTATGTTCTTTCAATACTTTTGGTAAGCGATTGTCATCTAGATCTTCTTCGGTCAGTGGATAATTTGCAACACGAATTCCAAATTGTAATGACAAATAAATCGACGTTGGTGTTTTACCTGAACGAGATACCCCAATCAAGATAATATCAGCTTTATCATAGTGACGTGTACGAGCACCATCATCATTGTCCAAAGCAAAATGAACTGCATCAATACGAGCTTTATAATATTCAGAATCTGTCACAGCATGAGTCTGTCCGACCAAAGTTGTCGGCGGTGTGCCAAGCTCCTGTTCTAACTTGCTAATTAAACCCTCAAACACATCGAGATTCACCGCTTTGGCAGTGTTAATGATTTCACGCACATTCGGATCGACCAACGTATCGAACACCAATGGCAAAGTCTGGTCTTTAGACTGGCAACTATTAATTTCAGCAACCACATTCATTGCCGCTTCTTCTGATGTGATATACGGAATAATATGAATATCAAAATCCACGTTGGGAAACTGCGCTAATAAAGAATGTCCGAGGGTTTCAGCCGTAATCGCGGTTCCATCTGAAATAAAAAACACACTCCGCTTAATTTGTTTACTATCTGACATGAAAAATCTCCTCAAACATTTGTCTTAGTGCTATATAATCTTTATAGTAAGCTGATCTTACATGACTGTCGCTTAGAGTAAATCAAAATCCTAAGCACATTAATATCTTTTCTTCATGCCAAGATAGTAATTAATACTGGAAAAGTGGAGTGAAAACTTTGGAAGCGCGCGTAATCGGTCTGGAAAAATTAGGGAAACACGACGTCGAACTCGTGGGTGGGAAAAACTCATCTCTAGGTGAAATGATCAGCCATTTATCCAATGCTGGTGTGTCTGTACCGGGTGGCTTTGCCACAACTGCTGCTGCTTATCGTGAGTTCCTTGAACAAAGCGGTCTAAACGCAAAAATTCAAGCAGAACTCGATCAATTGAATGTTGACGATGTCAACGCTCTTGCCGAAACTGGCGCAAAAATTCGTCAATGGATTGTAGATACTCCTCTCATTCCAGCATTAGAAAAAGAAGTTCGTGACGCTTTTAATGCACTTTCAAACGGCAACCCTGATATCGCGGTTGCCGTTCGTTCATCTGCGACCGCCGAAGATTTACCAGACGCTTCTTTTGCTGGTCAGCAAGAAACTTTTCTGAATATTCGTGGCATCGATAATATTTTGATTGCTATCAAAGAAGTATTTGCATCTTTGTATAACGACCGTGCAATTGCATACCGTGTGCATCAAGGCTTTGCTCATGACATCGTAGCTTTGTCTGCTGGCATACAACGCATGGTACGTTCAGAAACAGGTGCTGCGGGTGTAATGTTTACATTGGATACCGAATCTGGTTTCCGAGATGTCGTATTTATTACAGCATCTTATGGTTTGGGTGAAATGGTCGTTCAAGGTGCTGTTAACCCTGACGAATTTTATTTATCAAAACCGCTGCTTAAAAATGGTAGACACTCTGTATTACGTCGCAACCTCGGCTCTAAACACCAGAAAATGATTTATGGTGAAGAAGGTTCAACGGGTAAATCAGTGGTGGTGGTTGATGTTGAAAAACAGGATCGCCAACAATTTGCTTTAAATGACCATGAACTTCAAGAGCTTGCTAAACAAGCCATGATCATTGAAGACCATTACGGTGCACCAATGGACATCGAATGGGCCAAAGATGGCGATGATGGCCAAATTTATATTGTTCAGGCACGTCCTGAAACTGTAAAAAGCCGTCAAAACGTAGGCACGATGGAGCGCTACTTGCTTAAACAGCGTGGCACTGTGTTGTGTGAAGGTCGCTCAATCGGTCAACGTATTGGTTCTGGTAAAGTACGTGTTGTTTCCTCGATTAAAGAAATGGATAAAGTTCAACCAGGCGACGTGCTAGTTTCAGACATGACTGATCCAGACTGGGAACCAGTCATGAAACGTGCCGCTGCTATCGTGACTAACCGCGGTGGTCGTACTTGTCATGCTGCTATTATTGCACGTGAACTGGGTGTTCCTGCGATTGTGGGTACAGGCAATGCCACAGAAGTCCTAACCGATGGTCAGGAAGTTACTGTTTCATGTGCTGAAGGTGATACAGGCTTTATTTATGAAGGTGCGCTGGATTTTGAAATTCAACGCAACTCGATTGAATCTATGCCAAAACTTCCGTTCAAAATTATGATGAACGTCGGCAACCCTGATCGTGCATTTGACTTTGCTCAAATTCCAAATGGTGGTATTGGTCTAGCTCGTCTTGAGTTCATTATTAACCGTATGATCGGTGTGCATCCAAAAGCCTTACTGAATATTGAAAGCTTGCCACGTGAAACACGTGCAGCAGTCATGGCACGTACGGCAGGTTATTCTTCTCCAGTTGAATTCTATGTAGAAAAACTGGTTGAAGGTATTGCAACACTTGCGGCTGCCTTTGCTGAAAAACCTGTCATTGTTCGTATGTCCGATTTTAAATCCAATGAATATGCTAACCTCATTGGCGGTAAACTCTATGAACCAGAAGAAGAAAACCCAATGTTGGGTTTCCGTGGTGCAAGCCGTTATGTATCTGACAACTTCCGCGATTGCTTTGAACTTGAATGCCGTGCCTTGAAAAAAGCACGTGATGAAATGGGTTTGACCAATATTCAAATCATGATTCCATTTGTGCGTACAGTTTCTGAAGCAAAACGCGTCATTGAACTTTTAGCTCAAAATGGCTTGAAGCGTGGTGAGAATGGTTTAAAAATCATCATGATGTGTGAATTACCAACCAATGCATTATTGGCTGAACAATTCCTTGAACATTTTGATGGTTTCTCAATTGGTTCTAACGACTTAACTCAATTAACGCTCGGTTTAGACCGCGACTCTGGTATTGTTTCTCATCTATTTGATGAACGTGATCCAGCCGTTAAAGCCCTGCTTTCAATGGCCATTCATGCTTGTCGTAAAGCTGGGAAATATGTAGGTATTTGTGGTCAAGGTCCATCTGATCATCCAGATCTTGCTAAATGGCTGATGGAGCAAGGCATTGAAACAGTTTCACTCAATCCTGACTCAGTACTTGAAACTTGGTTCTTCCTAGCGGAAGATAAAGACAAGCAAGCCTAACTTAATCTTATCAAAAAGACCCTCGCGCGGGGTCTTTTTCATCTTTAAGCTGTTGAGATTTAAAACTTATGCAAATTTACTTGGCAAGAAATAACCAACAGGCTGGTCCTTATACATTAGAACAACTGAACCAGATGCTCGCTAGCCAACAAGTGCTATTGACTGACTTAGCATGGCATGAAGGTATGACGGAATGGAGAGCCTTAGGCGAACTCACTCAAGGTAAACTTGTCTACCAGCCTGTAAACTCGACAACAAATTCTACTTTTGACGCCCCACTCCATAGTCAAAATGATGTCATCCGTGACATTAAAGTCAATCAGACAGCTAAAGTAACGGCTGCTCCTGTGAGCAAGCGTATTCCGGCCAAGCTTATCGATTTAGCTTTGCTGATTTTGCCGCAAATTATTGTGACAATGCTCTTTTTACCGCATGATCTACTTCAACAAACCACTAGTTTTGATGTTGAACAGCAAATTAAAATTGCTGAAGCCATGCGCGACAACATGCCAACATGGGTTCCAGTTGCGTTACTCATCTATACACTTGGCTTGTTATTTTTACAAAATTATTTTATTGCTCGTTCTGGTCAATCTATTGGTAAAAAATTATTCCATTTGCAAATTGTTGATGCAACGACCAATCAGCTTCCTGGGCAATTTCGCGGTTTTTTTGTACGCTCATTTCTATTTATTATCATTTCACAGTTGATAAGCCTTTTACCGCTTTTGGTCGTTGTTTTTATTGCAGATATTGTTTTATTTTTTTCCAAAGGAAACAACAGTTTGCATGATAGACTAGCAAAAACAAAAGTCATCAATATTAAAAAATAATTAAAGGAGTGAGCATTCACTCCTTTTTTTATGATAAATCCATGAAAAAAATTGACTTTTAAGCCAGCATTCAAAAGATAAAACAAGCAGATAAATCAGGTGTCATAACAAATATTTAACGTCACTTTCAAGTAGCTTAGTTTCACGATATCAGGCATAATGCCCTACAACATAGCTGTGTCACATGATTGAGAAATATGTTCTGTAACAGGATTCATTCTTCTCCATCATGCGACACTTTTATCGCTATCCCCAATTTACTTAGGGAATGGGACTCTTCACCGAGGTTGTAAAATGAGACAAACGATTTTAGCTGTATTGTCTTTATCGGCGGTTTCCGCACTTTTAACAGGGTGTGGTGGTGATTTAGTACTTCTAAACTCTAAAGGTCCAGTTGCTGAAGGTCAAAGTAACCTGATGATGACTGCGATCTACTTAATGCTATTGGTTGTAATTCCTTCAATCATTATGGCGTTATGGTTTGGTTGGAAATATCGCGCGTCAAATAAAGATGCAGACTATAAACCTACATGGGCACACTCAACTGCAATTGAAATTGTAGTCTGGGGTATTCCTGTCATTATTATTGGTATTTTAGCTTGGTTAACTTGGTGGGGTTCCCACAAGTACGACCCTTACCGTCCGCTAGATTCAGATAAAGCCCCTTTAACCATTCAAGTTATTGCTGAACAGTTTAAATGGATCTTTATTTATCCTGAACAAAATATCGCGACAGTAAATGAAGTACGTTTCCCAGAGAAAACACCATTAAGCTTTAAAATTACATCTAACTTTACAATGAACTCATTCTTCATTCCTGCGTTAGGTGGCCAAATTTATGCAATGGCGGGTATGCAAACTCATCTCCATTTATTAGCGAATGAAACTGGCGAATATCGTGGTTTCTCGTCTAACTACTCAGGCTATGGTTTCTCACAAATGCGCTTTAAAGCTCATAGTGTAACTGAAACTCAATTTGCTCAATGGGTAGAAGCTGTTAAAGCTGGTAAAGGTACAAGCATTAATGCTGAAGCTATTCAGAAAGCGACGCTTGATCAAGCTGAACTTGCGACACTGAAAGATGGGGATCGTTCTAAACATCAGATTGAAGCACTGGTACATCGTGCCGAAGCTGCTGGTGATACAGAAGCCTTAGAAAAAGCTGAAGCAATGAAGCCGTTCCCGAATAAGCCACACCCAGTGACTTACTATTCTTCAGTTGAACCAAACTTGTTTGAAACTGTCATTAACAGATATATGAGCAACTATCACGGTACAGACCATTCAGCAAATGCTGAACATGGTTCGCAAGCTCATGATGCTAATGCACATGCAACTGCTTCTGTAGAGGAATAAGCCATGTTGTTATTAGGTAAACTCGGATGGGACTCTATCCCTAAAGAGCCAATTGTACTAGTGACAATGGTCTTAATGGCTATTGGTGCAATTGCTGTTCTAGGCGGTATCACCTATTTCAAAAAATGGGGATATCTCTGGAAAGAATGGTTTACATCTGTAGACCATAAGAAAATTGGTATCATGTATATCCTTGTGTCTGTGGTCATGTTATTGCGTGGCTTTGCTGATGCGATCATGATGCGTCTTCAACTGTTCCTTGCTAAAGGTGGCGGTGAAGGTTATCTACATCCAGACCACTACGACCAGATCTTTACTGCGCATGGCGTGATCATGATCTTCTTCGTAGCGATGGGTCTTGTTGTAGGTATGATGAACATTTCTGTGCCTCTACAAATTGGTGCACGTGATGTTGCATTTCCATTACTTAACTCTTTAAGTTTCTGGTTGTTTGCTGGTGCTGCTGGTCTAATGATGGCTTCGCTTGTACTGGGTGAATTTGCTGCGACAGGTTGGATGGCTTATCCTCCTCTTTCTGGCATTCAGTATTCTCCTGGTGTTGGTGTTGACTACTATATTTGGGCACTTCAGGTTTCTGGTCTCGGTACGCTTTTATCTGGTGTTAACTTCTTTGTGACCATCATCAAAATGCGTGCACCTGGCATGAAACTGATGGACATGCCAATTTTTACTTGGACATCATTGTGTACAGCTGTTCTGATCATTGCATCATTCCCTGTACTTACAGCAACACTTGCCATGCTTACCCTTGACCGTTATTTCGGTTTCCATTTCTTCACCAATGAGCTTGGCGGTAGCCCAATGCTATATGTGAACTTGATTTGGACTTGGGGTCATCCAGAAGTATATATCTTGGTATTGCCAGCATTTGGTTTGTATTCAGAGATTGTTGCGACATTCTCACGCAAAGCATTGTTCGGTTATAAATCAATGGTATATGCAACAATCGCCATTACTGTATTGGCATTCGTTGTATGGTTACACCACTTCTTTACCATGGGTGCGGGTGCAAACGTCAATGCATTCTTCGGTATTATGACCATGATTATTGCAATCCCTACAGGGGTTAAAATCTTCTCTTGGTTATTTACCATGTACAAAGGACGCATTTCTTTCGACACACCAATGCTCTGGACACTTGGCTTCCTTGTGACCTTTGGTATCGGTGGTTTGACTGGTGTATTAATGGCAGTTCCACCTGCGGATTTCCTTGTACACAACTCACTGTTCCTGATCGCTCACTTCCATAACGTGATTATTGGTGGTGTGGTATTCGGTATGTTCGCTGGTATCATTTTCTATTGGCCAAAAATGTTTGGCTGGAAGTTAAATGAAGCTTGGGGCAAAGCTGCATTCTGGTTCTGGTTCTTTGGTTTCTATTTTGCATTCATGCCACTTTATATCCTTGGTTTCATGGGTATGACACGTCGTTTGAATACCTATGACAACCCTGAATGGGATCCATACCTAGCAATTGCATTATTTGGTGCTGTGTTGGTTGCGATTGGTATTGCGTGTTTCTTGATGCAAATTATTGTAGGTTTCCTACAACGTCATCAAAACATGGATTACACAGGCGATCCATGGGACAGTCGTACTCTTGAATGGTCGACTTCATCTCCTGCTCCATTTTATAACTTTGCACAAGTTCCTGAAGCAAATGGTGTAGACCGTTTCTGGACTGACAAAGAAAATGGTGTTGCATATGCACGTCCTGCCAAATATGAAGACATTCATATGCCAACTGATCGTGCAGCTGGTTTCATCATTGCAATGTTTATTACATTGATGGGCTTCGCATTGATCTGGCACATTTGGTGGCTCGTTGCAGTAAGTTTCATTGCGGCTATTATCAGCTTTATTCGTAGTTCATTCACTAAAGAAGTGGATTACTATGTACCTGCTGCTGAAGTTGAGCGCATTGAAAATGAACGCTATGCATTACTTGAAAAACACTTGAAGAAGGACTAAGGATATGGCTGAAGTACTTCATCACGACAACCATGGCCATGACGGTCATCATGAACATGATGATACCGACTTAACGGTCTTCGGTTTCTGGACATACTTGATGAGTGACTTGATTTTATTCGGTACACTCTTCATCGCGTTCGCTGTTTTGAGCAGCCATGTTCCACCAGGTACACCAAGTGCACATGAGCTATTTGGTGAGTCTTTAGGTTTTGTTTTAACTGAAACCTTTGCTCTCTTGATCTCATCTGTCACTTTCGGTTTTGCAGTTCTGGCTTCGTACAAAAAGAACGTTAACCAAGTGATTATGTGGTTACTTATCACCTTTATCTTTGGTGCATCGTTCATTGGTATGGAACTTTATGAATTTCATCATTTAGTTCACGAAGGACATGGTCCAAGCACAAGTGCTTTCCTATCAGCATTCTTTACACTGGTTGGTACGCACGGTATTCACGTGACTTCTGGTTTGGTCTGGATGATTGTATTAATGTATCAGATCAAAACCAAAGGTCTGACATTACCAAATACACGTCGTCTTGCTTGCCTAAGTTTATTCTGGCACTTCCTTGACATCGTATGGATCTGTGTATTCAGCGTCGTTTACTTGATGGGAGTTCTCTAATGAGTAGTCACGATCATAATGCTGCTGGTGCATCTCACGGTAACGTCAAACAGTACACTGTCGGGTTTATTTTATCTGTTCTGCTCACCATCATCCCATTTGGGATGGTGATGGCAGGTGGATTTTCCCGCGGTCTATTAATGACGGTTATCGGAATTACAGCAGTTGCTCAGGTACTTGTACAACTTGTGTTTTTCTTACACATGAATACATCTTCTGAACAACGCTGGAATTTGATTGCATTCATTTATACTATTCTATGTATTGCCGTTCTTTTGATCGGTTCTGTATGGATCATGAACTATCTACACTTCAATATGATGCTCTAAACTGTTTGTCATGTTGAAAAAATATTTATTCCTGACTAAACCAGGAATTCTGTTTGGTAATTTCATTACCACCTTGGGCGGCTTTTTCTTAGCCGCCCAAGGACATGTAGATTTCCTCTTACTCATCCTCACCCTCTTAGGTACAACGCTTGTTGTAGCCTCAGGTTGTGTCATCAATAACGTAATTGATCAAGACATTGACCACAAAATGCAACGAACTCAAAATCGTGCCTTAGTTAAAAAAACGATTTCTCCATCCGTTGCACTTGTTTATGCCAGTGTGCTTGGAGTAATTGGTTTTAGCATTTTATGGTTTGGAGTGAATCCTTATTCATTCTTATTTGCTGTAATTGGTTTTGTTGTCTATGTGGGCTTTTATAGCCTCTGGTCTAAACGTACCACGATTCATCAAACCGTGATTGGTAGTATTTCTGGAGCGAGCCCTCCTGTCATTGGTTATGTTGCCGTCACCAATGAATTTGATATCGCGGCTTTACTGATCTTTTTAGCTTATGGTCTTTGGCAGATGCCCCACTCTTGGGCAATTGCGATTTACCGCTTTGATGATTACAAAAATGCAGGTATCCCAATTTTGCCAGTAGCACGCTCTATTTTTAGAACCAAAGTTGAATGTGTCATTTACATTGTACTTTTTGCTGCGGTTCTCAATGGGCTTTACTGTTTTGGTTATACCAATGTCTTTTTTCTCATCACGTTTAATGCATTAACCGCATATTGGCTTTATTTATCACTCATTGGTTTTAAAGCTGAAAATGATCAGATTTGGGCAAAACGCTTTTTCCTGTATTCGGTAATCTTAATTACCTTACTCAGTGTAAGTTTTAGCTTTACTTACCATTCACCTGCGCCACATCTTCCTCTCTTTTAATAGAGAGGAATATTTCTATTTATCCTGATTTGCACTGAAAACCATTTGTTTTTATTTGCACTTTTCTCTATAATTCAGCCTTCGCAATTTATGCGGCTTAACTTGAATTCATTATTCCAGTTATGACTCCTTGCTTCTAATTTTTTATGTTAGGGGCTGTCCAAACCGTAAGGAGCTGACAATGCGTCATTACGAAATCGTACTTTTGGTACATCCAGACCAAAGCGATCAAGTAGTAGGTATGGTTGAACGCTATATCTCTCAGATCAAAGAAGCTGATGGTCAAATTCACCGTTTAGAAGATTGGGGCCGTCGTCAATTGGCTTACCCAATTAACAAAATTCACAAAGCACACTACATTCTTATGAATGTTGAATGTGGTCAAACGACTCTTGATGAATTAGAAGAATTGTTCCGTTATAACGACGCAATCATTCGTAACATCATCATTCGTCGTGAACACGCAATCACTGAAGAATCGTTACTTGCTAAAAGTGCTGAAGAAAAACGTGCGCGTAAAGCTCAACGTGAAGAAGCACAGCAATCACACGAATCTGCTGAAGAAGCTTAAGGAGAACATCAATGGCACGTTTTTACCGTCGTCGCAAGTTCTGCCGCTTTACAGCTGAGAATGTTGTGTACATCGACTACAAAGATATCGACACTTTAAAACAGTACATCACTGAAAACGGCAAGATTGTTCCTAGCCGTATCACTGGTACTAAAGCTCGTTATCAACGTCAATTAGCGCTTGCGATTAAACAAGCTCGTTACTTGGCTTTGATTCCGTACACTGACAACCATAAGTGAGGTGAGCTGTGGACGTTATCTTATTACAACGCATTAAGAACCTAGGTAAACTTGGTGACAAAGTATCAGTTAAAGCTGGTTTTGGCCGTAACTACTTGATCCCTCAGGGTAAAGCTGTTGCTGCTACTGAAGCAAACACTGCTGCTTTCGAAGCTCGTCGCGCTGAACTTGAGAAGCAAGAAGCTGAAGTATTAGCTGCTGCTCAATCACGTGCTGATCAATTGAACGAAGTGAATATCGTCATTACTGCGAAAGCGGGTGATGAAGGTAAACTATTTGGTTCTATCGGTACTCGTGACATCGCTGACGCATTAACTAATGCTGGTCTTACTGTAGACCGTGCAGAAGTTCGTTTACCGAATGGTGCGCTTCGTCACACTGGTGAATTCAACATCGCAATCCAATTGCATCATGATGTTGTTGCAGAAGTTCTCGTTACTATCGTATCTGAGTAATTTTTGTAAAAAAAAGAGCATGCCTTCGCATGCTCTTTTTTTATTATTCATTAATTTCTAAATAAATCTGATTTTATCTAAACTTGAAAAGCATAATAATAACAACTGCTCAAGCAATACTCTAAAATTAAAGCCTACTTTGAAAGTATTCAGTAATGCATTGTAAAGCACGAAAAGCTATTCATAGCTGATCACAGAGTTTGCAGAGACTGATAAGTTGCATCGATATCTGCTGATTCTAAACGATGAAATGCCCAATGAAATTCATCAGGCATTTTTGTTTGAACCACTAAAAATTAAGTATCAACTAAAGTTCACACAATAATATTGCACCAATTCATTTTTAATGTGCACTACCCAACCCAGTGAGTTTTAACGCGATAAATAACGTGTTAGATCTTCAACACCTTTTAAAGTCATCGGGTACATATGATCGTCAAAGATTTGCTTAATTAAGCTGATAGTTTGTGTGTAATGCCAATAATTTTCTTCTTCTGGATTTAGCCATGCAGTCTTATCAAAATGCTGGCGCAAACGACGCAACCAAACCTCACCTGCTTCATCATTCATGTATTCAACTGAACCACCTACCGAACGTAGTTCATAAGGTGCCATACTCGCATCACCGACCACAATCACACGGTAATCGCGTCCGTATTTATGAAATAGATCCCATGTTTCCAAACGGCTTGCTTGTCGACGATGATTATCTTTCCAAACATAATCGTACAAGCAGTTATGAAAATAGAAGTATTCCAGTGTTTTAAATTCAGTTTTGGCAGCACTAAAAAGTTTTTCACATTGTGCGATATAAGAGTCCATCGAGCCGCCAACATCGAAAAGCATCAGCACTTTAACACGGTTACGTCTTTCAGGAACTAATTGTACATCCAATATGCCCTGCTTTGCTGTTTCACGGATTGTACCATCAACATCAAGTTCTTCCGCTGCACCTTGACGTGCAAATTTGCGTAAACGGCGTAAAGCCAGTTGCATCTGACGTGTTCCCAAAATCTGTTCATCGTCCAGATTTTGATATTTCCGTTGTTCCCAGACTTTAACTGCTGAGCGTTTTCGACCAGGCCCACCAATCCGCACGCCTTCAGGATGATCCCCAAACGCACCAAAAGGCGATGTACCACCTGTACCGATCATTCGATTGCCACCCTGATGTTTTTTATGCTGTTCACGTAAACGTTCTTCCAGCATTTTCATCAGTTCTTCCAAAGAGCCTGCTTTTTGTAGCGCAGCTCTTTGTTCAGGAGTTAAATGTTTCTCCAGTAGCTCCAAATCCAGCCATTCTTTTGGGATCTTTTGGACTTGCTTCAGTAATTCATCCAGATCGAAGGTTTCTATCCCGTCAAAATAATCCTTAATCGCACGATCAAATTTATCAAAGAAACGCTCATCTTTGACCAAAATGGTTTTAGCAAGTTGATAAAATTCATTCTGATCTGCAAAGACCAATCCTTCAGCGACAGCCTGATTTAAATCAATGAGTTCACGCGTCGTGACAGGAACACCATATTTTCTGAGGGTATAAAACAGCCGCACAAACATAAGCGACCACCCTTAACGACGTGACATAAAGGCGAGTCGTTCTAACAGTTGTACATCTTGTTCGTTTTTAATCAATGCACCATACAGCGGCGGAATGGCTTTAGATTTATCATGATTGCGCAGCACATCTTCTGGCATATCATCCGCCATCAGCAAACTTAACCAATCAATCAATTCAGATGTCGATGGTGGTTTTTTTAAATTTGGTACCTGACGTAATTTAAAGAAAATTTGTAATGCTTCACTCACCAGTGTCGTTGAAATCTTTGGAAAATGTACCGCAATAATTTCACGCATGGTCGCTTCATCAGGAAACTCAATATAATGAAAGAAACAACGACGCAAAAATGCATCTGGCAATTCTTTTTCATTATTTGAAGTAATGATCACAATCGGGCGCTGAATAGCGGTAATCGTTTCCCCTGTTTCATAAACATAAAACGACATTTTATCCAGTTCATGTAACAAGTCATTTGGAAACTCGATATCTGCTTTATCAATTTCATCAATCAATAAAACACAGCGCTCTTCACTGGTAAACGCCTCCCACAGTTTCCCAGGTTTTATATAGTTTTTAATATCATAAACCCGATCATCACCTAACTGGCTATCACGTAAACGCGATACAGCATCGTATTCATATAAACCCTGTTGCGCTTTGGTCGTGGACTTAATGTGCCATGTAATCAGTTTTAAACCCAAACTTTCAGCGACTTGTTCTGCAAGTAGTGTTTTACCTGTACCCGGCTCACCTTTGACCAATAATGGTTTTTGTAGCGCACGTGCAGCTTTAACAGCAAGTTTTAAGCTATCAGTTGCGATGTACTGATCTGTACCCGAGAAATGTTGTGAATCAACAGCCATCTTATAACCTTTATTTTTTTACTTAAATGGACGCTCGACTTTCATCAGAAGCCACTTTGTTCATGCGATATTTCGACCACAAATAACCCACAATTAACCCCACCCCAATGACCAAAAGAATAAGCGATACATTCGCCCATATCAGTGTTTGCTCTTTGGTTAAAACACCAAATAACACCCCAAAAATAGCAGGTGCGATTTCTGCATTTGCACCATCAGAAACAGTCGGTGTCGCTAAAATTGCAAAAAGAACGATCCAACTAATTCCACCCAAGAGATGAGGAAGTCGTTTTGCCACACCATACCAACACCATAAGACAATAATGGTTCCCACGACATAGACTGTCACAGCAATACTATCTTCTGGAACTGAATCAAGTGAGGACAACAGGCCGTTCCATATTGCACTGAGTTGATCAAGCACCTCTTAACCCCTCTGGTTCATCGGTTGGATTGATAAATCCTTCTGGTGGCATTTGAATAAAAAAGCCAGTGGTTTGTAGTGAATCCATCACATGTAACACGTTGACACGCGCCAGTTTTCGTGACTGAGAAAGTTCAAGATGCATGACAAATGTTGGTCGACCAAAAGCCTGCCGAATCGTTTCAGGAACATTTTCTAAAGGATCTTTTCCTTCGACATCATCATTTGGATAGTCTGGACGAGCAATATAAATGTACATTTCATCTTTTTTGCTCGATCTATAAATATCACAGTGCATATTTTACTAAACTCTCATCACTTGCTAAAAAGCATACATCAAAAATTCGGTGGTGACATTAGCGAATCGTAACCCAACAGTCGTCCTGAAAGATCATTTGGTTCTCAAAACTTATCGCGCTACCTGCATTTGGTTCATTAAAAAATCTTCATCTTCACGCAGAATCTGGATCAAGGGCTGGGTTAATCGTTGATAACGCCAGCCGAGTAAATATTCTGGTAAATCTTGCTCATCACCATGAAAAACAACGTGTTGATACAGTGCATTCATCCACTTTTTACGCAGTAAGACTTCTTTGGGAATTTCGGTCGTATCCACCACATTTTGAATCAATTGTTGCATTTTCATGCTGACATTTTCTGAACATTGTTTAATGGGTCGTGCCAAACGTAATGGCCATTCATTTTCTGGTGGCAAAAATTTAAGCAAATCCAGAATCGTTTTGCCATGTTCCCGAATAATATTTGGGCGAATATCTTTAATATGGGATAATTGGAAATTATTTTTTGGATTTTTTTCAACCAAATCAATCATACTTGAATTTTTTAAAATAAAACTACGTGGCTGATTCAAGGCTTTAATCAATTGTTCACGCCAGACACTCAGCTGCTGTAATTGCATCAATTGCTTACGTGAATGACGATAATTTCCAATATCAGTATAAAGCAGATGAACAGGCTTTTCTCTGGCAATTTCTTTGGTTAGACTCTGACAATCTTCGAGTACAAAATCATATTTATTTTTTTGTTGTAATTGCGCTTTAAGCTGATCTGAAAGCTGCAACAAATAAATGACATCATTGGCTGCATAATTGAGTTGTTCAGTCGTTAAAGGCCGTGCCAACCAGTCTGAACGAGTCTGATCTTTGTCAATTTCAATATCTAAAATTAATTTCAGGGCATTTTGATAGCTGACCTGTAAACCATGCCCTAAAAATGACAAAGCAACTTGTGTATCAAATACATTTTCCAACACATCTTGCTGAGCATAATGATAAATCAGATCAATATCTTCACCACAAGCATGGAAAATATTTTGCTTGGCAAGATAGAGTTTATTCCAAAAAGGCGTTAAATCCAGAGCAGCACCATCGAGTAAATAGATTTGCTCATTCACATTAATCTGGAATACACCCAACTTTGGCCAAAGCGTATCAACTTTAATAAATTCGGTGTCCAAAGCATACACTGGATATTGATCCATTTGCTGAAGAACGTGAGCAAAATCATCTTGCTGCTGAATAAAATGAAACATGTTTTCTCGATTTAACAACTAGCGCAGTTAACTGCGTCTGTATATATAACACTACAATTTGAGAATATTCTAGCCAAAACGTTATTAATGCTTTATTTTTGAACGAAATTATCATTATATTTTTTAATTAACTTTTAAAGCCCTTTCACTCTCAAATAAATTTCAATTTTGCATAGCTTCACAACATGACGAATCAATCCAGAGTCAGGTTTAATTTCAACTTAAAAGCTAAAAGTATGAAACAAGAATGCCTCATTTCATACGCATACGATTATGAACGGCCTGACTTAAAGTATGGCTATCGACATATTCAAGTTCACCACCTTGCGGTACGCCTTGAGCAATACGTGTCATATTCAGTGGTAAGTGCTTGGTAGCTTCTACCAGATAATGCGCGGTTGCCTGACCTTCTACAGTCGCATTGGTCGCCAAAATCACTTCTTCAATCTGCCCTTCGCTTAAACGCTGGATCAGATAAGGAATGCCGATTTCTTCGGGACCAATGCCATCAAGTGGAGATAAATGCCCACCCAATACATGGTATTTCCCACGGAAACTACCACTTTGCTCAATCGCCATGACATCGGCTGGAGATTCAACCACACAAAGAAGGTGCTGATCCCGATCATTGGAAAGGCAAATATCACAAATTTCGTTTTCAGTCAGAGAATGACATATTTTACATTCATGAATATGCGAAGAGGCTTCATGTAAAGCGTGTGCCAAACCAAAAGCACCTTCACGATTTTTCATCAGTAAATGTAATGCCATACGTTGAGCCGATTTCGGCCCAACGCTGGGTAAAACTCGTAATGCTTGAACAAGTTGTTCAAATCGATCACTAAACACAGATATTCCTCTGGTAAAATCGGCTTAGAACATACCTGCTAAGCCAGGAGGTAAACCCATACCTGAGTTTGCACTTTTCATTTTTTCATCCGCAACCAATTCTGCCTGACGAACGGCATCATTTACTGCGGCAGCAATTAAGTCTTCAATCATATCTGGTTCGTCTTGAAGTAAATCAGGACTGATTTCGACACGTTTAACCACAAAGCGACCTGTCATGGTTACTTTGACCAAACCGCCGCCTGCTTCTGCTTTAACCTCAGTATTAGCCAACTCTTCTTTTGCCTTTTTGGCATTGGCTTCCATATCTTTTTGCATGCGTTGTGCTTGCTGCATGAGCATATTAATGTTCATAAATTTTTCTCCAAAAGATTTAAAACTAATAAGTTCAAATTAAAGCTAAACCACGTTCAATATCGCGAATAATATCTGAAATATCTTCAATTCCTACAGAAACTCGAATTAAGCCTTCCTGTATGCCTGCTGCCTGCTTTGCTTCAGGTGACAATTTACCATGAGTCGTCGTGGCAGGATGGGTAATTGTTGATTTTACATCGCCAAGGTTACCTGTAATCGAGATAAACTGAGTATTATCGATGACTTTCCACGCGCCTTCACGACCGCCTTTTACTACGAAAGAGACAATACCACCAAAGCCATTTTGTTGTTTGGCTGCACGCTCATGACCGATATGTTCAGACAACCCCGCATAATACACTTTTTCAACTTTGTCGTGCTGATTAAGCCATTCAGCAAGCTGTTGCGCATTTTCACAGTGCGCTTTCATTCTTAAACGTAAAGTTTCCAGACCTTTTAAGAACACCCAAGCATTAAATGGACTCATCGATGGACCCAGTGTACGCACCACACCAAATACTTCTTCGAGTAATTTATGGTTACCTGTCACTGCACCGCCTAAAGCTCGACCTTGTCCATCCAGATATTTAGTGGCTGAATAAACCACCAAATCTGCACCCAATTTTAAAGGTTGCTGTAAAACAGGCGTACAAAAACTGTTATCCACTACTAACATTGCATTTTGAGCATGTGCAATGTCGGCCAGAGCTGGAATATCGGCAATTTCAGCCAAAGGGTTGGATGGCGACTCGATAAACAAAATTTTGGTTTCTGGGCGCATAGCATTTTTCCATGCATCCAGTTCATTTAAATCGACAAAGGTAACATCAACACCAAACTTTGCGATATATTTTTCAAATAATGCCACGATTGAGCCAAAAACGGCACGAGAACAAATGACATGATCCCCTGCTTTTAAAAAAGCCATGCAAACAGACAAAATGGCTCCCATACCAGAACTCGTCGCAACTGCACGTTCAGCCCCATCCATTGCAGCAAGACGTTTTTCAAACATGGCCACGGTTGGGTTGGTAAAACGAGAATAGATATTTCCCGCCACTTCGCCAGAAAACTTGGCAGCCGCTTCTGCTGCATTTTCATATACGAAAGACGAGGTCAGAAAAATAGGTTCAGCATGTTCACCTTCAAAACTACGGGTATGCCCTGTACGGATTGCAAGAGTATCTAACTGGTATTCTAATTCATCGTTTTGGCTATGCATTGCTTTGTTCTCAGTCTAAAGACCGCTCATGTGGAAAAACTGCCAACATTTTGAGCTTCTACAGTATTTAAGGTCAAGGTAAAAGATCAAATTATCGCTTAGACTTCATCCAAACTTTTTTGGATCTGAGAAATATGCAACGAATGGAATCATTCAAATCACTTATCCATCATCAGCAAATCAAACTTAAACATCTTTCAGCGCGTCTTTTTCATGAAGAATCTCTGGTTCTATCACAAACAACACCTTATCAAGTGATTGCAGAGTTTGGGCAGACGCGAGTTCGTTATTATGCAGCAGCCGACAAATCTTATAAAGAACCCTTAGTTTTTGTTGCACCTTTGGCGATTAACATGGCGATTTATGATCTTTATCCTTATCGCTCACTGATTCAATACTTTCAAAAACATGGTTTTGATGTCTATCTGGTAGATTGGGGTCGTTTAACTTATCAAGATCGCCATCTCAATTTTTTATCTTTTGTCAGTAAAGCACTGCCTGAATATATTCAAGTGATTCGTGAACATTCTCAAAGTGATGAAATTTCACTGCATGGTTGGAGTATGGCGGGTATTTTTGTGTTGTTATACAGTGCGCTCAATCAGCCTAATTATGTTAAAAATTTGATTGTTTTAGGAAGCCCAATTGATAGTTATGCATCTGGACGCATTGGTAAACTTTATCAATTTATGCACAAAACTATCGATCGACATAAAAAATTACAGCAACGAATTTATAACGGACTACCCAAACGGTTAATTCACACCCCAGGAATTTTAAATGCGTTGGGTTTTAAAATTCTTGATCCGAAAGGCTGGATTGATGGTCATATACAACTTTTAAAAAATCTTGAAAATAAAAAACTGGTGCAGGAACATGCCACACTCGGTAATTTTTTAAATAATATGATCGATTATCCAGGTGGAATTAATCAGGACATGTTATTTAATGTCTGGCTACAAAATCCTCTTAAAAAAGGCATTATTCATCTTAAAGATCAAGTTATTGAATTAAAAAATATTCGATCATCATTGTTGGTGGGTGCAGGTTGTAGTGATCAATTGGTTACAGCAGATGCGGTAAAACCCCTCACCCAATTGACAAATAGTAGTGATGTCACGTTTACTCTAATTCCCGGTGGGCATTTAGGACTCATGTCCAGTCAGGCCAGTTCCGATGAGTTTTGGCCCATATTTAAAGATTGGCTCACACAACGTTCAACGCAGATAACAAAAGAGTAGATTATGGTTCAATCAGTTGCATTTATTGGTCTTGGCGCGATGGGTTACCGTATGGCATCGCATTTACCCAAACATTTCGATACCGTGTATGTCTGGAATCGAAATATGGACAAAGCCAAACAACATGCAACTGCATACGGAACCCAAGCGGTTGATTTAGCGCAAGCGGTACAGGCAGACATCATTTTTTCATGTTTACCGACCAGTGCTGATGTCGAACATTTGATTAATAGTGTCCAATTAAAATCAGGCAGCATTTGGGTCGACTGTACCAGTGGTGTACCTGATTCAGCTCGTAAACTCGCAACACAACTCAAAACTGAAAATGTTGATTTTTTAGATGCGCCTGTCAGCGGCCAAACCATTGGTGCAGATAATGCAACATTAACCGTCATGGTGGGTGGAGATCAGGCTGCTTTTGAACGTGCGTTACCCGCTATTCAGGCATTTGGAAAACTGATTAAACATGTCGGCACATCAGGCGCAGGTTTTGCGGTAAAAGCGGTCAACAACATGTTACTCGCAGTTAATCTATGGTCTGTTGCTGAGGGCTTTACCACACTGAAAGCGCATGGTGTCAATCTGACAGAAGCTTTGGACTGCATTAACGCATCTAGCGGGAAAAGTGGTGTGACCGAAACTGTATTGCCACAACGTATTTTGAATCGTAGTTTTCCTGTGACTTTTGGATTGCCACTACTCGCTAAAGATACAGGTATTGCACTGGAGCTGGTTCGTGATGCCAACTTACCAGCGCCTGTGATTGCTTTAGTCCAGAGTCTAATACAAGCTGCCAGTCTTACTTCCGAAGAAAATAGCGACTTCTCGGCTGCCATAAAAATGTATGAATCGTGGAGTAAAATTACACTAGAGTAATGATTCAACATTGCTTTTTCCTGTAAAGCCCCTATATTTAGACATAGGTCGTTACATTTACACCGATGAAAAGAGGATACCCTCATGAATAAGTTTGCTGTTGCACTTTTTACTGGAATGATGACCCTTGCAGGTGTCTCAGTACACGCTGCAACATCCGACCAAGAATGCAAAAAACTTCAGGATGACTCTAACCTCATCTATGCATCAAAAGGTTTTTGTTTTAAAGATCCAGAAGCTAAAGCTAAATATGGAAATGAAAACTGTCACACCACCAAGCCCAAGTTTTCTGATAAAGAACAACAACGTCTTGACCAGATTGAACAGCGTCAGAAAGAGTTAAACTGTAAATAATAAATTTCTTTGATCACTGATTAGCCCCTCTTTATTCTTTTCAAAAAAAGGAATAAAGGGCTTGTGAAAGAAATCAAATATCAAAACGTATTCAGAGGTTTGAAGGATAACAATATGGCCTACGATGAGCAGAATATTTTTGCCCGAATCATTCGCGGTGAACTTCCAGCAATCAAGTTATATGAAGATGATCAGGTACTTGCATTTATGGACATTATGCCTCAGGCGGATGGTCATGCTTTGGTCATCCCTAAAACTCCTGCGGTGACTTTACTTGATTTACCCCCTGAAGCAGCGGCTTATACCATTCAAGTCGTACAAAAAGTTGCTCAAGCCATTGAAAAAGCGCTTGATGCTAAAGGAATTGTTTTAATGCAACTGTCTGGTGAATCTGCGGGTCAAACCGTTCCACATGTGCATTTCCATCTGATTCCTAGCTCTATTCATCAATTGGGTCGTCATGCCGCACAAATGGGTGATCAGGAAAAAATTAAAACCCTTGCAGAAAAGATAAAAGCTGAACTTTGAGTAAAATTAAGGTTTATAAAAATGGAGCTTAGGCTCCTTTTTTTATATAAAAATAATAAAATCAAATATTAAAATAAATTTCAATCCATCACCTGTCATCAAACTGTCACGTATTTTTCACCCATTTGTAACAAAGTTTAAAGATACTGCTTAGCAAGTTGGTGAGCTTCTGTAATTTTTTGTACATAAGCAAACTTTAAAAAAATAGTGAATTTGGGCATATGCCACTGAACTTGTGTTTTGGAGAAATCTCAATGAAAAAATTGCTTATCGCTGCCGCAGTATCAACGCTTAGCATCACCGCAGCGCAAGCAGCGCCAACTTTGTACGGTAAACTTAATGTTACCTTAGACCAAGTTGACAACAGTGATTTTGCAGGAAATGATGTCACTGCACTTAATTCAAATGCTTCACGTATCGGGGTAAAAGGTGAAGAAAAATTAACAGACAAAGTATCTGTTGTATACTTGGCTGAATGGGCAATCTCTACAGATGGTTCAGGTTCAGATACTGACTTAAGTATGCGTAACCGCTTTTTAGGTTTAAAATTCAATAAAATCGGGACTTTAAAAGCGGGTCGTTACGATACTTATTTTAAAACAAATGCGGGTAACAATCAGGATATCTTCAACGATCACACGATCTTGGATATGACCGCTGTACTTCATGGTGAAGAGCGTTCAAATAACGCGATTGGCTTTGAAACAGATAAAGAGCTGATTATTCCAGGCTTACAGTTCAATATCATGGCGCAACAAGGCGAAGATACCAAAACTGATAATACGAGCTTGGGTAAAGAAGGTAAGCGTGATGGCTTTGGAGATGGGATCTCAACTTCTTTAACTTATGAAAATAAAGATTATGGCTTGGCTGCTGGTATTGCGGGTAATTTTGGATTAGCTGGTAAATATAATGCCTACAATCTTTCTGGTATCTATTCAGACGCTGTTCGTGTAACAGGTTCTATTGATTTGGCAAAAGCAGGTGTCGATGGTTTAGTATTCGGTGCTTTATGGCAAAATGCTCAACCTACTGATGACACAGTATCGACCACAAGTGGTACAACTGTAACGTCGTATAAGGGTCTTGAAGAAGATGCGTGGGGTTTAACTGCTGCTTACGCAATTGCTTCTACACCTTGGAAAATCAAAGGTGAATATATTGAATCAAATACCTCTGTCGACAATCGCTCAGATCGTAAAATTTCTCAATATGGCTTAGGCGTAGATTATAACTTCAATAAACAAGCTCGTTTTTATGGCGTATTGGCGCAACAAAAACGTGACTGGTTATCTGATGATGACAAGAAAACTGTTGTTGGCGTAGGTATGGAATATAACTTCTAATACTTCGCTACAAAAAAATAAAAGGGTACAGTCCATAGATTGTGCCCTTTTATTTTTAACTGATTTTTAAATGTTTTTTCTGTGCTTATACTGCATTCGGATTTTTAAGCTCAGTCATCGGCCATCTTGGTGTTGTGGTCACTTCAAGCCCATCGTGTTGTCCAGCCTTTAAACGCTCATACCCTGCAAAAGCGATCATGGCGCCATTATCGGTACATAAAGCGGGTTCTGCATAATAGACTTGGGCTTTAATCTTTTGCAAAGACGTTTCTAATTGTTCACGTAAGCGCAGATTGGCACTAACACCACCTGCAATCACCAATCGTTTTAATCCCGTTTGTTTTAAAGCTTTGACGGATTTTTTAACCAGAGTATCCACAATCGCTTCTTGAAAGGATGCCGCAATATCTGCATTACGATTTTCTTCGCCCAATTTTTTTAGCTGAACTGAAACCGCTGTTTTTAAACCACTAAATGAAAAGTCCAATCCTTGATGTAACATGGGGCGCGGAAAATCAAAAGCTTGAACATCTCCTTGTAAGGCTAATTTTGCAATATTTGGCCCACCGGGATAAGGTAACTCCATCATTTTTGCGACTTTATCAAATGCTTCACCTGCTGCATCATCAATAGATTCACCAAGTAGTTCGTACTGACCAATGCCATAAGCCGCCATTAGCTGCGTATGTCCACCAGATACAAGTAGTGCAACAAAAGGAAACGCTGGCGGTGTAGTAGACAATAATGGTGCAAGCATATGCCCTTCCATGTGATGCACACCTATCGCAGGTTTATTCAATGCCAACGCCAATGTTCGTCCAAACAATGCACCTGTCATCAGCGCACCCATTAAACCTGGACCACGGGTATAGGCGACTGCATCAATGTCTTTTTTATCGATTTGACTTTGCGCAAGCAGTTCGTTCAATAATGGAATAAGTTTACGTACATGATCACGTGACGCTAGTTCTGGCACCACACCACCATATTCCGCATGGAGTTTGATTTGACTGTAAAGCACCTGTCCACGCAGTCCTTGCTCGCTATCGTAAATCGCCAAGCCAGTTTCGTCACAAGAGGTTTCCAAGCCTAAAACAATCATTAAAATGCCTATATTTTTACGACTAAAATTCTGCCAACCCTATTATAGACTTGTGATATCAGTTGTAAATGAGTAAAATACTGAGCTTCACTTGTCATCGAGGCAATCCTGCGCTCGATGTTATCCATAATCTAGAGGATTTTACATGCCACAAGTTAAGTTGAAAGAAGGCGAACCAGTTGACGTAGCAATCCGTCGTTTCAAACGTTCATGCGAAAAAGCTGGTGTTTTAGCTGACGTTCGTAAGCGCGAGTTCTACGAAAAACCGACTCAAGAACGTAAGCGTAAAAAAGCTGCTGCTGTTAAGCGTTACCAAAAGAAATTGGCACGCGAATCTGTACGTACTACTCGCCTTTACTAATTAATTTGTGATTGACTGTCTGGATAATTAAATGACTACTTTGAAGAACCAAATAACTGAAGTTTTAAAAGCCACTATGCGTGCTAAAGAAATGAATAAGTTAACGGTGATTCGTGGTTTGCAGGCAGCAATTAAGCAAATCGAAGTCGATGAGCGCGTAGAGCTTGACGATTCGCAAGTTCTTGCGGTCATTGAAAAGCAAATTAAACAGCGTAAAGAATCGGTCAAAGCCTTTGAAGGCGCAGGCCGTGATGATTTAGCTAGTAAAGAACAAGCCGAAATTGAGGTGTTATCCCAATTTCTACCAGAAGCTATGACTGAGGAAGAGCTTGATTCTCTCATTGAGCAAACGATTGCTGCTCAAGGTGCTACTAGCATGAAAGATATGGGTAAGGTGATGAACTCTCTACGTCCGATCATAGCCGGACGTGCCGATCCTGCACAAGTATCTGCAAAAATTAAAGCAAAACTAGGCTAATTGATATTTAGCTTGATTTGCCACTTCTCTACTTCACATACAATTTTTAGAATGGATTGATGAGATTCATATTAAATGAGTCAACTATAAATTTCTTTCTAAATGTATTTATTTACTGCAAATGACACTGAATATTATATTTCTTTAAAATTTGCATTTCTTTTGATGCCATCACCTGATTAATAAAATCCTGTTTTGTCATTTTCGCATAAGAAAGCGGTAAGTCTGATCGATATTGATCATTAACCTGATATAAATCTTGCACATATTGATTCACAATGCCACAAAATTGCGTTTGTTGTGTTGGAGTAAACTGCGTCTGTTGTGGATTGAGTGAGCGTAAAAAATGACGCATATCCGTATTATAAGTATTCGAAATTTTTTCAACTGAGCGTATATAGCGTTCAGGCGGTGCCGCAAAAATTGACTGCCCCAAAATCACTAAACTTAACAATAATGTGAACTTTTTCATAACTATAATCAATATGATACTTCTAATGTTAGCTTAATAGCTAAAATATTTTTTGCAACGTAAATTTCATATAGAAAGATGCTTTTAGATCAACCAAAGTTGTATTTAAATTAGATTTTCAATAACCGCTCTGACTGCATTTGTTTTAAACGATCTTCAATCTTGGCGCTCATGGCATTATTGCCTTTTGCTAAACGTTGCGCATGTAACATCGACTTTATCGCATTTTCCTCATAACCAGACCAATATTCTACTTCAGCTCGATAGCGCAAGACATTGACGGTTCTTAGCGGTGATTTGGTATCTGCATTGGCAGCTTGTTGTAGTAATCGCCATCCTTCAATGTCTTTATTATTGGTATTGATAAATCGTTGTACTAGTGTCTGTGCTTCGGCACTTTTACCTTGTCGAATCAGGGTTTCAGCGAGTTTATATGCTAAAGGACGATTTTCGGGCATGGTGCGCTGGGTATTAATCATGGACTGATATGCATCCTCTAATTTATTTTGATTTAAATAAATATCAGCTTGTAAGATGCTAATCAGTGTATTGCTCGGGAAAGTTGTCTTTACCCCATCGAGCATTGTTTGCGCTTTGGCATAATCACCCTGATTGTTATAAAAAGCACTCATTGCCAGTTGAGCAGGTTTGTTATTTTGATTCACTTGAATCTGCAATAATTGTTCTGTGACTTGATTGGTTTCAACCAAGGTATACCATTTTAAAATCTGAAAATCAGGATCGTACAATTTGGACTTCACTTTAGGAAACTGATTGGCACGTAAACGTGATTCACTCATCCGCTCAGATGTCAGTGGATGCGTCATCCAAAAATCAGGCAGATAGCTTAATCGACTTGTAGAACGATTCATGGTTTCAAAAAAATCAGCCATACTTTGTGGATTATAGCCCGCGGCATACATATATTGCATACCTATACGATCTGCTTCGCGCTCTTGATTTCGACTATAGGTCAATTGATTGTCCATCAAAGCAGCTTGTGTACCTAACATGACCGCAGCACCAGCATCCGATTTGGTCTGTGCAGCAATTGCAGCACCCACTAAAATCCCCGCCAATGCCAACAGACCTTGCCCCTTAAATGCTTCTTGAGATCGACTATAATGTCGCTGACTGACATGGGCAATTTCATGTGCCATCACCCCTGCAACTTCATCAATATTGTGCGCAGACGCAATTAAACCCGAATTTAAGGCAAATAGTCCACCCGGAACAGCAAATGCATTAATTTGTGGATCATTGACTACCACCATTCCAATCGGCTGACCGAGTTGCGTCTGACTGAGTATTTGAGCGAACACTCGAAAAAACTGATCCTCAAGCCATGGATCATGCAAAACAGGCAACTGCCTTTGAACCTGACGGTAAACTTTCTCTCCAATCATTTTTTCTTTTTGTTGATCAATCAACCCGATACCGCTACCAATTTCAGGCACTTCTACCTGTGAGGTGCCAGACTGATAGAAATAATCGGAATGTGCGTGCGCAACTCCAGTCAGCATAGATAACGTCAAAACAGTTGCCACATGTTTCAAATCATGATCTCTCATCAAAAATAAGGGATAACTGATCAAAATAATTTTGTCAGCACCCCCAATATAACACTGGAAACTCAAAGCATTTGCAATAAAGTGTTATAGCAAATTTAGCCATTTACAAGATATTGTGGGGTTCTTCCCTCCAGTGCATCGACTAGATTCTTATGTGCCAGTTTAGCCATTTTTAATCGTGTTTCGGCAGTCGCAGAGCCAATATGTGGCAATGTCACTACATTAGGTAAACTAAATAATGGTGATGACTGTAATGGTTCTTTTTGATAGACATCAAGACCTGCGGCAAAGATTTGTTGTTGCTGCAAGGCATAAACTAAAGCTTCTTCATCCACCACTGAACCACGTGCAATATTTACGAAAACGGCATGAGATTGCATTTTTTCAAACTGCGCCTTGCCCATGAGTGCTTTGGATTCAGGATTTAAATCCACCGCAACCACGACAAAATCTGACTGACTTAAAAGTTCATCCAAACCACAATAACGTGCATTTAGAGGCTGTGCCAATGCAAGTTTTTCACGGCGATTATGGTACAGAATATTCATATTAAAGCCATAAAAGCCGCGTCGAGCGACTGCTGCACCAATATTCCCTAGTCCAATAATACCGAGTGTTTTACCAAAAATATCCTGTCCAAATTGAGCAGGGCCGACTGTACGCTTCCATTCACCTTGCTTAGTCCATCGATCTAGTTCAGGGACTTTACGCGCAGCACTGACCAATAAAGTAAAAGCCAGATCCGCAGTAGTTTCTGTCAGCACATGGGGCGTATTGGCTAGCCAAATATTATTTTTTGTGAGGTAATCCACATCATAATTATCATAGCCTACACTCACAGTTGAGATAATTTTTAATTTTTGAGCTGGTGCCAGATTGGTTTCATTGAGTAGACGACCCGCTCCAATCATGGCATCAGCATCTACGACTTCTGTACAAATTTGCTCATTGATGTCACCTTGCTTGGGATTTAATACCACCACATGATAATCACGCCCAAGTTGATCCAGAACCGTTGCATCAATTTGACTAAAAACGATGACTTTCTGTTTCATTACATATCCTTATTAAATAAGCTAAATATCTAAAGTGAGAGATATACTAGATTTCTTTTAACTATTGAACCCGTTTTTCTTCTCCAATATGGAGAAATAAAAAGGATTTATGAAAGAAATCCATGCTCTAACATATCAAGAAATGAAATTTTATTGGGTTAACATCAGTTGCCATAGACGGCGTTTGAGTAAAGGCTGATCAATCATTTCCTGTAAACTAGCAAGTTGCATGCTCTGAGCGTGAGAAATAAAGTCAAGTTGTCCCAAAATCAAAATACGTTTATCCAGCGCCAACGCATCTAAAAAGCCTTGAATATACGCGTGTACACCCCGCCCGTCACGAAAGTTTTCAAGCGGTAATGGCCATTTTAATTCATGGTAATAGCCCGATACTGAAGATTGAATATTCGTCCAGAGTTGTCTTTGCTGTTTGGATAATTGTGAGCTTTCAACCACAATAATGACCTGATCAAGACAATATGCTTCTAATGTAAAAGCCTGTTGCATGACCACAACAGTTTGATCTTTTGACAAGGTGCTCGTAGGAGTTTCCAGAGTCGACTGTTCAATTTCAACAACTGCCGTAGATGGTTTTCTATCTTTTAACTGAGCAATCGGCTCAATGTGTTTTTTCAACTCTGGTTTTGCTTGAGATGTGTCTAGCACTTGCTGATTGACTATAGCAACAACCACATGATCTTCGGGGGGAGTTTGATCACGCCAAGAACAAACAGGCGGCTTTTTTTGACATGGCATTGCTCGTGGAATCCAAACATCCACCCCCATTGCCGCCAAAATATTACGCTGCTGCCCTGTCATATTTACACTATTGCCTCTATTTCCACGCTATTCTACTCTGCTTCACAGGCTTTTTCAGTGCTTTGATCGAAACAGAGACTAAGTGTCGTTTAAATAATCATCAAGGTATTTTTCTTTTGCATTTGATCGACAATATCCCCAGTCTCAAATCCAAATCGCCAATATAACAACTCTAAAACATCCAGTTCATCTTGAGTGATAATACGGTCACTCCACAAACACATTTCGGCAATTCCCAATATACTAAGTCGATCACGCAATAATAATCCCGCACAATCATTCAGAATTTCAGCCAGATCAATAGGTTCATCCGAGATTTCTTCATACCATACCATTTCTTCCAAAGTCAAAATATGGCTCAGAATACGATCACGCACTTCAAGCTGATTGGGGCTATTAATTTGCTGTACATGTAGCAATGCATCAATTAAACGAACGATTTGTGGTTTAACTTCTTCAATCGAGGTCGGCATATGGACTGGCATCAGATTTAGCTCAAATTTCACTTTCTCCAAAAGCAAAGCATCCAGTAAACCAACTTCACCGTCTTCTTGAATAATTAAAGCCAAACGAGTTAAAAACTGTCGTGCGATACTGGCTGGAAGTGAGCCAATATTACGACAGGCTTCATGAAAAATCTGGACATGCACACGTCCATCCAAATAAAGCAAGGCATCCACAATGGCACGGCTGACTTGAGCATTTTGTGGAAGAAACTCACGATATTGCCGAATCATCAAGATTGCAACCATCACTTCACGCGATCCTGTCGCTGTCTGCAATGCTCTTTGGATTAACTCAGGACGCTTAATACTTTGGCGTATTTCAGCCTTAAGCGGCTTAATAGCATCATTTAAAGCAAAACTAATGGGTGATAAACGCAATAATGGTAATGGCTGTGGTGATATCCACGGTGTATGAATATTACCATCCATTTCTTCAAGTGAACGAAATAAACTAAATAGCGGACGATTTCTTAATTTTTTAAGATTCTCAAGTTGTAACTCCTGCAAAATTGTTGGATTAAGTTCATAAATACGATCTTCAATACTCGGGTGAATATTCAACCAGCTTTGTGGGCTCAACGAGTTGGCAAAACACATATGTGCAATAGATTCAGAAAATACACTATGAATTTGCGAGCCCGCATGATGGACATAGATTCGAAGTAAAGTTTGAGTATTCGCATTATTTTGAATAAGCTGCATGGTTTTATAGTCATTACGGAAAGTTCGACCACTTAAAGTTAAGTATTTGATCAAGCGTGTAATCAGTACTCCCATACTGCCTAGTAGCCAGATAATCCCACCGACTGCAATAAAGAATGTTTCAAATTTGCGATGTTTATTTTTTTGATAAGGCTTAAAACCTCGTTTTGCAATTCGACTACCTAGTTGGCTAAAAGTAATCAAACCACTATATAAGATTTTAAGTTTAGTATTTTCTATCGCTTCACCAGATAAAATCTGATTAAATTCATGGCTTAGCAAACCATATAATTCAACTTCATCCAGATTTTGCAATGCTCCCCACGTCATGATAATGACCACATTGCGCTGATCAAATCCAGCAGTTAAGGCATTGACTCCAACCTCATCTGGCAAAACATATAATACTGGCGTTTCAATTTGAAACTTTTTAGCCAAACGTTGAGAAATTTTAAGGGCGACGCTTTCTTCTGGCGTATTTTCCAACAGATCTAAACGACGACCTTTTAATTGCTTCGCTAAAGAATGTCCGCCTTCTCGAAAAATATAGAGTTCGTAAATGGCAGAACTCACCACAATAAAAAACAATAAAATAATCAAATAAGGACTTAAGCTATGCCAAAAAATAGACTGACTATAATCAAAATAGTGAACCAAAAGTCCAAGCGTGGTATTTAAGATAAACATTGTCAGCAGCATCGCGACCACGCACATGCTTGCCGACCACATCATATTTTTATTTTCAACGAGATAATGACTGACTTCTTTCAATGTAAATATGTCCTGATTACATTGTTGCCTCATCATAAATGAAAAAAGCGGGAAAAACCCGCTTTTTCCCACAGAATTTATATTATAACTCTTCTTTGATTCCTGTTAAATCAACGGAAGCAGCATCAATATTGACATCTATATAACCATCTGTACTTTTGGCTGAATCATTACGCTGACGCTCTAGGTTTTCTAGATAAGCCTGATCGATGCCACCCGTCACATAAATACCATCAAAGACCGAACTATCAAACTCTGTCAAATCAGGTACCTTGCTCGTACGAACTGCATTTTTTAAATCTTCCAAATCCTGAAAGATCAAACGATCAGCACCAATAATGTCTTGAATTTCTTCAACACTGCGTTGTGACGCAATTAACTCAGTTTTGGCTGGCATATCAATACCATAGACATTTGGATATTTCACCATAGGCGCAGCAGAAGCGAAATAAACTTTCTTGGCACCCGAATCACGCGCCATTTGAATGATTTCATTACACGTGGTACCACGAACAATCGAGTCATCCACAAGCAATACATTTTTACCTTTAAACTCAAGTTCAACTGGATTGAGTTTTTGACGTACTGATTTTTTACGTTGCTGTTGACCTGGCATGATAAAGGTACGACCGATATAACGGTTTTTCATGAAACCTTCTCGGAATTTCACACCCAAAATATTCGCCAGTTCAAGTGCAGAAGTACGGCTGGTATCTGGAATTGGAATCACGACATCAATATCGTGTTCCTCACCCCATTCACGCAAAATTTTATGTGCCAGTTTTTCACCCATTTTTAAACGGGCTTTATAGACGGAGATTCCATCGATAATTGCATCTGGACGCGCAAAATACACATATTCAAAAATACATGGACGATGCTTTGGTTCAGCAGCACATTGCTGAGTGAAAAGCTCACCTTGGTCATTAATGAAAATTGCTTCACCTGGCTGAATATCGCGCTCAATCTTAAAGCCAAGTGCGGTAATCGCAACTGATTCAGAAGCAATAATATATTCCGTCCCCAGTTCCGTTTCGCGCGAACCATAAATCAGTGGACGAATTCCATTTGGATCACGGAAACCCACCAAACCATGCCCCGTGATCATGGCAACCACACCATAAGCACCTTTACAGCGCTCATGAACGCGCTTCACTGCATGAAACACATCTTCTGCGGTTGGATTTAAAGTGCCACTCTTTTGCAATTCGTGAGCAAACACATTGAGCAGAACTTCAGAATCAGAGTCGGTATTCATGTGGCGCAAATCTGTTTTAAACAGGTCATCATGAATATCAGAAGCATTGGTCAAGTTGCCGTTATGTGCCAGTGTAATCCCATATGGAGAGTTTACATAAAATGGCTGTGCTTCAGCACTACTTGCCGAACCCGCAGTCGGGTAACGAACATGACCAATCCCATAGTTACCAATCAATGCACGCATATGACGAGTATGAAATACATCACGTACCATACCATTGTCTTTACGCAGGAAAAGACGACCATTATGACAAGTCACGATCCCAGCTGCATCCTGTCCACGATGCTGCAACATCGTTAATGCATCAAACAACATTTGGTTAACGGGTGCTTTACCAGCTATACCAACTACTCCACACATAGCAACCTCGCAGACGGGCTAGGATTAATAAAAAGGATTTTGGGTTGAATGACTGGACTGATCTTTGTCTAAATCAGACTCAGCCACCTCATGTGAAGGGCGATGAAATAAACTCCCTTCCGATGTCACATGCTGTAATGCTTCATTGGCAGCATCTTTCGATAATTCGGTTGCTAACGGCGCATAAGGCAATAAAACTTGAACAAATTTGGACTGTTTCCAATGTGGAGAGCTTTCAACCCACGGACCAAGACCTTGCATGGTCACCAGTACAATCAACAAGCCTTTTAATGTCCCAAAAGCACCACCAGCCAAACGATTTAATGGACCGAGACTCATACTTTTAAGTATCAAATTGAGTATAGCTGTCACAATCCACGTAAGGACAATAATCATCAGAACAATAAATGCAAATGCCGCAATCTTTTGGACAACGGGGTCATGACTTAACACCCCCATGCTTGGCGCCAAAAAGCTGGCATATTTCGCACCCATAATCAGTGCCAATATCCAACCAATCAAGTTCGCAAAGGCTTTTACGAATCCTTGTCGCAAACCGTTTAGCCCTCCAATGAGCAGGAGTATCAGAATAATGATATCCAGTGTATTCATCACTTAGTTGAAAGCACTCACGCAATCTTTAATTAGGCTTGGACCTGTATATATGAGGCCACTATAAATTTGTACAAGGCTAGCACCCGCATCTTTTTTTGCAAGCGCATGTTCACCTTGGGTGATTCCACCCACACCAATCAAAGGAATTTGACCATTCAAACGTTTTGCAAACTGACGTAAGCATTCTGTACTTTTTTCAAACACAGGTGCACCAGATAAACCACCCGCTTCATTCCCATAAGGCAAACTTTCCACGCCTACACGAGACAAAGTGGTATTGGTCACAATCAAGCCATCAATTTTAAACTGTAATAATTGATTTGCGATAAATTCGATATCTTCTTCAGTTAAATCAGGTGCAACTTTAAGCACTAATGGAACATAGTGATGATACTGTTCTGCTAGTTCTAATTGGCGTTGTTTCAGCGTTTCCAGTAACTCGGTGAGCGCATCACCACTTTGCAAGCTACGTAGATTTTTGGTATTTGGCGAAGAAATATTGACCGTAATATACGATGCGTAATGATAAACTTTTTCCAGACAAATCAGATAATCATCGACTGCATTTTCAACTGGCGTATCGGCATTCTTACCAATATTGATCCCTAAAATGCCTTTAAATTTTGATGATTTGACATTTTCAATCAACTGATCCACCCCATCATTATTAAACCCCATGCGGTTAATAATGGCTTTTGCCACTGGGATACGGAATAATCGTGGCTGTGGATTTCCAGCCTGAGGACGTGGAGTAATGGTGCCTATTTCAATAAAACCAAAACCCATAGCTGCCAATGCATCAATATAAGCGCCATTTTTATCAAGGCCCGCAGCAAGACCTACAGGATTAGGGAATTCTATACCCATACAAGTCACAGGTTTTGGTGCAATATGCTGACGCCCTAATCCAATTTTATGGGCGGACTTCAGAAGTGATAAGGTAAGTTCATGGGCACGCTCGGGTGACAAGGAGAACAACATTGGGCGAGCAAGCGAATATAACATATCAATCAAAGTCTACTGCTTTTTCAGGTAGGCATATTATAGGCATAGCGTAGATAAAACACCATGCTTGCAAGCCTTTTATTTTGAGACCTTATTGTACTGTAGCCGTTAATTTAATCTGATTATTACTCGACACCATCTCCATTTTTTCAATTGACAGGCCCATTTGTGCAAGCTGCGTTATAAAATTCGCTAAAACCGCATAATTTTGATGTTCTGCGACAATTTGCAATTGATCTCCCATTTGCTGAGATGACACCGTTAACCCCTGCTGCTGTGAAACCCGCTGAACTTTCTCAGCTAAACTCAATTGGCTTTCTGAAGCAGGTTTCATGGTCACTGCATTGCTTTGCATCCAGACCATTAAATCTTTAAGCTCATTGACTCGCTTTTGTTGCTGATCGGCCAGACTGTGCATTTTCCAAAGTGAAAAACCCACCAATGCAACGACCACCAGTATGCTTGCAAAAATCACCATATAACGTTCACGCGCAGACATGCGTTGTAAAGCATCAATAATACGTTCGACTTTTTGATCAAAGCCTTGCTGAATTCGAGTTATCGTGTTCATTATTGTACTTTTACCATCCCAATTGCGCCTGCACCATCCGCCTGAACATTTCCTAGTTCTGCTTTAAACCCTTGTTGATTAAGCTGCTGCGTTAAATTTTGCAAATCATTGGCAGAATTGGCTTTTAATGACATGCTCAAAGACGAAGCGCTATAACTTATTTGCTGCGCTACAATTTGGCGCTGCATCAAAATAGGTCCGACTCTACTTAATAAATTTAAAGCTGTCGTGTCACCGCTTTGGCTCATTCTCAACTGGCTTTCAAACATACTTTTTATATTTTGCTCAGTCACTCGACTATTGGCACCAAACCAGTATTTATATTGATCTACGGCCTGTATCGCTGTCTGGTTCGCCAGCTTTTTTAATTTGTACAAACGTAAAGCATCATAACTTAACTGAACAATCAATACTGCGATGAAAACAGCAACACATGCTTTCCAATAACCAGAGACTTTGCTTTCATTTTTGGCTTTGGGTAATACATTGAATGGATGCTGCTTCGATTTTTGAATTTTTTGAAACTGATAATCAAAAGGTTCACGGGTTTCTGCCGTAGAAACATTTGCCAGCAGATCAAGTTGTTGTGCGGTCAGATTACTATAATGATAAAAAGTATCAGCGGCTCGAAATTCAAAATAAACCGCAAGATCATCAATCACCATACCTTTATAGCGACTTTCACGCACCAAAGTCTGCCCATGCAAATGGATCAGATTGACTTTATTCTGTTCAGGTTCAGGCACAATCAGAAAATCAGGGAGTAAAGCGACTAGTTTAATCGGCAACAAGTTCAAAGCATGCTGCCATGTTTCAACTAAATTTTGTGCAACGGCCAAGATCGTTAATTGATCTGGCGATTCAAAATGGTGAACCACTCGCATGTGATCAATCGGCATAGTGACATATTCTTCCATGAGATATTTAATCCCATCTGCCCCCAATTGTTTCACATGAGCTTTGGTTATCTGTTGTTGCAAAATCTGAATATGACGACTGGAAAAGAAAACAACGGTCTCTTCTCCTTGATGCGGTTGCAAATCATGAATCAGCTGCTCAAGGCTGGAAGCCTGTAACCAATTTTCACCTGTTGACCAAAACCAAGCCCCATTGGCTTCAGGCATCCATAAATACAGCATAAATTATAAGTACCGTGTTTTCGTTATAGCGTAGGTATAAAACTATGTTCTTGTGTTGACAATCCGTTGGCAATCACGCTTTGGCTATAAATACGCGCTTCAGCCAAAGCAAAAGGATTAAAATTCTCATGCGTGAGCTGTTCAGCAATATGCCCCACAACATTCATATGACAAACCACAACAACAGATTCGAATGGAAGTTGAGACAGCCAATCTATCGCATCTTTTGCATCATCATCTGGTTTGATCTTATCACAAAGTAAAACAGGAACTTCAGGAAAATATGCCTGAATATGACCAAGCGTTTCTTGCGCACGCAGTAAAGGGCTCACGACAAAAACTTCGGGGCTTACAATCCCGTTAAGATATTGCGCCGTTTGTTCAGCCTGAGCATGGCCCAATGCAGTCAATGGTCGCTTGGCATCATTACCATCTACAGGAGGAGCTGCCTCTCCATGACGAACTAAAGTCAGTTGCATAACCATTCCTTTTTAATCTTTCTTTATGATAACAAGTCTTTATGACAGTTTTTATAAACAGGCTATTACACTTCATGATGCGGCAGTACAAACTCAACATCACTACGATGCCCGTTCTTCATAAGCGCAAGTGCAATATTTAAAGCTGGCGCATTCTCAAAGATCACTTCATACAAAGCATTGGTGATTGGCATATATACATCAAGCTCTTGAGCGCGTTTACGTACCTGTACAATGGTATTGATGCCTTCCGCCGTTTGTCCAAGTTCTTTAGTCGCCTGTTCCAGCGTTTTCCCAGAACCTAAAGCATAACCAATTTGATAATTACGACTGAGTGGACTGTTACAAGTCGCAAATAGATCGCCTACGCCCGACAAACCCAAAAATGTCAGAGGATTTGCACCCAATTCTACAGCAAAACGGCTCATTTCTGCCAAAGCACGTGTGATAATCATACTCTTGGTATTTTCACCAATATTATAAGCAACCGCCATCCCCATCGCGACCGCATAAATATTTTTGAGTGCGCCTCCCAACTCTACACCATGCACATCATCGCTACCAAAAACACGAAATAAAGCACTATGTAAGGCATGCTGTACAGCATAACGCACCAGTTCAGAGTGACTGGCAATCACTGTGCCTGAAGGCATACCCGCCATAATTTCTTTGGCAAGATTTGGCCCAGAAAGCACGCCGTAGGGAACTTCTGGTAATTCTTCCCGAATAATATCGCTCATAAAGCTGAACGTATCGGCTTCAATTCCCTTGGTCAGCGAAACAACCGCCTGTGAAGTAATAAAGGGGGAAATTTGTTTAAGCACATTACGGAAAGAATGGCTTGGTATCGCCACTAAAATGATGTCACGATCACAAACAGCCTCTTCGATATCACAGACTGCACGTAAACCCGTTTCTAAATTAAAATCTGGTAAATAACGTTTATTGATATGACTGCGATTAATATCATCTGCGGCATCCTGATCACGAATCCAGATCATGGTATCGCAACCATTGCGGACAGCGAGATTTGCCATTGCAGTACCAAAACTACCACCACCTAATACGGTAATTCTAAGCGCTGTTTTTTTATCCACTTCAACTGGCTTAACCAAGTCTGAAAAATTTAATTCCGTCATACGTTTTTTATTCCTACAACACCCATATATTCTTGTTAAGACTGCCAATTCGTGACGAAATCGCTTATAACCACCTCTGCACGTGGCGCAATTGCTTTTGCAGCAGTACCAATGTAAATAATGCCTGAGATCAAATCACGGTCAGCCAATCCTAAATGATGCTTTAACCACGTCGACTCTACCACTGCGCCCGAACGCCACATGCTCGCAAAGCCCTGTACTTGTAATGACAGCAGAAAATTTTGAATCGCAGCACCTGAACTCAAGGTCTGTTCAAACAATGGAACTTTGGGATGATCCTGAAATTGAGTAACTGCAATGACCAACAAAGGTGCGCGAAAAGGATGTTGCTTAACTCGATCAAGCTGAACTGGATCAGTTTCACCCAAATCCGCCAGTGCCTGAGATAAACTTTCTCCAAAATTCGCACGTTGCTCGGGTTGAATGACAATGAATCGAGTAGGTTTGAGGCGATGGTGATCTGGCGCAGTCAGAGCAGCTTCGAACGCTTTTTGTAATTGTTGCGAAGAAGGAGCAGGCTCAACAAGATGCCCAATTGATTGACGCTGATGAATATTTTGATGAACCGTATTTACGTCTAAATCCGTCATGAACATTGATCTAATAGAGAAAACAAAACTAGATTAGCATATTCTTTTTTATTTCTGCCATGTCAATCTGGGCATTTATTCAGTTTTCACCAATTTGACATCTATACTGCACAAAACCATCAAAACCTATACAACATACTCAAAATAAATAGAAAATTTTATGTTCAACTAAAATGGTTCATTTTTAATATTTCAGAAGGACTGGTTTATGAAAACACAAATGACCGCCAGCATACTGACTGTGTCAGCCCTTTTACTGACCGCTTGCGCATCTAATCCGACTTCCACAGCAGCAATTCAAAAAGAAAATAATCAGTTTGAAGTGACAGGTGTTGGAAAAACAAACTTAATTGCAAAAAACAATGCGGTTGATGCTGCCAATAAAACTTGCAAACGCAGTACAGCCATCGTCGTCGATGAGAAAACCAACTATAACGGCGTACTCAAAGGTGTAGTGGATGAAGACACTGGAAAAATGGTTGAAGCAGCAGCCAGTGTTATCGGCTCTATTTCAGGGAAAAATGCCTCTTTAGCTAAAGATGATGATTACCAAACCACGCTTACCTTTTATTGCAAGTCGAACTAACTTTAACGAGCATCTCGTTTTTCATCCACAATAAAAAATGCGCTCTAAAAAATATTGAGCGCATTTTTTATAAAAACACATTCAGGCAATATTAACTAGCAATAACCTTCCAACCGAGTTAAAGGTAACTTCTTACCAATGGCTTTTTCAATTTCTGGCAAATAAAACGCATCATCTTCAGAAAGAAAACTAATACTGACGCCTTGTGAACCCGCTCGCCCTGTTCGACCGATACGATGCACATAATCATCAGACTGCTCAGGTAAAGTAAAGTTCACCACATGCGATACACCATCGACATGAATACCACGTCCTGCAACATCCGTTGCAATCATGATGTTATTTTTACCCTGCTTAAATTGCTCAAGCATTTTCAAGCGTTTGTCCTGCGCAATTTCGCCCGACAACATGCCCACCCGATAGCCATCTTTTTTTAGGTGATCATATAAACGACGCACCTGATCTCGACGATTGGCAAAAATCATGACTTTATCGATGGGTTCATCACGTAAAATATCTTGGAGCAAACGATATTTATCTTTTTTCTCCACCACATAAACGCGTTGTTCAACGTCATTATTGGTTTTTTGTTCAGGTTCAATTTCAACAGTCACAGGTTCAAATAACCATTGACGCGCCAGATTCAGGACATCATAGCTAAAGGTAGCCGAAAACATTAAAGTCTGACGTTCCTCTTTACGCGGCGAATAACGCACAATACGTTTTACCGAAGGAATAAAACCCATATCCAGTAAACGGTCTGCTTCATCAATCACCAAAAATTCGATTTGATCAAGCCAGATTTCTTTTTGTTCAATAAAATCTATCAAACGACCAGGTGTCGCGACCAGAATATCCAAAAAATTCGCATTCAATGGTTTCTTTTGCTTGTCGAAATCCACACCGCCAACCAAGGTGAGTAATTTTAAATCTGTAAATTTGGTCAGTTCTTTAGCATCACTTTCAATTTGCAATGCCAGTTCACGAGTCGGCGCAAGAATCAAAGCGCGAGGCTCACCACGATAGCGTTGTTCCTGAATCGGATTATTGAGCAAGTCATTGATGATACTGACCAAAAATGCTGCCGTTTTACCCGTTCCTGTCTGCGCGCGACCAATAGCATCGTGCCCTGCCAGTGTATATGTTAAAACCTTTTGCTGAATTGGGGTCATTTGCTTAAACCCTAATGCATCAATCGCTTTTTTAAGTTGCGGATGTAGATTCAAGGTTTCAAAACCAGATACCATATACTCGTGCTCTAACTGTTAATCACTCTGATGAGAGCGATAGTATAAAACAAAAACGCCCCAATTAAAAAATTGAGGCGTTATTCAACATGACAACATGTTGATTAGTCTAAAGGCTGTACATTCTCAGCCTGAAAACCTTTTTGTCCTTGCACAACGCTAAACTCAACGCGTTGGCCATCACGTAACGAACGATGTCCGTCACCCATAATTGCACGAAAATGTACAAATACGTCGTCGCCGCCATTACGTTGAATGAAGCCAAAACCCTTAGTGTCGTTAAACCATTTAACAACGCCTTGTTCGCGAGCTGTCATAAGTCAATCCTCAGAAGTGAAAATAAAGGACCTTCCGGTGTTGCAAACAGCAGAGCAAACAAGTTTAAAATTCGTTATTATTTCAAAGCTTGTAATCATTCTGTAAAACTATCAACAATTTCCGGTTACATCCATTTGTTATAGGTTTAGTAAAACAATGATTTGTTTATACTGGTTAATCCTAAAACGCTTCGAGCTTAACACGGGTTTATGACAATTAATAGAAATTTTTTAGATAATTCTATATTAATTGTTGATTATTTTTTAAACTCTCCCACAAAATTTTTACCATTGATAAAATCTATGCTGACTATAGCTCGCGACTTTTTGCACATTTGTGCAAATATTTGATAAAATTATTATTCATAAATGTCGCTAAATATTTTTACGGATGAGTGATTCAAACCCCGTTCCCGCTACTGAAATTAATGCAATTGGTCAGCCATGCCCAATGCCGCTGCTGATGCTTAAACGTCATTTAAAAAAGGCAGATCATCAGGTTTTGCTTTTGAAATCTTCTGACCCCCATAGTGAAATTGATGTATTACGTTATTGCGAACTACATCAGCTTAGTTGCCAGCTCATTAGAGTATCTGAGCAAGAATTTCATTATTTGATTGAATCCTAAATATATCGTTTTGATATTTAGATTAACTCGTGTATAAAATTTTACATTTCTCTACCCAATTTTCCTTAATTATGAACTTGCTTCGCATTAAGATGAAATCATTGGTTATACCATCATCCTATAAGGAGAACTCATGAGTGACAGCAGCAATCAATTGATGCCCCTGTCCTTATCTGCGCCCGGTGTAAATCTCGGTGCTTACATCAGCACTGTTAATCAAATTCCAATTTTGACCGCTGAGCAAGAAAAAGAACTGGCTGAGCGTTATTATTATGATCAGGATCTGGATGCGGCGAAAATGTTGGTGATGTCGCATTTGCGATTTGTCGTCCACATCGCGCGCAGCTATGCGGGTTATGGTTTACCGCAGGGTGACCTGATTCAAGAAGGCAATCTCGGCCTGATGAAAGCGGTTAAGCGTTTTGACCCGAATATGGGTGTGCGTTTGGTTTCATTTGCCGTTCACTGGATCAAAGCTGAAATTCACGAATATGTGATTCGTAACTGGCGTATTGTCAAAATTGCCACGACCAAAGCACAACGTAAATTATTTTTTAATTTGCGTAGTTTGAAAAAGTCGAGCAAAAAGTTAACACTTGAAGAAGCTAAAGCGATTGCCGTTGACTTAAATGTCACACCTGAGCAAGTGCTAGAAATGGAAGGTCGTTTAACGGCTTATGATGCTGCATTTGAAGCACAAGGTGATGACGACGATGATTCAACTCATGTCGCACCTGCACTATATTTGGAAGACAACCGTTACGACCCTGCTCGTTTAGTAGAAAATGAAGACTACGAAGAACAAAGTAGCTCTGCTTTATATGAAGCCATGAATCAGCTTGATGATCGTTCACGTAATATTTTACAGCGCCGTTGGCTGGACGATGACAAATCGACCTTGCATGAGCTTGCGGCTGAATACAATGTTTCCGCAGAGCGTATTCGTCAGCTTGAAAAAAATGCGATGGAAAAAATTAAAGTCGCCATGTCTGCAAGTTAGATTTTTCCAAATTTAAAAAGAGGCATCTGCCTCTTTTTATTGGTCTTAAGTATTTTTAGCGCATAGGATTTATGCTAAGGTGTTTAGGTCTTTTTTTAAGTATTTCAGCTTATGTGGATCGCAATCGCAGCTGTTAATCTTGCTTTGGCTGTTATATTGGGGGCCTTCGGCGCTCACGGCCTCAAGGCTTTTGCTACACCAGAACAACTGGGCTGGTGGGGAACAGCAACACAATATTTTTTCTATCATGCATTAGGTTTACTTGCGCTAGGTATTTTGTCTAAAACGAGTCCTCAATTTTCAATTAAAGCATCCTTTGTTCTGATTCAAATCGGTATTTTATTATTCTGTGGCTCTTTATATATCATGGCATTGGGCTTACCGCGTGGACTCGGTTTAATTACTCCACTTGGCGGAGTATTTATGATTTTAGGTTGGTTAGTTCTTGCGTGGAATGCCCTAAAATACGCGAAATAATGGAAAAACACATGCAAATTTATTTGAATGGTGAGCTGACACAAACCGCTTGCCATAACTTATTGCAACTGGTTCAGGAACTGGCACTTGAAGGTAAACGATTTGCAGTTGAACAAAACGAGCAAATCGTTCCAAAAAGTAAACTGGAACAATCTCCCCTTTCAGATCATGATCGTATCGAAATTATTCACGCTGTTGGCGGCGGCTAAACGGAGCAAGCCATGCAAGATTCACCTTTAATCATCGGTTCACGTACATTTCAATCTCGCCTACTCGTAGGCACAGGCAAGTATAAAGACCTCAATGAAACTGATTTAGCGATCCAAGCCAGTGGCGCTGAGATCGTGACGGTAGCAATTCGTCGGGTAAATATTGGACAACATCCTGATCAGCCAAATTTACTCTCCGTCATTCCGCCTGAAAAATATACCATTTTACCCAACACTGCGGGTTGTTTTGACGCAGAAAGTGCTGTGCGTACTTGTATGTTGGCACGTGAATTACTTGATGGTCATAATCTGGTCAAACTTGAAGTTTTGGGTGATGAAAAAACCTTATATCCAAATATTACGGCGACACTTAAAGCTGCTCAAACGCTGATTGATGATGGTTTTGAGATCATGGTATATACTTCTGATGATCCAATTGTCGCACAAGAACTTGAAAGTATGGGCTGTGTTGCGATTATGCCTTTAGGCAGTTTGATTGGTTCAGGCTTAGGGATTTTAAACCCACATACCATTTCGATCATTAAAGAAAATGCCAAAGTACCCGTTTTGGTTGACGCAGGTGTAGGAACTGCAAGTGATGCTGCCATTGCGATGGAGTTGGGCTGTGATGGTGTACTTATGAATACCGCTATTGCCGCTGCACAACATCCAATATTAATGGCTTCTGCCATGAAAAAAGCCGTTGAAGCAGGTCGCGAAGCTTATCTAGCTGGACGTATGCCACGTAAACGCATGGCCAATGCCAGCTCTCCTGAAACTGGCTATTTCTTTAAATAAGGCCTATATTTCTATAAGACGTATTTTAAGAGGATTCTTCGGAATCCTTTTTTATTTCAAGAATAAACAATAAGAGTATTTTCATATGCTTAAAGCCATATTTGCTATTTTTAGTTTGGGTTGTTTTAGTTTTACCACCAGCGTTCGTGCCAATCCCAATCCAACACAATATCAACAATTTATTCCTAAAAACTGGAAAATACTTGAAACAGTCAAAGGAGATTTAAATCGTGATGGTCTAGAGGATATTGTTCTGGTGATTGTGGAGAATAATCCAAAAAATATTCTGAGCAATGATAGTTTAGGAAGCCCTGAACTTAACATCAATCCTAGAATCTTATTAGTTTTATTTAAAACAACACAAGGCTATCAATTGATCAGTAAGAATCAACAATTGCCAAGTGAGAATGATGCAGACTCTCCTTGTCTCGCAGATCCATTAGAAGATGGTGGAGTAACTATTTCAAAAGGTATTTTAAAAATAAATTTACATTACTGGTTAAGCTGTGGTTCATGGTATGTCACCCACAATACATTTAGCTTTCGATACCAAGATCGCGCCTTAAAATTAATCGGTTTTGACCAAATGAGTTTCCATCGTGCTTCAGGTGAACAAAACTCACTCAGTATTAACTTCTCTACAGGAAAATTAAAAGAAATATCAGGTGAAAATGAGTTTGAAGATGTTCAGCAGCCGATAGAAACTAAATGGCGCACTTTAAAACAGCATTATGATTTAAAGTTAGAACAAATAAATTTCAAAGAACCACCTGAATTTCAATAAAAAAAGCCTCAATCACATTGAGGCATTTTCCAGTTATCTTGATGCTAAATTTAAGGGATCAAACCTTCATCGCGCATCGCAATACTGACTGATTGACGTTCAGCCACTTTATTGCGTAAAGCAACAATATTGGTATAAGGGCTTAAATCGTGTTCAATGCTATTTGACCAGTTTGTAAGCACGAATAAATAAGCATCGGCTGGCCCAAAGCCATCATCTACTAAATATTCATGGTCTGACTCAGCGATGGCTTTATCGATATAAGTCAGTAATCGATCAATTTCAGCATAAGCTTTTTCTTTTGCTTCGTTATCTAATGCACCACCAAAGAATACCGCATAAGCATCATGCAATTCTGAGTTTAGGTATCCTAACCATTCCAAAACTTTGGCACGACCTAGACCTGATGGTGGAATCAAATTCTGAGCTGGGTCATGCTGCGCAATAAAAGGAAGCACGGCAACGTTTTCAGTGAGAACCAATCCTGGTGTAATTTCAAGTGCAGGCACATAACCTTTTGGATTGATCTCGTAATAGTCAGCGCCTTTTTCTGTTTTATGTGTCTTTAAATCAACCTTTTCCAGATCAAAATCAACATTAATTTCATTCAAAAGAATATGTGCAGCCAATGAACATGCACCAGGTGAATAATACAACTTCATAAATAATCCTTGTTATAGCTCTCTTCACTGTTTTAAAGCGCTTTACTCAAACTTTCAAGCCCTAGACGTTTTAAATTTTAAAAACGTCGTAACCTAAAAATACATACCATTAAACTATTGTGTAAAAGACTAACTTTTTCAAGTCAAAAACGTTGTCTTTTATGTTTACTCAAGTGTATGACGAAAAAATGAACTTTCTAAAATTTACTAAAATAAAAAGGAAAACCAGTCATATTGGCGGAATAGACTGGTCTAAAATAATGCTGTTATTAGAATGTTATCATAATTATAAAGTGACATTTCTCCCTCTAGCGTTACAAAGATTTAAGTTCTAACTAACGTTAAAACTTAAATTCAATGTATAGTGCTTTTTTAGTTAAAAACATCCCTGAAATTGGTGATTTTTACGAGATTTTCAATTTTTTGACGATTTAATATTAAATAAAAACCAGTCACTGTAGACTGGTTTTTCATACTGCTTAAAACATTGCTTTACCAACTAAAACCAACACCGACACCGCCCGAACTTTCCTCTTTACTGAGTGCTCCGCTGATACTCAAACTGGTATTTTCATTAATCATACGTTGATAGCCTACTGCAACAGCTTGTTCCGCACCTTGCAAACCAGCACCAACCCCAATGCGGTTCTGCCCACGCAAACCAGCTGTACTGGTTGCCATATTCATCATCGCTGCACTCATCGCCCCCTGACGGTCAAAACGTTTATCAACCTCCTGAAAACGGCGTTCTGTTTGCAAGCTATAATCTTTAAATGTACTTTCCAAACCTGCAAAACGAGTATCTGCATAGCTGTTTGCGCTTGAAAGGGTGTCTGAACTTGATTTGTTCATTTGCGCAACATTAACAGCATCTGTGTCTGCCGTACCTGCTGCAACATGAGTAACCTGTCGCTGATTTGTGCTTGAACCAACGGAAACTGTATTGTCTCGATCTGAAGTTGAGTCATTACCCAACACCACCGCATTTTTAGCTTCAGTATTAACGTTATTACCTAACACAAAGGTATTATCCCCTTTGACAGTATTATCATTACCAACCACATAACTACCGTTGCCACTGACCGTATTTGGATCTCCAAATGCACCTGATCCATTACCAGAAACAGTATTACTCACACCCACAGCGGTTGAGTTATTTCCTGTAACCACAGTGTTTGGCCCTATTGCTGTTGAGTTTTTGCCAGTTGCATTTGAACTTGTACTTGCACCAGCGCCATTTCCTCCAATACTGATATATTGTCCTGCATCTGCTACTTTTTGATCGGTATAAGATTTAGCCGTATTTAAGGTCGATGCGGCTTGTTGGTCTGTGTAGGTTTTTGCATCATTCAGTGCAGTTGTGGTTTGTTGATCTGTGTAGCTTTTTGAGTCATTTAAAGATTGTGCTGTTTGTTGATCTGTATAAGATTTTGCATCATTTAGATTTTTTGCATCTTGTTGGTCAATATAAGATTTTGCATTTGCGAGCGTACCTGAGCTTTGTGTATCGGTATATGTATTTGCATCAGATAAGGTCTTGGCATCTTGCTGATCAACATAGCTTTTTAAATTGCTGACTGAACCTTTTAACGCAGTTAATTCATTATTGACGGCTCCAAAGGTTGCACCAATATTAGAATAGTTTGTGCCCTGAATCGTAAAGGTCGGTAATGTAAATACGCCATTATTGAATCCTGCTCCGCCACCTAATACAGAAGCTAATTGATTTGCGCTACTATTGAACTGCGTTGATAGTGTGTTGATATTTTGATTGGTCGTATAAAGCTGACCACCTGTAACTGCATCTTTAGAACTGCTTGAACTGATATCACCCGCTTGTAAATTGGTCAGTTTTGTTCCACTCTGACCCGCTAAAGTAATTGTTTCTTTTGCGGCATTGTCATAAACCACCGCATTAGTTGAGATGTTGCCCAGACCTGTCTGTAAGGCAGCAATTTCATTTGCATTAGTCGTAATCTTGCCATCTAAAACCAAATCCTTCTGATCTGCATAACTTTTGGCATCAGTTAATGTATTAGACAAACCTGTCGTTAATGCATTCATTGATGCCTTCGTATCTAAACCTGTCTTTGCATCATTGACTTTACTATTTAATGTATCAAATACAGTTTTATCGGTTTTAGCAGCCAAACCAGTATCTACATAGCCTTTATTAGCTGCATCTGTTGCTTGAGTTGGTGTTGCAACATGGGTAATGCGTTTTTCAGCACCACTGCGTCCAACGGAAATCGTATTCGCTTCATCGGCTAAGGAATCATGACCTATCGCAGTTGAACCATAGGCTGTAGCCTGACTATTACTACCGAAAACACTACTATAAATAGCCGATGCCGTATTATTTGAACCCACAGCAGTGGACACACCGCCTGTTGCCTTATTTGAAGCACCTAGACTTGTGCTATTTACACCCAAGGCCTGATTGTCATAACCCATTGCCGCACTTTGACCACCTAATGCAATATTATGTGAACCTATTGCAGCGCTACGATCACCCAATGCAACTGAACCACCATTTCGAAGTGTTCTTTCAAAATCTAAAGCTTGATCAGAAGTGACACTCACATCACCAATCTGAGTAATGGAAGAAGTGGTTAAATCTGTCGCTTGAACTTGTATTCCATTAATAGCGGTGAGCTTAGTACTATCATCTTGCGGATCGTAATACATTCCGCTTGCTGCCCCCACGACAGTAGAACCATTACCTTTTGCCAAGTTTTGTGAACCCGCTGCAAAGCTAGCAGTGCCTGTTGCTTTATTATAAGTACCGACTGCATTGCTCCATTTCCCAGTGACAGTATTACTAATACCTAAGCCAACGCTTTGCTCTTGAGTAACATTGTTATTGAAGCCAACGCCAGTACTGTATATTCCGCTTACATTATTTTGACTACCTACTGCACTACTAAAATCACTAAATGCGCTATTGTTATCACCTAAACTAGAGCTTGAACTTCCTTGCGCAAGATTGCCATTACCTATCGCAGAGCTTGATGTCCCATATGCATTATTACCATTACCTAAAGCACTGCTATAATTTTTTGTAGCACGATTCCAATAACCAACTGTTGTACTATATGAACCTGATGCATTATTAGCAAAACCAATCGCACTACTTGAACCGCCTGATGCAATATTTGAATTACCAAATGCGCTACTAGAATCCCCTGACGCTGTGTTACTTCTACCTACCGCACTACTAGAATCAGCCAATGCAATATTATTAGAACCAATGGCGCTACTTAAACTAGCCATTGCCCGATTATAATCACCAATAGCACTACTCGCCTCACCATTTGTAGTATTATCAGAACCAAGTGCGCTACTTTGCTTTCCTTGCGCTTTATTAGAATCGCCTACAGCGCTAGCAGACTCGCCTGATGCAATGTTTGAATTACCCACAGCATTACTCGATTCTCCAGATGCAGTATTCCAATATCCTAGAGCACTACTACCATTAGCTTTGGCTAAATTAAATCGTCCGATTGCATTACTTGCCTCACCTGTTGCCGTATTTCCATCACCTATCGCACTACTATATTTTCCTGAAGCTTTGTTAGAAGATCCCATCGCATTACTTAAGAAACCAGAAGCGATATTGGAGAATCCAATAGATGAGCTATAACCACCGATGGCAATATTAGCGCCTTTTTGGGCAGCATTTTTAAAAGCAGCTACTTGGTTCACATCTGTAACGACAGTACCATCAGGTAATGTAAATGACGTGATGTCATCGATATTATTTGTTGTAGCGGTAACTGTAATACCTGCGACACTGGTCAATTGTGTTCCATTACTTTGTGCATTATAGGCTATACTTGATGCAGCACCTAAAGCAGTATCCGTTGAACTACGGGCAAAGTTATCACTTGCCACTGCTGTTGGAATAGCTGCAATAGCAGTATCTACATAGTCTTTATTAGCTGCATCTGTTGCTTGAGTTGGTGTTGCTACATTAATAATTTGACGTTGCGTCGTCGTACTTCCAACCGAAAAACTGTTATCTCTATCAGCAATAGAATTTGCACCAAGCGCAATACTATTTTTACCCATCGCTTTTGCTTGATAACCTAAAGCAATACTATTTTGTTGATAAGCAAGTGCTTCAGTTCCAATAGCCACACCATTAATTGATGCAGCAGCTCCTCCTATAGCCACAGCATTATTAAGACCCCATGTCAAATGATTACAATCCCCTCCTATTATTACAGCATTATCACCATTAAAAACACTCAAGGCTGATTGTGGCCATAATCCTGAACCAGTGATATAAGTTCCTTGATTATCCGTAATTAAGGTTATACTTGGAGCATTGCCACTGGTACAACTTACACCTTGAACAATATTCCCTGCCCAAACATGTGCCCCCATAATGGTTGCAATACTCAAAACAGAGTTTGCAAACCAAATATCCGACGTTTACTTGTATCTATAGTTAAAACCTCAGAACTAACCACTGCTCCAGTGGTACTCTCCTTTTTCCCTGCACTTTTGGCATTTTCCGAAACCACCACCATTTGCCCCAGTGATTTATTCCAGATTAGTTTAAAAATCTTGTTCATATGTCCATCCCCACCGCTTATTTTATGATTAAAATTTATGTATTTATTATTTGATCATGCTCATAAGTTTTTGCGATACCCCTGAAATTAGTGATATTTTGGTTACTCATCGGAAAATACCCAATCTCAGGGATATAAAAACTAAAAAAATAACGGCAAATTAGGGGAAGATATGAAGCTTTTGAGTAATGTAATGCTGGACCCAGACTTGGTTTTACCTGTACCTGTGATTGTGGTTGAGGATGAACCACTCATACAAAAACGACTAAAAGAAATATTATTAGGGATTGGCTACTTACCCGAAAATCTTATTTTTGCCCAAACTTTAGCTCAAGCAAATGAACAACTGAAGCAACACTCTGCATCTTTGGCTCTGGTTGATTTGGGTTTACCTGATGGCAATGGTATAGAGTTTATTAAACAACTAAAAATATATGATCCCACCATTGCGATTTTAGTGATCTCAGCATGGAGCACTGAGGATGCTATTTTGAATGCCCTAATGGCTGGAGCAACGGGTTATGTTCTAAAAGAACGCGATGATATTGAAGTTGCATTATCTATCCGCAGTATTTTGCGCGGAGGAGCGCCTATCGATCCTTTTATCGCTCGTCAAATTTTAAAACAACTTCCTTTATCTCATGAGCAAGCTGAGAAAAAAAATATTGAAAATGAGATAGATGACGCTTTACTTTCCAAACGTGAACATGAAATATTATTATTGGTTGCCCAAGGTTTAAGTAATAAAGAAATTGCCAGCCAGATCAATTTGTCACGGTATACCGTTGAGTCTCATATCAAGCATATTTATCGGAAACTTGCAGTATGTACACGCATCAAAGCAGTCGATACTGCAAGATCACTTGGTTTACTCGATTAAGATTGTTTTTTATTTGCTTTGTATTGATTTTAGTTAGTAGCCATTCACCGCTTTATGCCGCCTCCTCCCTTGATGAATTGGTGTTGATTCCCAAAGATCATAACTGTCAGGTAAAAATTAGCACAATTCAAGCGATTCAAACTTCACCCAACATCCAAACTAAAAATATCAATCAACTAAAAAATTGGCAAAATGTAAAATTACCTGATTTTTGGGAAAATCGCTGGAAAAATTATTCTGGTATCGTCTGGTATCGTATTTTATGGTCAAAAAGCTGTAAATTGTCTCAAACTGAGCCATTAGCCTTAAATATTGACAGCATCAATATGGCAGGAGAAATCTATTTAAATCAACAATTGATTTGGCGCGATAAAAATCTGACCGAACCTTTAAGTCGTAGTTGGAATATGCCACGTTACTGGGTATTACCTAATTCTGAGCTAAAACAAGGTCAAAACGAAATCCTCATTCGGGTGATAGGAGTCGCTACGCAAAGTCCCGGGTTAGGCAACGTTTATATTGGCACGCCGCATGCCATTATTAAACAAAATTCAAAATATGTATTTGAACATCGCACGCTGTATTTCATTAATTTAATCATTTCCCTAACACTTGGAGCGATTGCTTTTTTAGTGTGGTTGTTACGCAGAAAAGATTCAACTTTTGGTTGGTTTGCTTTGGCGTCGTTATTATGGGGACTTTTTATCAGCAATATTTTAACAACGGAGACTTATCCATTTTTTCATACTTTGCAACTTGCCAGAATTAATATGTTGTTTCTGGTGGGCTATGTAATTTCTTTTACGATTTACACATGGCGATTTGCTGGAAAAAAATATAACAAGACTGAAAAAATATTATGGCTGATAGGCTTAATCAGCGTCATCATTTTATTTATCGTTTCACCTGCGTATTTAGGACTCGTTTTGTTTAGCTTATTTTTATTTGCGATCATTGTATTTTTAGCATGTTGTTTTTTCTATCAATGGATTGCTTATAAAACACCTAAAGCAGATATCCGTTTCCTTGCCCTAATTTTACTTGGTTTTATTGGGATCAATATCCATGACGTTTATCTGATTTTGACCCAAAATACTGAACATACTTATATTACCCCTTTTGCAGCACCGTTAACTGCTTTAGCGATTTCTATGATATTGGCTTGGCGGATCGCACAAAATGTTAATCATATTGAAGAATTTAATCAAACATTGACACAAAGTGTAGAGCGAGTGAGCGCCGATTTAAAAAATTCTTTAGATAAAAAACATCAACTTGAAATCGAAAATATGCGTCTACAAGAGCGCCTCAATTTATCTCATGAGCTACATGATGGTTTGGGTGGGTCTTTGGTACGTTCTATGATTTTAGTGGATAAACAAGACAAGATTGATAAACAGCATGTTTTATCTATTTTAAAACTATTGCGTAATGACTTACGTCAAGTGATTGATAGTGGCTCTACAATTGGCGCAAAAGTTCCAGAATCACCCATTGTTTGGGCATCTTCAATACGACGACGTTTTGTACAACTTTTTGAGGAACTTGAAATTGAATCTGAGTGGAAGTTAGCAGAACAATGGCTAAAAGAGCCGACTGCTTTACAGTGCTTGACGCTTGCTCGCGTGGTAGAAGAGGCTTTAACTAATATTATTAAACATAGCCATGCAACATTGGTTAAAGTCAGTTTATTTCAGGAGTATCAACAACTAATCCTTGAAATTGAAGATAATGGTGTTGGATTTGACCCAAGTACAGTCCAACAAGGTTTACATGTCGGCTTACAAAGTATGCAAGTTAGAGTTAATCGTATTAGTGGAATATTTGAAATACATTCAGAAATGGGACAAACCCTGATTCGGGTCAAGCTTTAAAAGTTTTGATTTACCAGACAGTAATTACCAGATTAGGTTTGACTTCAACTATTAAGCCTTTAAAATACGGCATTCAGATTTTTGAGTCCTACCCAAATTATGTCGACTGATCAGTTAGAAGTGCAAATTACTGAACTGGATAATTTGCCTGAGCATCGTGAAATTGTGACGTTTATGCGCCGATCTGCGCCCTTAAATACATCACAACGTAGTGCATTAGAGCAATATCAGCATTTAATTTTGGAATATCCAGTGGGGGATTTACGTCAGCATTTTGAACACCCTGAACGTCCATTGACTGTTGAAATCGGTTTTGGAATGGGGCGTTCATTAGTTCTCATGGCTAAAGCCAATCCTGAACGTAATTATGTGGGTATTGAGGTGCATGTACCGGGTATTGCACAATGCGTCTATGAAGCAGGTATGGCGGGACTCACAAATCTTCGGGTACTGGATGCCGACGCGATTCAAGTCCTTCGTGAAATGCCAGATGATAGTATTAATTGTGTTCAGCTTTATTTCCCAGATCCGTGGCAAAAAAAGCGCCATTTCAAACGTCGTTTCGTTATCCATGAACGTATGCAACTGGTGGAACAAAAGCTCGAAATTGGCGGTACATTTCATGCCGCAACTGACTGGGAACCTTATGCTGAGTGGATGCTGGAAGTTTTAGATCATAGAGAAAATCTTGAAAATCTGGCGGGTAAAGGCAATAGTTATCCACGTCCAGATTGGAGACCTCAAACTAAGTTTGAACGTCGCGGTTTAGAATCAGGTCATAAAATTAATGACTTTATTTTCAAAAAAGTTCAGTAAAAATGTTGAGCACTTATTTGATCAAAATAAGTGCTTAACTTCAATGATAAAACATAACCTCAAAGAGACAAATAACAATTCAATGTCTTAGGATCTATCCAACATCACTGATTCATGTATAACAACTTATCCATGCTATTTCATCACTTTTAGTAACGAGTAAGATGTTATATGAGACTTCTTTTATCCTTATTTAACCTTTTTACTTTTCTCCCTTAGGGAAAATAAAAATAATTTATAAAATAAGCCTACACATTAAATTTAATTGAAACATCACAAAATTTACGTATTTTGAATTGTATGACTTTGAATCATTTATTAGACGGAGATATTGAAATATAGATTTTATTTTTCAATAACCTTTTGTGACAAATCAATAACCTAACTGTTATGCGAAAAATAGAAAAAATAAACTATTTATAAGAAGAACAAAAAACAACTTTTTAGCTTTATCAATAAAAAAGGGAAATTAAGCTATTCATTTTATAAAGATTTCTCTTGTATAGATACTGATACATCATTGATTTAAGTCAAAAAGTTAAGAACTTTTCCATCACTTTTAACGCATTGATTTGATATAAAATGCAACTACCCAAGGAGTAAGTATGACTTTTTTCCTGTTTATCGTTGCTATTTTGGTACAGCTTTTTACCATTTGGGCTGTTTTCTATTTTAGCCTATCCAGAACTGTGGGTAGTATCGTGACTATTGTTGTGGCGATTGCTTCCGCATTTATTTTTACAGCTTGGTCACTATTATTAGGTATCCCCCTAATCCTGCTCAGTTTAGTGGTCTTAATTGATCCTCTCCGTTTTAATTTGATTACAAAACCCGCATTTAATAGCTTAGTCAATTCTATGCCTAGTATTAGTACCACTGAACAGGAAGCGCTTGAAGCAGGTACAAGCTGGTGGGAAAAAGAGTTATTTATGGGAGCGCCCAACTGGGACACTTTTAACGCGTATCCATTTCCACAGTTATCAGAAGAAGAACAAGCTTTTATTGACAACGAAGCTGAACAGTTATGTAGCATGCTGGATGAATGGGAAATTCATCATCAAACCAAAGACCTGCCTGAACATGTATGGCAGTTTATTAAAGATAAAGGCTTTTTAAGCCTGATTATTCCAAAATCTTATGGCGGCAAAGAGTTTAGTTCTTTTGCACAAAGTCGCATCATGAGTAAAATCGCCTCTCGCTCACTGACCACAGCGGTGAGTTGTATGGTTCCTAACTCTTTGGGACCGGGTGAGTTACTCATGCATTATGGGACAGATGAACAGAAGCAGCGTTATTTGCCGGGTTTAGCTGCGGGCACTGAGATTCCATGTTTTGGTTTAACTAGTCCAGAAGCTGGGTCTGATGCAGGTGCAATTCCAGATACAGGTGTGGTGTGTTACGGCGAATTTGAAGGTCAGGAAGTCCTAGGCCTTCGCATGAACTTTTCTAAACGTTGGATTACCCTTGCTCCAATAGCAACTGTGGTGGGTTTAGCTTTTAAACTCTATGACCCTGATGGTTTACTTGGTGATACATCTAAAACAGAATACGGTATTACTTGCGCCTTGATTCCTGCAAATCATGAAGGCGTTGAGGTTGGCCCAAGACATTATCCTGGCTCTCCATTCATGAATGGAACCGTGGAAGGTCGGGATGTATTTATTCCAATTGACTACATTATTGGCGGCCCGAAAAATGCAGGTAAAGGCTGGCGCATGTTGATGGAATGTTTAGGCGTGGGTCGCGGTATTTCCTTACCAGCACTCTCTACCGCAGCAGGTGAAATGTCTTATTTAACTGTGGGTGCATTTGCCAAAGTTCGTGAACAATTCAAACTTCCTGTCGGTAAATTTGAAGGCGTACAGGAAGCGACCAGTGACATCGCCAGTGATGCTTACATGTTAGAGTCGTTTCGCTATTTGGTCACCTGTGGACTGAATCAAGGTGGCACACCTGCGGTGATGACCGCGATGGCCAAATATTATGCCACCGAGACGATGCGTAAAGTCGTGAATCATGGGATGGATGTTGTTGGAGGACGTGCAATTCAACTTGGACCACGTAACTTCTTAGCACTGTCTTATCAGGCAATTCCTGTCGCAATTACAGTTGAAGGTGCAAATATCCTGACCCGTTCATTGATGATTTTTGGTCAAGGTTCTATGCGTTGTCATCCTTATTTATTTGAAGAATTGCAATTATTGCAATCCGATGATAAACCAAGCGCACTCAAACAATTTCACGAAATTTTATTTAAACACTTAGGTTATACCTTTAATCGTGGAGCACGTTCATTTGCCTATGGTTTTACTGGTGGCTCAAATGACGCGCCTGTAATGTCAGATGATTTTACTCAACCTTATTATAAAATCATCAACCGCCTCAGTGCCAACTTGGCTTTAACCGCAGATATGTCATTGGGTTTACTAGCAGGTGATATCAAACGCAAAGAAATGTTATCTGGGCGTTTAGCCGATATTCATGCGTATCTGTTTATTGCCTCTTCTATTTTAAAATTTTATGCCAACGGCGCCAAATCTGAAGCAGAGCAATTACATGCAAAATTAGCCCTAGAGAAATCGCTTTATCAAGTGCAAGAAGCATTTTATGGCTTGTTTGAAAATTTCCCAATTAAGCTGGGTGCAGCACTGGTTAAGTTTGTTTGTTTCCCACTTGGACGACCTCTTGCTAAACCAAGCGATGAACTCAAACAACAAGTTGCAGAACTGATCATGCAGGAAAATCCATTCCGTGAGCAACTAAAAAAACATGTATATTATTCTCAGGATGCCAACGATGTGACAGGTCGTATGGAATCAGCATTTCAAATGCTATTACAAATTGAACCACTTTGGCATAAATTCAAAAAAGCAGAATCTAAAGATCAATTTAAAGGTTTAACTTTTGAAGAGCATATTACAGATGCTGTTGCGACGAACTTTATAACTGAAGCAGAAGCTCAAAGTTTGATCGTTTATAACGCGAAACGTTATGACAGTATGCTCACTGATATTTTTGACATGGAACTCAATCATGATCTTGAGCTTGAAAATCCACATATGCCTATTACAGGTGAAGCAACTCTGGATTAATTGAGTCTTTCAGCCACTTTGATAATGTGATAAAAGCGTTTACGAACGCTTTTATTTTTTGCCAATTATAGGAAAGATGATGTCACAACAAGATTATGAAAATGGTTTAAAAGTTCGAACTGAGGTGATGGGCGAATCATTTGTTAAACGTGCTCAGGACAATACCGTACCGTTCACAGCCCCCCTGCAAAACTGGATTAATGAACATGCTTGGGGATCTACATGGCAACGTGAAGGTGTACTACCTCGTAAGTATCGCTCACTAATTACCCTTGCCATGTTAACCGCACTTAAAGCACCTACAGAACTAAAAGGCCATGTACGCGGCGCATTAAATAATGGTTGCAGCATTGAGGAAATACAAGAAACACTGTTGCATAGTTTGCCTTATTGCGGTGCGCCAGCAGCCCAAGAAGCATTTCGCGCAGCCTTAGAAGTGATTCAGGAATATCAAAATAATCAAACTTAAATCAGATTTACAAATACATATGTTTATTGCTAATAAATCTGGATTCCATCTCGGCCATTGCGTTTGACATAATAAAGCGCTTTATCTGCCAGACCAAACCATTCAGAGACTGTTTGTGCAGTCTCTACAGATGCAATTCCGATGCTAATACTTGCAGAAAAATGCTCATCACTTTGTAATCGGATATTCTTGATACAAGCTGCAATATTTTCAGCAAGTATTAAAATTTCATCGTTGCTTCGATCTACCACAATAATGGCAAGTTCATCGCCACCAAAACGAGCTGGGGTATCTTTAGGACCAATAAAATGCCTTAAAATACTGGAAATTTCGGCTAAAAAGTAATCCCCTGCCTCATGTCCATAAGTGTCGTTAATATATTTAAAGTCATCGACATCTAGCAACATCAAATGTGCATGCGTTCCATTTCTCTGAGTCTGGATAAAAATTGAAGAAAGACGCTGCTCAAACAAACGGCGGTTAGGAATATGTAAACGCGGATCCATTAGGGCAATACGCTCAAATTCTCGATTTTTATGGATTAACTGCACAGCAAGGTTTCGGGTTAAGACGCTTAAAAACATGATATAGAGCGTTGCTAAAGGTAGTGAACACCAGACAATGCGACTATCAAAATCGACATTCACATGAAAATCTAACAATACCCACATGACCAAACAACTGACTAACATAGCAATCAAAGAAGGTTTTAAAATGACCCATCCGCCTGCGGCATAACGATCTGAAATTAAAATCGCGACCATAATTAATGATGGAAAAGGACTAAGCCCCATCACGGCAACCCAAATCCCCCCTAAAGCAGCATCGACCACTAAACTCATATTTGTGGTTTTCACTGCATCTTGTTTGCTTTTAGCATATAAATAAGCCACTGTGGGCCAAACAAAGGCATTAATACCCAGTAAGATATATACAAATAAAGAGTAATTTAAATAATAAAGAACTGAAGAAATGGATAGAAAACACAGAATAGTTCCCGTTTGCCGCATTAAAAAAATACGATGAACATATCGCTTGCTGCGTTCAAGTAATATCGCTTCATCCGTTTTTATATATGGCATGGTCATTAGGGCTTTCTATTCAATGATAAAACGAATTGCTTATTGCTAAGCCGCCTATCCAACGGTACGTCAACCACATGATTCTAACCATATTTTATTCATAAAATAATGTATATATATACCAATTTTTTAAAAAAAATTTTAATTAAAGAATATTTATTTACAACAAAAAATAAGAACTGACATATTGCGACACTTTTTTGCTATTTATGGTGCTTTAGAATAATTCCTATTTTTATATTTCTAAAATTGAGCGCTATTATTTAAATTTTCGCATCAAATTACATATTTACATCATAGGCACACATTTTCTTCATCATCACGCAACACATAAATTTAAAGATCATTCTAAAATTATAATTCTCTGATATTTAATCATTTTAAAAAATACACATACAATCCTTATGGTTTTGTGTATTTCCAACGTGATATTGAAAAGATGATCTTTATGAATTGTTAACGTAAATTGCAGTTGAATTGCTAAAGCTCGTAAAACTACATCAAATTGTGATTACTCAGGAAATAAGCCACTATGTCCAAAAGAAAAATAAAACCTCTTGAAATAGATGATGTTGAAATTGTTGATTATGAAAAAACCAAAAAAGCGATTAAGGCTGCCGCACTTGGTAATGCAATTGAATGGTTCGATTTTGGTGTATATGGCTATGTTGCCTATGTACTGGGTAAAGTATTTTTCCCCAACTCATCCCCTAGTGTGCAGATGATTGCTGCGCTTGCAACTTTTTCTATTCCTTTTATTTTTAGACCGTTAGGAGGAATATTCTTTGGTCGCTTAGGTGATAAGTACGGACGACAAAAAGTTTTAGCCATTACCATTATTATCATGTCTGTAAGTACGTTTGGTATCGGTTTGATTCCATCTTATGAAAGTATTGGGATTTGGGCACCGATCTTATTGTTGATTGTCAAAATTGCGCAAGGCTTCTCGGTTGGGGGGGAGTATGCAGGGGCTGCCATTTTTGTAGCTGAATATTCTCCCGATCGGAAACGCGGCTTCATGGGAAGTTGGCTCGATTTTGGTTCAATCTTAGGTTTCGTGGTGGGTGCAGGGGTTGTTTCCTTAATCAGTTTTTCTGTGGGTGAAACTGCCTTTATGGAATGGGGTTGGAGAATTCCCTTTTATCTGGCTTTACCTTTGGGCTTAATAGGACTGTATTTACGTCAATCTCTTGACGAAACCCCTACCTTTCAAGCACATACTGAAAATCAATCAGATTCAAAAAAACCTAAAAAAATTGGTTTCAAGCAAATACTGAGCGAACATAAGCGTAGTTTATTGGTCTGTGTTGGTCTGGTCATTTGTACTAATGTCACCTATTACATGCTACTTACTTATTTACCTAGTTATTTTTCGCACAACTTAGGCTATTCAGAGGATCATGGGGTATTGATCATTATTGCCGTTATGGTCGGAATGCTTTTTGTTCAACCCTTTGTTGGGATGTTTAGTGACAAAATTGGCCGTCGTCCTTTTATATTTGCAGGCAGTATTGCACTGGTTTTATTTTCTTATCCTGCCTTTCTTTTACTTGATAGCAATAATGTCTACTTAATTTTTCTAGGCCTTTTAATTTTGGCACTTTCGCTCAATATGCTGATTGGTGTGATGGCATCAACTTTGCCTGCCCTATTTCCCACCGAGATTCGTTATAGTGCGCTTGCCATTGCGTTTAATATTTCAGTAGTCATCGCAGGGTTAACACCAACCGTTACCGCCACGTTGGTTGAAACTACGCAGAATATTATGGTTCCAGCTTACTATTTAATGTTATGCGGGGTATTTGGAATTATGACCGCATTTTACCTGAAAGAAACAGCCAACTTACCTCTTAAAGGTGCAACACCAATGGCAGCTGATTGCGAAGAAGCGGAAGAATTACTGGAACAATATCATGAAAATATAGAACAGAAGATTGAGCAGATTGATCAAAAAATTGAAGAATTACAGGAAAAACGGGATCATCTCGCCAAACAGCATCCAGATATTGATTAGCTTTTTCTCCTATAAAAAAACAAGACCCTGATTGGGGTCTTGTTTTATCTGACCTATTTCGCTTTTTCTTTTATAGAACTAATCCAGTCTTTAAAATGTCCAAACTGTTCAGATAAAAATGATTCGGTTTCAGGCTGCGCTGCATCTTTTGGCAAAATATGTTCATAATAAGTGCCTTTCAACACATGTCTAAGTAAACGTTCACCTGGAAATGGCCCACCGTCATTTAAGGTTTTTGCACCTTTAATTAGGTGACGAATATCATATTGCAAAGGCGAAAGATCTGGCACTTGTTTATCAATATTAAGAAGTTTATACACTGCTAAACGTCCTGTTCGAGCCGAACTTTCAATAGTAAAAACGACATCATTATTGGTTTCTACAAACTGCCCTACCACGGCCAAATTTTTATATCCTTCAGGCACTACACGTGGGCGATCACCTTTAGCCCGTGGCATAAACATTGAAGTAATATATGGCATAAAGGAAATGCGGGTGATGGTGTTTTCGATAACATCATCTAGTTGATCAACAATTCCCAAGTGATAACACAACTCTGCCAGTATTTCATTACCTGTACATTCTGGCATGGTCTTTTTAACATAGTTGCCTTGTTTATCCATAAATAACGCATAAACCCAAAGCACTAATACATCATCGGGCTGCTCAGGGAAATGCGGCTGACGGTTACAGGTAAAGCTCATCAACCAGTTTGAATCTGTAATTGTAACAATTCCTCCAGTAACCGTTTTACCAGAGTACGGATCATTAACCGCGTATTCTTTCAGTTTTTCAACAAAAGCTGACGGTTTACAAGTCAAGGTCACAGATAACCAAGATGATTTTTCAATGTTGCTACAAAACTTCTCAGGTTTGCCAAATACTGGAGATTTCTTTGCCAAGTTTTTCCAAAGTAACCAACCTGCACTTTGACCACTCGTGCTATTGTCCACTTTACTCATTGCCGCAGTCGTATTGTTACCATACGAAGTATCTTCCGTCATTGAACCTGTAGTAATCACCACAAAATCATTTTCAGTCAGATCAATTTTTTGTTCTTTGCCATCTTTTTCTATTAATAATGATTTTGCAAAACTATTCTGCCCTTTTTGCTCAATTTCTACATCTTTAACCAAAGTATTCAACTTAAGAGTAACGCCCTTTTTCTTTAAGTATTGTCCTAAGGGTTTAACAAAGGTATCGTGCTGGTTATATTTTGGAAATACCAGCGCGGTCATATCTTTAAAACCATCGAACTGATGTAAAAAGCGATGCATATAAAGTTTGCATTCGAGTAGGCTATGCCAGTTTTCAAAAGCGAACATGGTTCGCCATAAAGTCCAAAAGTTAGATGCTAAAAATTCACTGCTGAAATATTCTTCAATAGTGGTATTGTCCAGATCTTCTTTTTTGGTGAGAAGTAATTTGACAATCGCAAGTTGATCTTTCTTAGATAAACCAAACTTATTAAAATCCTGCACCTGACCTTGTTGATGAATCAATCGTGCTTTGGAAAAGTTGGGATCATTATCGTTGAGTAAACGATATTCATCCAGCACACTAAAAGGTTCTGGCAACTCTAATGCAGGAATGTCCTGAAAAATGTTCCAGATATTTTCATAGGCAAATTCCATCTCACGACCACCACGAATCAGGAAGCCATCTTGGGCATTACCTGCACCATCCAATGAACCGCCATCAACATGGAGTTGTTCTATGAAAATGATATTCGATGCGGGTATTTGTGCGTCGCGAATGAAATAATAAGCTGCTGATAATCCTGCAATACCACTCCCAACAATATAAATTTTACTGTTTTGATATTGGTCAGAACCAATACCGCGATTTCTTTGATAATTACCGATATAGTCGGCTGGTGGTGTCGTGATATCAGCTGAGTTTTGATAAGTTTCCGTACTCGAGTCTGGCTCGTGAACCATCTTTCCATGGAATTGTGATGTATTGAGAACCTTATCAAATTTTGAAGTAATTTTACTCATGAGTTCCTCTTCGGATTTATTATCTGAAATATGTTATTTATGAGCCTATTAGTATGATCATATCCAGCACTATTTTTAGCCAAGTTCTGTATTAACTTTGTATTTGATCTGGCTGTCTCTTAAACTCTATTGATTTAGTCTATTTTTACAATAAAATGATTTTAAAGAGATATTAGGCTTCTTGCATAAGTTCTTATTATTTTTCCCCTATGGAAAAAAATAAACAGCGTTTAAACAATGATGAAAGAAATCTATTCTATTTCTTCTAAAATTTTCATTTTGAATGAATAATATTATTTTCTCATCTTAATAATGGTACAAAAATAATATTTACATCCTCTGTCGGTTTAAAATTTTTCTCTGAGATTTTAAATTGAGTTGCATTTATTTTTTGTATATTTCCTTTCCAGCAGAGTGAAATCAATTCATTTTTATCTCGCTCAATGATCATGTTAAAATTTCCAATCGGTTTCGCCCAGTTTGCTCCCGTTTTTAAAATATAACTCAACCCCATATAAGGTGGATTTTTATTTGGCATTTTGTTGAGTGCATTTTTAAAGCTCTGGTTGACACAGTGATTTTTTGCTATTCCATCATCAAGATAGACCGAACCACCGACCAAAGGCCGATATCGATGCTCCACATGCGTCACACTATTGGCTTTAAAGACTTGTTGCCAGCTATAAATAACTTGTGCCTCCCAATAAATGGAATCCTCTGGATGATAGGGTTTAATTAGTTTTTGCACTTTAGGCTGTTGGCAGCGGAAAATACGTTGATTTAACACCTCATCACTGATTTTCTGTGTCCACGGATTCATCAACTCTTGATCGCTCAAGCCACATTGTTTTAATTCTTGAGTCACATCAATCGAATCTTTCGTCCAATCTATCTCACCTTTTTGGTTCAACGCGGGCAAAAAAGCTCGCACATGCACCGATGCATTGATAGGTCTTTGATTGACTTTTACTTTAAAACTATTAATAAAAGCATCTGTATCAGCAAAATCACTTTCACGTGAATTCCCAACTTTAGGCAAAGGAAATAAAATGTTTTCCTGAATATTATGAGACGTTAGATTTTTAAACTCATATTCAACACGGATTTGTTTTTTACTGATAAATAAATTTTCTTTTTGCATACTGATGTTCGGATTTTTAACATAAGCGACTCCACCTGTTGCAACATATCCTGTTGAATCATTTGCATATAAAATAGGAACAGCAAAAATACTAACCAAACCAAGACATGTTATTTTTTTAATCATTATGATGATCTCTCTACTTTATTTAAATTATCTACATTATGAAACTTCTTTTAGCATTATTTGATCCGTTTATTTTTTTACTCATTAAGGCAAAGTAAAAGGAACTTAAAAGAAATTCTATTGCTTTTGATTGACATGCCATATTTCAAAAATTCTGTTTTTGTCTCTTCTAACTGAATTTTGTAGATTGCATTAACTTTAGCTCTTGATCATTAATTAAAATTACTTGTCTACAAATTCCTTCTGCATCACGTTGCTGTTCAAATAAAAAAGCTGGCATCGGATCAAAACTGTCAAAGAAACAAATTTCCTGCTCATCCATTGAATAAACTAAGGACTGATTGCCTACACCATCCAAAGTATCATAAGAAACAATGACCATCTGTCCATTTTCAATTGCCCCTTGAATTTCAGAATAAGTAAGCGCCGAATGTATTGGGATATTTAAAGCTTGGGCTTGTTGATAAATTAAACGTTCACTGTCATCGATATAAGGATCAGGATCTGTATAGAAAGACACATCAAAACCAAATTTTTTTAATGCAACCGCTAAAGCAATGGTAAATGTGCCATATTCTTGATCATGTTGAGTTGCCTGTATCAATTCCGAAATATCCATTTCAACGCCATGATGTTGAAATAACATCCACAGTGCAAAAATGCCACAGTTGGCTTCAAGGTTGACTAAGGACTCTGGAATTTCTAGCGCCATCACGTTGAACTCGCATTACATTTATTCGAATCATACACAAAACAGCGTTGGCACTGTAACAATTTATCAGTACAATAGCGCCACCAGTCGAGGGATGCTGCGACTTTTTCACAAGCTGATTTTTAAAAATAATCATGTGAAATCGCTAGGCTCGACGTCTGAAGCAGCTGAAAACTCAGTTAATCACGCTTCACAGAATAACGGCATCCGCGAACTGAATGATCAATATTTGTTTTTTAAAAAAGGAGATCGTGATGAACGCGGTTAATGCTTCATTTACAGATTATAAAGTTGCTGATATTTCCCTAGCAGACTACGGTCGTAAAGAGATCAAGCTTGCTGAAGCAGAAATGCCAGCTTTGATCGGTTTACGTAAACGTTATTCAGCAGCAAAACCTCTTGCTGGCGCAAAAATCTTGGGTTGTATCCACATGACAATCCAGACTGCGGTTTTGATTGAAACTTTGGTTGAACTTGGCGCTGAAGTTCGCTGGACATCTTGTAACATCTTCTCTACTCAAGACCATGCTGCCGCTGCAATCGCTGCAAGTGGTGTTCCCGTTTTCGCTTGGAAAGGTGAAACTGAAGAAGAATATGTGTGGTGTTTAGAACAACAGATCAATGTCAATGGCAAACCGTGGGATGCCAACATGATCTTGGATGATGGCGGTGATTTAACTGCACTTGTTCATGAAAAATACTCTGCACTTTTAGAAAAGATTCACGGCATTACTGAAGAAACCACCACAGGCGTACAACGTCTACTTGAAATGTGGAAAGATGGTTCGCTTAAAGTTCCTGCAATCAACGTCAATGATTCGATCACGAAATCTAAAAATGACAACAAATACGGTTGCCGCCATTCATTAAATGATGCGATTAAACGTGCAACGGATATGTTACTTTCTGGTCGTCGTGCGCTGGTGATCGGTTATGGTGATGTGGGTAAAGGTTCTGCTCAATCGTTACGTCAGGAAGGTATGATCGTTCGCGTCACTGAAGTTGATCCGATTTGTGCAATGCAAGCCTGCATGGATGGTTACGAAGTTGTATCTCCATACAAAAATGGTGTGCAAACAGGTAAGAAAGAAGACATCAACCACGACTTGTTAGGCAATACTGATCTTGTTGTGACCACAACAGGTAACTATCACGTCTGTGATTCTGCAATGTTAGATAGCTTAAAAGCAGGTGCAGTGGTTTGTAATATTGGTCACTTTGATACCGAAATTGACACCGCTTATTTACGTGGTTACAAATGGGTGGAAGTTAAACCTCAGGTCCACCAAGTGTATCGTTCAGAAGACGAAAGCAATTACTTGATCCTGCTTTCTGAAGGTCGTCTAGTCAATCTTGGCAATGCAACAGGTCATCCATCACGCGTTATGGATGGTTCTTTTGCAAACCAAGTATTAGGTCAAATGCATTTATTTGCTGAAAAATTTGCTGACTTACCATCTGATCAAAAACAAGCAGCGATTCGTGTCGAAGTGCTTCCTAAGAAATTAGATGAAGAAGTTGCTGCTGCAATGGTACTTGGCTTTGGCGGTGTATTAACCCAATTGACTCAAGTACAAGCAGATTACTTAGGCGTTCCTGTTGAAGGTCCATTCAAATCTGACGCTTATAAATACTAAGTTTTAATTTCCTCTCCCTAACCCTCTCCCTAAGGGAGAGGGAATATTCATTACCCGAATGAATATCAAAAAGTCCTCTCCTCTCAGGAGAGGATTTAGGAGAGGTGAAAAGAAATAAAAAAGGATTTGAAATGACGAAACGTGTTCCTATTTCTTTTGAATTTTTCCCGCCAAAAACTGACGCTGGTGCAGAAAAGTTAAAAATTGTTCACCAAGAACTCCAACTACTCAACCCCGAGTTTTTTTCGATTACTTATGGCGCGGGTGGTTCTACGCGTGAACGCACTTTAGCAGCCATCAATGACTTTAATGGTAAAGGCACAGCGGTCGCCCCTCACCTTTCTTGTATCGGCGATGATAAAGGTCGTATTGCTAAACTCCTAGACTTGTATCAATCACAAGGTATTAATCGTATCGTCGCGTTACGTGGTGATTTACCATCAGGTCAAGTTGGACTGGGTGAACTCCCATATGCACAAGACCTAGTACGTTTTATTCGTGAGCATTCAGGCGATCATTTTCATATTGAAGTCGCCGCTTACCCCGAAATGCATCCGCAGGCCGAAACATTTGATGCAGACATCAAGCGTTTTGTCGAGAAAGTTAACGCAGGTGCAAATGCAGGCATTACCCAGTTTTTCTTCAATCCAGATGCCTATTTCTACTTTATTGAACGCCTAGAAAAAGAAGGAATTACGATTCCAATTGCACCCGGGATTATGCCTATTACCAACGCCAGCAACCTCATTCGTTTTGCTGACGGTACAGGCGCTGAAATTCCTCGCTGGATTCGCAAACAACTTGCAGCCTATGGCGATGACAGTGCAAGCATTAAAGCTTTTGGTCATGAAGTTATTGTTAAACTTTGCGAACGTTTAATCGCAGGTGGTGCCCCAACACTTCACTTCTATTCAATGAACCAAACTGAACCTACTCGACAATTAGTTGTTGATCTCGGTTTAAACTAATTTGTACGAGCCTTACCCAATTATGAATCGCTTTTATATTGAAACAGAGTTAGATACCAATCAGTCTATAGAGTTAACTGAGTCAGTATTTCATCATTGGGTTCGTGTGCTTCGTGCAAAAGAGCAAGAGCAAGCCATCTTTTTCAATGGAAAAGGTGGTGAATATCTTGTAACGCTCACTGAAATTAATAAAAAAAATGCATTTGTCTCTGTTGATCACTTTGATCCCACTGATCGAACTCCGCCATTTCAAGTGCTTTTAGGTCAAGTGATGAGTAAAGGTGATCGCATGGATTACGCGATTCAAAAAGCAACCGAACTTGGCGTATCAACGATTCAACTGTTAACCAGCGAACGCTGTGAAATGCGACTTAAATATGAGCGTGACCAAAAGAAAATTGAACATTGGCAATCTGTTGCAATCGCAGCGTGTGAACAATGCGGTATGAACCGTGTTCCTAAAATTCTCGCTCCGATTTCTCTCGATGAATGGTTAGTTTCTGAACTCCCATCTTCTCGTTTTGTTTTAGCACCCAACAAAGACCAAGAAAATGTTTTACTTAATAGTTTATCTGAGATTGCCCTGCTCATTGGTCCAGAAGGTGGGCTCAGCGAAGCAGAAATCCAACAGTCTAATGAAAACGGTTTTCTAAACTGGTGTATTGGGGAAAGAGTTTTACGTACAGAAACAGCACCTGTCGTTGCGCTTTCAATTTTGAACTATCATTTTTTGTCAAAAGCCGACTAATTTAGTCGAAACAAATATTGATTTTCCATGTTAGGTATGACAACGTAAAACGACATTAACAAACACCTTCATTAACATTAAAAAAGTATTCTGATTTTATTTTTGTATTCACTTAATTGTTGTGTGAAATTTAACCGGAACATATTTATATGTCTGAACCACAAGAAACTGAATTGTACGATCATGTCGATACAGCTCATATCAAAAGCTCGATCAGACAGAGTAAAGCCTTACTCATTAATTTATTTTTACTCTGTATTTTTGACTATTTGTTATATCGTTTATTTTATAGTCCTGTTTCTTCTTTGTGTTTTAATATTTGGATCGCCGTTAGCAGTTTATTTTTTATAGTTTGTTGGAGCATTTCTGAGTTTTATTTTAAAGAAAATCACTATGGTCTCAACAGCGCTAATCGTTGGATGCAATTTATTTGCTTCGGTAGTGGTGTAGTCATTGGTACAGGCATCTTATTAATCAATTTTAATTTGACATCGCTTAACCCGCCCTTAACAGCAGCTCATGTATTAACCTTAAGTTCAGTCTTATACATGATTACTGGGATTATTTGCCTGACTTATCTGACTCAATCTCTCAGACTTTTTTTTCTGGTTTTTTTACCTACTGTTTTGCCTCTGTTTATTTCGCAGTTTGCTCATCCGCAAACCGCTTATTCTTTATTTTATGTGGCATATAATTTTATCTTAATCATTTTTGTTTTTAGTGCATTTGCATCTCATCGTAATAAACGGCGAATGTCGATTTTATTTTTCAAAAATAAAGAACTCAAACTAAACGCCGAAGAGCAAGTTAAATGGACCGATGAACTTTATCAACAGCTACAAGTTGAAATGGATAAATCCAAAGAAATTGAACTACAATTGCAACTGCATAATCAACTCCTTGAGCAAAAAGTCAAAGAAAGAACTTATGATATTGAAAAGATGAACGAAAGATTAGAAAACAACGCCCAAAATTTAAGATTAGCTCATGAAATTGCAGGAATTCGCCCGTGGCACTGGGATATTGAACACCGTAAAATCGAACTGACTACACCAGAACAAGATAGGATTACCAAAGACTGGAAATCACATCAAAGTTATCTTGAAAAAATTATCCATCCTGATGATTTATTGTTTGTGAAAAGAGCACTGTATCGACATTTAAGAGGCTACACATCACGTTTTGATGTGATCATGCGGATTCAATATGACGATCATTGGTACTGGGTGCAGGAAGTCGGTCAGGTGGTTTTGCGCCATCCACAAAGTAATATTCCTTTGCGAATGGTAGGTATTCGACGCGATATCAGCCAAGAGAAAAAAGATCAGGATCGACTCAAACTTGCGGCTAGTGTTGTTCAACAGGCAGCCGAAGGCATATTCGTTCTGGATGAAAATCTATGCTATGTCGATGCCAATCCTTGTTATGAGCAACTCACTGGATTTAAAAAACAGGAAATATTGGGCAAGCATTTATTTGATATTACTCAAAATGATAAATTCCAACAAAAAAACATGCACCTCAATATCACTAAGCAACTCTTACAAAAAGGTGAATTTGATGGTGAATTAAACGAGAATTTTTTATCAGGCAAAGAAGTCTCAATCTGGACGCATATCAATGCTGTTAAAAATGACAATGACCAAATTATTAATTATATCGGCATTGTCTCTGATCAAACTGAGAAAAAACGCCAAGAACAACGTTTATCTTATCTGGAAAATTACGACACACTCACCGATCTGCCAAATCGTTTTTATTATAACTATCAGCTTCATCAGTATTTAGTGAGTCAAAAAGATCCAATTAAACAGTTTGCAGTCATTCGTTTTAATATCGACCGTTTTAGAACATTAAATGAGTTTCTGACCAATAATGGTGGCGATGAGTTATTAAAAAAAGTCGCACAACGTTTGCGTTTAACTACACCTGAAGCACTGTTGGTCGCCCATTTAAATGGCGATGACTTTGCTATTCTTTATGAGATTTCACATATTCGCCCCTCTATCGAACAACATTGTTCTCGTATCTTTGAAAGTTTTATTGAACCTTTTCATGTTCAAGGTCATGACATTGTTGTTACTGTTTCGATGGGTGTCGCCTACTATCCTGAACACGGTCGTCAAATTGATAGTTTAAATAATCACGCTGAACAAGCTTTAAATGATGCTAAACGTTTAGGTGGCAATACCGTTTGTTATTATTCACCTGAAAAATCAGCATTATTAACTCAAGGCGTGAATATTGAACGTGAACTTCGTAATGCCATCAAAAATAATGAATTGGTCGTTTATTATCAGCCAAAAGTCTGCGCACAAAGCCACGATGTTTATGGCTTTGAAGCATTGGCGCGCTGGAATCATCCAACACGTGGATTAATTGGGCCTGACCTCTTTATTCCAATTGCGCAAGAAACCAGCCTTATTTCTGATATTGGTCGATTTGTGATCATGGAAACCGCTAAACAAATCAGGATTTGGGACGATTTAGGTTTTAAAAATATTTGCGTTTCAGTCAATGTCGTCGCCCAGCAGATTCATCGCGGTCAATTGCTCAACGATCTGGATGATGCCATGCAGTATTATCAAATTAACGGTAAAAAATTAGAACTTGAGATTACAGAGTCTTCACTCATGGACAGCTCTGAAATCGTTCAGGAAATGTTACAGGAAATTAAGCAAAGAGAAATTTTCATTTCGCTGGATGACTTTGGAACCGGTTATTCTTCTTTGGCGTATCTAACCGAATACCCAATTGATATTTTAAAAATTGATCGTAGTTTTATTTCTAAAATTGGAAATCCAAAACAGGAAGCTATCGTAAGCGCCATGATTGCCATGGGCAAAGCCATGAACCTGACTTTAGTGGCTGAAGGTGTCGAAACACAAGAACAGGCTGACTTTTTGAACCAACAAAAATGCGATATTTTGCAGGGCTTTTTATTTTCTAAACCGCTCAATCCTGAAAAGAGTACTGAGTTTTTAAAAACCCACAAATGTGTGGGTGAATAATTTATTCCGCTTTGAAAACCGTGAGTTCTAAGCAAATTGATAGTTTTTGACTGTGCGTAAAGCCCAACTAATGTTATATTCGAACGGCTTTACCCGTTACACCCAAGCATTCACTAGTTAACTCTTGTAACAATCGAGATTCAGATGGACGATCAATCATTAAAACAGGCTGCTTTGTATTATCATGAACATCCTACTCCAGGGAAAATCAGCGTTACACCAAGCAAGCAACTTGTCAATCAGCATGACTTGGCTCTTGCTTATTCTCCGGGAGTTGCAGCTCCATGTTTAGAGATTGAACGCGATCCTTCTACAGCGGCAAAATATACTGCGCGCGGAAATTTGGTCGCAGTGGTCAGTAATGGTACGGCAGTTTTAGGTCTTGGTAATATTGGACCTTTGGCATCTAAGCCTGTTATGGAAGGTAAAGGCGTTCTCTTTAAAAAATTTGCGGGCGTAGACGTTTTTGATATTGAAATTGCAGAAAATGATCCCGATAAAATCGTGGACATTGTTGCTGCTTTAGAACCTACTTTTGGCGGTATTAACCTCGAAGATATCAAAGCCCCAGAATGCTTTTATATAGAGAAAAAACTTCGTGAACGCATGAATATTCCTGTGTTTCATGATGACCAACATGGAACCAGTATTATTGTGGGTTCAGCATTATTAAATGCACTGCAACTGGTCAACAAAAAAATCGAAGACATTAAAATTGTAGCGTCAGGCGCTGGTGCTGCAGCATTATCTTGTCTGGATTTATTATGTGCACTTGGTGTGCGTAAAGAAAACATCACCGTTGCCGATTCACGTGGACTTTTAACCACGTCTCGTGATGGTCTAGATGATTCTAAAAAGCGCTATGTTCAAGATATTCCACAAACCAAACTTCATGAAGTTATGGCGGGTGCGGATATGTTCTTAGGTCTTTCTGCGGCAGGTATTTTGACCAAAGAAATGGTCAAGGAAATGGCAGAAAATCCAATCATCTTTGCATTGGCAAATCCAGATCCTGAAATTTTACCTGAACATGCACACGAAGTTCGTCCTGATGTCATTATGGCGACTGGTCGTTCAGACTATCCAAATCAGGTAAACAATGCACTTTGTTTCCCTTACATTTTCCGTGGGGCACTTGATGTAGGTGCAACCACGATCAATGAAGAAATGAAAATTGCCTGTGTGCATGCCATCGCGCGTATGGCACACGTAGAAGCAGATGCTGCAACCTATGGTGAGAAATCTGCTTCATTTGGTCGTGATTACCTGATTCCTCGTCCATTGGATCAGCGTTTGATTCTTGAAATCGCGCCTGCCGTTGCAAAAGCAGCCATGGATTCAGGTGTTGCCACTCGTCCGATCGAAGATTTTGCAGCATATCGTCAAAAATTGTCTGAGTTTGTCTATAACTCAGCGTTTATGATGAAACCGATTTTCTCTCAAGCAAAAACTGATCCTAAACGTATTGCGTATGCAGAAGGTGAAGATCAACGTGTCCTTCGCGCTGCACAAATCGCAGTAGATGAAGGCATTGCCTTTCCAATTTTGGTCGGTCGTACAGCGGTCATCGAAAACAATATCAAAAAACTAGGCTTACGTTTAGAACATGGCACTAATATTGAGATTGTAGACCAAGAAAAAAATCCGCTCTATGAAGAGTTTTGGAAAGATTATCACCACACCATGCAACGTAAAGGTGTTACAGAGGAATACGCGCAACGTGAAGCACGTCGCCGCTCGACACTGATCGCCGCATTGTTGGTTAAATTTGGCAAAGCGGATGGCATGCTATGTGGTACATATAGTAGTTATGATATCCATCTCGACTTTGTGAGCAATGTCATTGGACTTAAAGAAGGTGTAAACAACTTCTTTACCCTCAATGCATTGATGCTAGAAGATCGTAATCTGTTCATTGCTGATACCTATGTGAATACTAATCCGACCGCAGAGCAATTAGTGGATATGACCATTATGGCTGCTGAAGAAGTTCGCCGTTTTGGTATTACGCCACGTATTGCTTTGCTTTCGCATTCAAGCTTTGGTAGCGACCAGAATGATCCAAGCGCGAAAAAAATGCGTGAAGTTTATCGCTTGTTATCTGAACGCGCGCCTGAGCTAGAAGTTGAAGGTGAAATGCATGGTGATGCAGCACTTGATGAAAGTATTCGTCACTTTGCATTTCCAAATTCGCGTTTCAAAGGTTCTGCAAATCTGTTGATCATGCCGAATCTGGATTCAGCGAATATTTCCTTTAACTTACTGAAAGCCACTTCTGGGAACAATGTCACGATTGGGCCTATTTTACTGGGTGCAGCAAAACCTGTGCATATTTTGACACCAACCGCAACAACACGTCGTGTCTTGAATATGACAGCATTGACTGTCGCAGAAATTCAGCAAAGCGGTGGCTAATTCTTTAAACTTAAGAGATTAGAAAAGCTTAACTTTGTGACTTGAGAAAACCTCTGTTCTGTAGCATCATGAGCTTAAGAACAGAGGTTTTTTCATGCATGTTTATTTAGTAGGCGGTGCCGTACGCGATTTTTTACTTGGGCACCCCTATCACGAAAAAGATTATGTCGTGGTGGGAGCAACACCACAGCAATTGCTTGATCAGGGCTATCAGCCTGTTGGTAAAGATTTTCCTGTATTTCTACATCCACAAACCAAAGATGAATATGCCCTTGCGCGTACCGAACGTAAATCGGGTATCGGCTATCATGGTTTTCAATTTTTTACCGATCCAGACGTCACACTTGAAGATGATTTGATTCGACGTGATCTCACGATTAATGCCATTGCGATGGATGAAACTTCAGGTGAGATTTTTGATCCTTATGGTGGTCGACAAGATCTGGAACTTAAACTGCTACGTCATGTATCCAATGCTTTTTTAGAAGATCCGCTTCGCGTATTACGAGTTGCACGATTTGCAGCACGTTATTTTCAATACGGGTTTAGCATTGCTCCAGAAACATTGAATTTGATGCAACAATTAAGTCAGTCTGGTGAATTAGATGCGCTCACACCTGAACGTGTCTGGAAAGAAACCTCCAGAGCCTTGATGGAAACTCATGCCAATGTATATTTTGAAGTTTTACATCAATGTGGCGCACTAAAAGTTTTATTTCCAGAAATCGAAGCTTTATTTGGTGTACCACAACGCCCTGAATACCATCCTGAAATTGACTGTGGCATTCATACCTTGATGGCCTTGCAACAAGCGTGTAATGCCCATTACTCACTTGATGTACGCTATGCGGTTTTAGTACATGACTTGGGTAAAGCACTTACGCCTATTGATGAACTTCCACGTCATATCATGCACGAAGAACGTGGTGTTGCACCTGTTCAAGATTTATCTGATCGATTAAAAGTTCCAACACAACTTAAACAATTGGCAGTTTCAGTCTGTAAAGAACATTTAAAATGTCATCAGGCTATGACCTTAAAACCAGGAACCCTATGGCGTTTACTGCAACGTTTGGATGTTCTAAGACGTCCTGAACGAGTTGAAGCGTTTATTCAAGCCTGTGAATGTGATGCACGCGGTCGATTAGGTTTAGAAGATCGTGCGTATCCACAAGCAGAATATATGCGTAAAGCCATGCATATTGTCCGTTCAATTAAAGCTTCAGATTTGCCTGAAGATATTCATGGCGCAGAGATTGGTGAAATGCTCATTCAATATCGAATTGATGCTTTGGCTGATCTCAAACAGCAACATGAGAATAACGTTTAGATTGCACGGTATAAAATTGCATAAAAAAAACCTGAGAAAATCTCAGGTTTTTTTTATCAATGGCTTAAATTAAGCTTCTGGCGCTGGGCTATATTGCTCAATTAAAGGTTTTAACTCACCATTTTGGAACATTTCCAGCATGATATCGCTACCACCGACCAACTCACCATTGACCCAAAGCTGTGGGAAAGTCGGCCAATTCGCAATTTGTGGCAGTGTTGCACGAATATCTGGATTTTCCAGAATATTCACATAGGCAAATGGACGACCAATTTGACTGAGTGCTTCAACCGCACGCGCAGAGAACCCACATTGTGGAAACTGCGGAGTGCCTTTCATATAAAGTAAAACCGAGTGCTTAGCAATTTGATCGCGAATCAGTGCTTCGGTGTCACGTGCTTGTTCAGTCATAGATAAATCCTCAACTATTCTGCGACTATTATACCTAAAACCAGTGTGTTTGTTAGGATAGAACATGATAATTCTATTTTAATTTCGTTTAGCCCTTTCATTCTGCGGTTGTTTTTGCTTATATAAACCCTTTCCTTTTATTCAACAGATAAGAGTTCGTCATGAATCACATTACTCTCGCCCCTGTACAACCTGATCAACCTTCACATTTGATGGCAACCTATGGCCGCCAAGCGATCAGTTTTGTACGAGGACGAGGTTCTTATCTTTATACAGAAGATGGCACAGAATATCTGGATGCTCTCACAGGTATAGCCGTTTGTGGCTTAGGTCATTCGCATCCTGTTATTGCAGAAGCGATTGCTGAACAGGCAGCCACTTTAATTCATACCAGCAACCTATTTGAAATCCCGTGGCAAACTGCTGCGGCACAAAAACTGGCCGAAGTTTCAGGCATGCAGGAAGTTTTCTTTTCCAATAGCGGCGCTGAAGCTAACGAAGGCGCAATTAAAATTGCACGCAAGTACGCCAGCCAACAAGGCATTCAAAATCCTAAAATCGTCGTTGCTGAAAAATCTTTTCATGGGCGTACATTGGCGACGCTATCTGCAACAGGTAACAGTAAAGTTCAGGAAGGCTTTTTTCCTCTAGTTGAAGGATTTATTCGTGTGCCTTTCGGAGATTTGGAAGCATTGCAGGAAGTTGCTTTGCAACATCCCGATATTGTCGCGATTTTGATTGAACCGATTCAAGGTGAAGGTGGGATCAATACTGCACCGCAGGGTTTTAGCTATCTAGAAGATGTTCGCGCTCTATGTAATCAGCATAATTGGCTCATGATGCTAGATGAAATCCAAACTGGAAATGGTCGTACAGGTCAATATTTTGCATATCAACATACCAATATTGTTCCAGATGTTTTAACGACTGCTAAAGGTTTGGGAAATGGCTTTCCTATTGGCGCTGTAATGACTCAAGCCAAAGCGGTAGGCATACTCGGGCCAGGTAGCCATGGTTCAACCTATGGTGGAACTGTGCTAGGTTCACGTGTGGTTTATACGGTGATTGATACGATTCAGAAAGAGAATGCAGTAGAAAATGCTGCAAAAGTGGGAAGCTACATTGTCGAGCAGTTACGTGGGCAACTTTCTGGTTTAAATGTCGAAGTGCGTGGTTTTGGGATGATGATTGGTGTTGAATTACCAAAAGCCTGCCCTGAAATGGTCGCTATCGCACGTGAAGAATATAAATTGATTGTCAATGTTACCGCGGGTTCTGTAGTACGTTTACTGCCCCCTCTAAATATGACTCAAGAACAAGCTGATGATTTATTATCGCGTTTAGTTCCAGCCATTAAGCAATTTTTAGCTTAAGTTTTAAGTTAAAAGCGTCTGTTTGAAAGCCACAATCATGTTGTGGCTTTTTTATCGACATTAAAAAATAAAAAATCGAGCTATTGGCATAACTCGATTTTTTACCTGCTGTATTTACGGATATACGATGCGTTTAAGAGGCTTCCTGAAAAGTTCGTCCACCGGGTAACTGGCTAAAATACTGCTTTAACGCATCCAGACAACGATGAATCTTCATCGGCTGTTGTTCACGCTTAGACGTAATTGCATACAGTGTAAAAGCGGGTAGATTCCAATCTGGTAAGACTTCAACCAAAGAACCATTTACAAGCTCTTTTTGTACATCCAAGTACAGAATTCTGGTTAAACCATGCCCTTGTTGACATAAAGATTTCGCGACAAAAACATTATTCGTTTGTAGACGAGTTTTCATGTCTATCGTTACGGACTCACCATTTGTAGCATGCTGAAATGAAAAGTGCTGGTAATTATTCATTAGATTTACAGGAATCAGATCATGATTCTTTAAATCTTCAGGACGCGAAATGGGGGCTGATTGATTCAAATAGCTCGGTGAAGCGACCAAAACCTGATCGACACGTGCCATTGGAATAATGGTTAAGTTTTGATCCTCAATTTTTGGGCTCATACGAATGGCAATATCAATGCGCCCTTCGATAAGATCAATATATCGATGATCTGCTTCAAAATTTACAGATAGTCCACGATGTGCAGACATCCAGTGAGATAAAGCTGGGACAACATGTAAGGCGCCTAATTCGGGAGTGGTTGCAATACGCAAATCTCCAACCAAATCATCTCGCAATTCATTAATACGAATCTTGCCACGTTCCGCAGCAGCTAGCATTTCCTGGCAACTGTGGAAAAAAGCTTGTCCAGCCTCAGTTAAGCTTAATTTACGGGTAGAACGGTGAAGAAGTGTTACTTCCATGTCCTGCTCTAGAGACCGAATCTGTTGACTCACTGCACTGGTGGTAATACCCAGATCACGGGCGGCACCACTAAACGAACTTTTCTCTACAACACAAGCAAACACTCCCATTGCTCGAAGTTGATCTAACATAAATTTCCCTCTAAACTTATGAGATGCAGTTATCATTATTTGATAAAGGCATCTCATTGTATTATACGGAGAAATTTAGCTTTTGCATTATTTAATTTCAACTTTCAACTAGTTCATTGGGATAATATTTGCAGGATTAATGGGTTTACCATCTAAGCGAATTTGGAACTCTAACATGACGCGATTGGTGCCAGATGAGCCCATTTCCGCAATTTTTTGTCCTGCTGTGACGTTATCGCCACTTTTAACCAGCATTTTACTGTTATGCGCATAAGCCGTAATGTAGCCATCAATATGTTTGATCAACACTAAATTACCGTACTCTTTAAGTCCATCCGCAGCATAGACAACTTGTCCATTTGCCGCTGCATAAATTGGGTCACCTAGATTTCCACCATAGCGTAGACCTTTTACATTTGTTGCTGGATTAAATTGCTGAATCACGGGTCCAGCCGATGGTTTTACCCAACGTAAACTGGTTGAAGTTGGCGTTGCTGTAATAACGGGTGCTGTTGTTACAGGTGCAACAGCTGGAGTGACTGAACGAGATGTCGTCTGTGTGGTCGTCGATGGTGTTGTAGGCAGTGCAATCGTTTGACGTTGTATTGGTGCAGCTTGGGTAATAGGTTGAGTCGTCGTGGTACGTTTGGCTGCTGAACCTTTTAAACGTAAGGACTGGTTGACATAAATTCGATATGGTGGCGCGATATCATTTAATTGTGCAATATTGATGTAATTCAAACCATAACGCGCAGCAATTCCACTCAAGGTATCTCCTGAGCGCACCGTATAATAATCCGGTGAATTCATTACACGGGTTGAATTTGAAATTTGCGGCTTAGAAGCGCAACCTGTTATTGCAAGTGCGGAGACAACCGCCACAGACATCATTATTTTTTTTAGAAATCTATGGCTTGAAATAAACGCGATTTCACTTTCATGTCGAAGCAATGGCATCGATCTCCCTCTCTCATCAATATAAAACAACAGACATTTGCGCTAAGAGTACCAAAAAAGGACGAAGACGCACGTTCATCGTCCTAATTTTCACAAAGTTATAACATTCTGCACTGTTTAACGATGGGTTTATTTTCAAATAGATCAAGATAATGATTTTTGCAAATCTTCAAGTATTGCATAGTTAGTAGCATCCATCTGAATAGGCGTAATGCTGACATAACCATTGGCAACTGCAAAAAAATCGGACTGGGCATGGCTAGGCGTTCTTTTAGGATCTGTCACCGCTTCACCAGCGAGTCCAATCCAGTACACTTGCCGACCACGCGGATCAACATGGCTCGTAATTGGCTTAGACTGTGCACGAAGCCCCTGATATGTGATCTTTTCACCCATAAGTTTCGGCACATCTGGAATATTAATATTCAAAATATGACGAGGCGGTAACTGTGGTAAGCCTCGCGCGATAAAATCATGTACCCATTGAGCGGCAACTGCATAATCATCTGCATGTTCATAAGACCGCACATTGCTACCCGCCAGAGACACAGCAATTGCAGGCTGTTTCATTAAACGTCCTTCAAATGCAGCACCGACTGTACCTGAATAAAGCACATCATCACCGAGATTTGCCCCGCTATTAATGCCACTCACAACCAGATCAAATTCAAAATCGAACAAACCATTCATGGAAAGATAGACACAATCCGCCGGTGTACCATTGACTGCCCAGACATCCTGCGCAATTGGAATGGGGCGTAAAGGACGATCTAAGGTCAACGCACTAGAAAATCCACTTCGCTCACTTTCTGGAGCGACCACAACAACACGACCTAAGGGTTTTAAAGCTTGCGCAAGCGCCTGAATGCCGGGTGCAAAGACACCATCATCGTTGGCTATAAGAATATTCACAAAACACGATCTCGATAAATGACTGATGAGGTTATTCAATTGAAATATTCATTGAATTATATATATTTAGCGACTAAATTCATTAATAATTTTGTGAAACCATGAGAACGTCATTTATATCACGCTTTTGTTTATTTACTTTAACGGCAATCACATTTAGTCAAATGGCATTTGCAAATGAAGCATTGTCTCAGGCAGAACGTAATGCTTTAGTCAAAGAAGATATTGCAGGAACACAAGTTTTAAGTGAAGTTTGCCCTACTCTGATTGGGAAAAATGCGACATTTGAGCAAAATATTCAAAAATTGATTCAAACTAATCTAAAAGCCTATTCGGGTCAAAATATGACGTTTGCAGCATTACAAAATGATGCTGAATATAAATCTCTATTGGCTGACGCACATCAAACACTCAAAGAAACTTCGACTGATGAACAAAAAACAGTATGTGAAGATGTTTTAAGTTATCAAGAATAAGTTGTCGATCTGGTCAAATTTTGGTTCTAAATAATTCAATTACTTAGAACCTAGTTCTGCATAAGTTCTACAGCAAAGATACAAATTAAAACTGCTTTTCATGCTATAAGTGATTCAAATTCTTTAAGTCTTATTTGAGTTTGAGTTTTTATGAAAAAAAATGTGTTTAAAATAGCTGGATTATCATTTCTCCTCGCTTCTAGCGTTTTCACCAGCACTGCCTTTGCCAAAGACAAAAAAGCTGAATCTGAACAAATTGAAGTTACTCCAACTTCTGATAACGTTACCCCTCAAGAACTTGCGGCAATTTATGTCTTGTCTGAGGTATGTCCAAGCCTGATTGGTAAGGATTTAAAGTTTAATAAAGCTTATGAAAACTTGGTCAAAGCTTATTTGAACAATGAACCAAACGCTGTTGAGGTTTTAAAGAAACGTGCTAAAAGCAAAGAATTTCAACCTGCTTTGAAAGAAGCTCGTGCAGATGCCAAAAAAGCATCTGATGATGACAATCGTCAAATTTGCGATGATGTCCGTAATTATTATTCGAAATAACTGATTATTTACAATATGTATGAAATAAGCCGACTTTTAACGTAGAAGTCGGCTTGGCTTTATCCTAAAATGCTAGGCTCGTCTGCTTCACACAAGTTATCGGAACGCCTAGAATGATTCAAAAAAGCACCTTTGCTGCACTTATACTCTTACCATCATTTACCTATGCAGCAACTGTTTTATCCTCACCCCCAGAATTAAATAATAAATCTTATGTCTTAATGGATTATGAGACGGGGCAAATTCTCGCATCGAAGAATGAAAACGAACATCTTGCCCCTGCCTCAATGACCAAAATGATGACCAGTTATATCATTGAGCAAAAACTTTTAAAGGGTGAATTGACTGAAAATGAAAGCGTTCGCATGAACGAATCCGCATGGTGTCGTGGCAGCAGTGCAGAATCGTGTATGTACGTTCCTTTAAATGGTACAGCGACCGTTCTGGAAATGTTACGCGGTATTATTGTGCAATCGGGTAACGATGCTTCTGTTGCAATGGCTGAACATATTGCAGGTAACGAAGGAACGTTTGCCCACATGATGAATCAGGAAGCTAAGCGTATTGGCATGTCCAATACTCACTTTATTAACTCAACAGGGATGCCTGCTGACGGTCATTATTCTTCTGCAAAGGATATGGCGCTTCTTGCACAACATATTATCAAAGACAGTTCAAAATATTACCCGATTTATTCTGAAAAAGAATTTACCTTTAATGGAATCAAACAAGGTAACCGTAATGCGTTACTTTATACAGATCCAAGCGTTGATGGTTTAAAAACAGGTCATACCAACGAAGCTGGTTTTTGTATGACCACATCAAGTAAGCGCGGTCCTATGCGTTTAATCTCTGTGATCTTTGGCACACCAAGCATGAATGAACGTGCTTCTCAAACACGTACATTATTGGCTTGGGGTTTTTCTAACTTTGAAACCGTCAATGTTCAACCTGCAAATCAAGTTTTAGCAAAAGCTAAAGTCTGGTTTGGTAAGGAAGATGAAGTTCAAATTGGTCTAGCTGAAAACTTCAATGTTACTATGCCGAAAGGTCAAGCGGATAACATCAAAACTCAACTGGTGATTCAGCCTAAACTGAATGCGCCTTTGGCGAAAGGTCAAGTGGTAGGTAAATTGGTGGCAAGTCTTGATGGTAAAGTCATTGCTGAAAAACCACTTGTGGCTTTAAAGCCTGTAGAAGAAGCAGGTTTCTTCGCGCGTATGATCGATCATATCAAAATGTTTTTTAGTAACTTATTTTAATCATGTTTAAAAGACTTCATTCATCAGGCCCTTTTATTTCTGCCTCTGGGAGAAAAATAAAGAGAGTTTAAACAATGGTGAAAGAAGTCTAAAGTCAGTCATTTGAGCATTCAGGCACTTAGTCTGAATGCTTTTTTATTTTATAATTCCCTAATCTTTGACTTTGAAGCTCACCATGACCCAAAACATTCGACCTTATTTAGATCAATATCCACAAATTGATGAGAGTTGTTATATCGATGAAATGTCTGTGGTGGTTGGAGATGTTCAATTGGCTGAAAATGTTTCTGTCTGGCCTTTCGCGGTGATTCGTGGTGATGTTAATCATATTCGCATTGGTAAAAACAGCAATGTGCAAGATCACTCCATGCTACATGTGACACATAAGCAAACTGGCAAACCTGAAGGCTCTCCTTTAATTATTGGTGAAGATGTCACCGTTGGTCATCATGTGACTTTACATGGTTGTACAATTGGCAATCGTGTTTTGATTGGTATTAATACCGTTATTTTAGACGATGTCATTGTTGAAGATGATGTGATGATTGGTGCAGGTAGTTTGGTTCCACCGCGTAAAGTTCTAGAAAGTGGATACTTATATGTCGGAAGTCCTGTTCAGAAAGTACGGCCTTTAACCGATAAAGAAAAAGCCTTTTTACCTTATTCAGCACAGAATTATGTGAAGGTGAAAAATAATTATTTGAAGGAATTATAGTCAATGAGAACACGCCGAGATACCCCTATTTTTTTAATTTATCTCGATAATGTCGTGCCTTATTATTATTTCTATCTCATTCCATTGATGATTGCGCTGATCTTTGTGAGTTTCGATTTTAATTTTTCTGGATTACTCCACACCACTATGGTGACGAAGCTTTCAAACCAGCACAAATTTCTGAATGACTTTTTCGCAATATGTACATTGATTACACTAATTCTTTGTTTTTTTAATTATTTAGTCATTACACTCAACGCTATACAACGAAAAAATCTGAGATTGTACTATTCCAAATTTAATCCTAAGTACCGCGTTTTTTTTGGCATTTTAGGAATTATCTTTTTCTTATTTATACTGTTTTTTATGTGCTTAAGCTGGTTTTTACTTGATGATCGTATGCCAGACTTTTCAAAAAAAGGCGCATACTTCACTTATTTAAGGCAATTTTCACACCCTTATATCAGTGCAATCATCATGAGTTTACAATACCTTCTGTGTGTGTTTTTTGCACTGTACTTTCTTTTCATTCTCAATGTCCGTAAGTATTGTCGCCAATAGTAGATGCAGCCTAGCCACCACGCCCCAAATTTTGTATCATACTGCTTTTAAATCAGGGTGCTTTTTATGACCACTTGGACACCGCACGTTACCGTTGCCACAGTTGTTGAAAAAGATGGTCGCTTTCTATTTGTTGAAGAACATAGCGAAGGCGTGACCCATACCGTATTCAACCAACCTGCGGGTCATGTTGAATCTGGTGAAACCCTGATCCAAGCTGCGATTCGTGAAACTCTTGAAGAAACAGGCCATACGGTTGAAATTGATGCCTTGCTTGGCATATATACTTATACACCACCGATGTTTCCAGATCGGACCTATTACCGTTTTTGCTTTTTAGCGCAAAGTGTCAATGTTGACCTAAATGCGACATTAGATACAGGTATTGTCCGCGCTGTCTGGATGAATCTGGATGAATTGCAGGAAACAGCTCGCGCACGTAGTCCGTTGGTCACCAAAGCCATTCAAGATGCTTTAAGCGGTCAACGCTTTCCTTTATCGCTCATTTATGAGCACCACTCTCCTTCTTTCACTTCAAATCTGGATGCTTAATCCTATGTCACAACGCGTCATCGTCGGGATGTCTGGTGGAGTCGATTCATCGGTTTCTGCTGCACTTTTACTTCAACAAGGATATCAGGTTGAAGGTCTTTTCATGAAAAACTGGGAAGAAGATGATGGAACGAAATACTGTACAGCACTAGAAGATTTGGCAGATGCCCAAGCGGTTGCCGATAAAATTGGTATTAAGCTCCATACGGCTAACTTTGCCATGGAATATTGGGATCGTGTGTTTGAGCATTTTCTTGCTGAATACGCTGCGGGACGTACCCCAAATCCAGATATCCTCTGTAATAAAGAAATTAAATTCCGAGCATTTTTAGATCATGCGATGACCTTAGGTGCAGACTTTATTGCCACAGGTCATTACGCACGTCGTGGTGAAAGTCTGCAAAACTCACGTGGTGAAAGTTATGCACCTTTATTACGTGGCGTCGACAATAATAAAGATCAGACCTATTTTCTGCATGCGGTTCATGGTCGAGAAATTAATAAGACCTTATTTCCTGTGGGCGAAATTGAAAAACCAGAAGTGCGTAAAATCGCGGAACAACTTGATTTAGCAACAGCCAAGAAAAAAGACTCGACTGGTATTTGTTTTATTGGTGAACGTCGCTTTAATGATTTTCTTAAACAATATTTACCTGCTCAACCCGGAAAAATTGTTTTGGATAATGGTCAAGAGGTTGGTGAACATCACGGCTTAATGTACTATACGCTGGGTCAACGTGGTGGTATTGGTTTAGGTGGTTTGAAGAATGCACCTGAAGGCGCATGGTTTGTACTACATAAAGATATCGCCAATAATCGACTGGTGATTGGTCAGGGTCATGAACATCCGCTTATGCAAAGCACACAGCTTTGGAGTGAGTCGATTGACTGGGTGGCAGGTGAGCAAGAGATCCCGACTTCGGGTTTTCGATGTACAGCCAAAACCCGTTATCGTCAACCTGATCAGGCGTGTACCATTTATCGTGATGAAAATACTGAAAATGGTATTCGTGTTGAGTTTGATCAACCGCAGCGAGCGGTCACGCCAGGACAAAGCGTTGTATTTTACGCCGATGAGATCTGTTTAGGTGGCGGTGTAATCTTGAACACCAATGCACCCAAACCCGATTTTATTTAAAGTATATATGAAGGAATCTTAGGCATGGTTGACACCCCTTTTCAACAGCCTCAAGCACTGAATGTACGTCAAAACCGTGCCTTGGCGCTTGCGGGTGTCTTTCAGGCCGCGCAGTTGACCCACATGACAGCGATGACAGGTCAACAAAGTATTGGTGAAAGTGGAAACTTCTACTTTGAACAACTGATTAAGGCCTGTCTCAATATACGCCCTGCTATGAATTCAAGTACGCAAACACTGGATTTCTTTCATCAACTTGCCGATATTTCACTGGGTTTAAAAACACTGGAAAGTAGTATTACTCAACCTTTTTCAAGCTCACCGGCATCGCGTTTACCTAAACTCTCAAATGCCAAGCTGCCTATGACTTATGCCATGTCATTGTTGCAACTTGAAAAGAAAGTCTACAAAAACCCAGAATATGTTGAAATTATTGAAAAATCACAGCAAAAAATTTTAAAACAACTGTCATTTTTCGATAATAACTATTTACATCCGAGTATTATTGCCAACCTTGCGCAAACCTATGTCGAGACAGCAGGTCAGATTAATCCGCGCATTATGGTTCGCGGCAACGCTGAAGCGTTCAAAGATAGCAATCACACCAACCGTATCCGAGCCTGTCTATTTACTGGATTGCAAATGGCGCATCTTTGGCGGCAGTTAGGTGGTAGCTCATGGAATATGATTTTTAGCAAACGTAAATTGCTTCAAGACATTCAAACACTCGCTCGTTTACAGTATCAAATGGTCGAACTTTGATGTTGCAACGAATTTTATTTTATATCTTTATACCCTCTCTAAATCTCTCCCTGAGGAACGACTAAAGTTCCGCAAGAGAGACTAACTTTAAGGAACCTGTATGAACGCGCTCACCGCACTCTCGCCACTTGACGGACGTTATGCAAGCAAATGTGATGCTTTACGTCCCTATCTTTCTGAGTTTGGTTTAATTCATGCTCGTGTGACTGTTGAAGTGCGTTGGTTACAAGCGCTTGCAAACCATCCAGAAATCATTGAAGTTGCAGCATTTTCAAGTGAAACCAATGCCGCTTTAGATGCCATTGTAAGCAATTTCTCTGAAGATGATGCCAATCGTATTAAAGAGATTGAACGCACTACCAATCACGATGTAAAAGCAGTTGAATACTTTTTAAAAGAAAAAATTGCGAATATTGATGAATTAAAAGATGCAGGTGAATTTATTCACTTTGCCTGTACATCTGAAGACATCAACAACTTGTCTCATGCTTTAATGCTTAAAAATGGTCGTGAAGTTTTAGTCGCTAGTATGAAACAAATTTTGAATGCGATTGCAGCTTTGGCGACGACGCATGCTGACCAACCCATGTTATCTCGCACACATGGTCAAACTGCAAGTCCAACTACGTTGGGTAAAGAGATGGCGAACGTTGCCTATCGTTTGGCTCGCCAAATCAAACAGTTCGAAAATGTTGAATTACTTGGCAAGATCAATGGCGCTGTAGGCAATTACAATGCGCACTTGTCAGCTTATCCAGAGATTGACTGGGCGGCACATGCACAAGCATTTGTTGAGTCTCTAGGTTTAGCATTTAACCCATACACTACGCAAATTGAGCCGCATGACTATATGGCGGAATTATTTGATGCACTACGTCGTTATAATACGATTTTGATCGATTTTAACCGCGATGTTTGGGGCTATATTTCTCTTGGCTATTTCAAGCAAAAATTAAAAGATGGTGAAGTGGGTTCTTCAACCATGCCACATAAAGTCAATCCAATTGATTTTGAAAACTCTGAAGGTAACTTAGGTATTGCCAATGCAGTACTCGGTCATTTAGGTGAGAAACTCCCTGTTTCGCGTTGGCAGCGTGATTTAACCGACTCTACTGTTCTTCGTAACATGGGTGTTGGTTTTGCTCAAAGCTTGATTGCCTTTGATGCTTGCTTAAAAGGGATTGGTAAACTTGAGTTAAATGCAAATCGCTTAAATGAAGATTTAAACCAAGCTCAAGAAGTTCTGGCTGAACCGATTCAAACGGTGATGCGTCGCTACAATGTTGAAAAACCATACGAAAAATTAAAAGCGCTCACGCGTGGTCAAGCAATGACCCGTGACATGATGGTGAACTTTGTCAATGGTGAGGAACTTGCTCAAGTTCCGGCTGATGAACGTGCTCGCCTTGCTGAACTGACTCCTGCAACCTATACGGGAAATGCAGCAGAACAAGCTCAACAAATCAACGATTTAATCAATAAGCTTTAATCGATATCAGTTAAAATAGAGCGGAATCATTGTAAAATGGTTCCGTTTTTTATCGCCTATTACAAACAAAAAAGAATGATTCGATATGATTGAGAAAAAATTTACCCTAAGACACTGGCTTGGCTTTCTGCTTATTTTTATTGAAATTGCGATTGCCAGCATTCATCCCCTAGAAGTTGAATCATATTTATTGCATCAAGTGGGGACTGTCTTGATGCTTATTTTATTGGTGATTAGCTTTAAAAAAATTGGCTTAGATTTTCTAAGTTTTAGTTTCTATCTGGGTTTTCTATTTATTCATATTCTGGCAGCTCATTATTTATATTCTTATGTACCTTATAACGACTGGATTAAAGCGATTTTCCATTTTGATTTAGATCATTTTTTTGGATGGCAGCGCAACATGTATGATCGTTTGGTACATTTTAGCTATGGCTTTTTGCTCTATCCATTTTTTTATCGTTGTTTTCAAGTTTGGTTTCCAACAGCCCAACCCCGTACCTTATTTTTGCTCGTCTTACAATTTGTCATGGCGTCCAGTATGGCCTATGAACTCATAGAGTGGGCCATCGCGATCGGCATGTCACCTGAAGCGGCTGAAAAATATAATGGACAACAAGGTGATATGTGGGATGCGCATAAAGATATGCTCATGGCAACGATTGGAACCATAATCTATGGTTTGGGACAATATCTGTTCAGTAAAAAGCACTCTTAATCGAGTGCTTTTAAAGATGCAGCAAAAAAATTAAAGTTTAGGATCACGCATTTGAACCAAATTACTATTCGCTTTACTCAAACTTTCCACAAATTTATTCATTACAGTTGGAATCAAATGATCCGCCAATTGCGCGGCTTGCAGTCCAAGCTTTTCACCTAAGGTTGGACGCTTACGTGTGCTAATGACATAGACATCATGTTGTGGCAATAAGCCCAAAATGTATTCATCAGATGTTTGTAATTTATCCACCAGATTTAAATCTAAAGCATCTTGTCCGTACCAATGTTCACCTGTTGCAACTTTCTCAACATTCAGTTGTGGACGATATTTCTCCACAAAATGCTTAAATAGTGCATGCGTTTGTTGCAACTCTTCTTCAAATTTGGCTTTACCTTCAGGCGTATTTTCACCAAACATGGTCACGGTACGTTTGTATTCACCCGCTGTGTACAGTTCAAAATCGACATTATGCTGTTTCAGCAAACGATTAAAATTTGGAACCTGTGCCACAACACCAATCGAACCTAAAATGGCAAATGGCGCTGAAATAATTTCACTCGCAATACAGGCCATCATATAACCACCACTCGCGGCCACTTTATCGACCACAATGGTGACATGAAACCCTGCATCACGCAGACGAACCAATTGTGCTGCTGCCAAGCCATAACCGTGTACCATGCCGCCTGGACTTTCTAAACGAACCACTACACGATCTTTTCCTGCTTTGGCAGTTGCTAATACCAGTGTAATTTCTTCACGTAGTTGTTCAACAGCAGATGCCTGAATATCACCTTTAAAATCGAGTACAAAGACTTTTTGGTTATTTTTCTTACGCGATCTGGATTCTTTCGCCAGTTGTTGAGTTAATTGTAATAGCTCGAATTTTGACGCAGTGGTTTGAGCTATTTTTTTACGCTGTTCATTCACTCGCGCGTTTAAATGGCTGACATGGAGTTCAGCGGGTAATTTAGGTAAATGAAATAGCATAAGCTGTTTATTCTCTACAGTTCCTGTTTATGAACAAAAGATGAGGGCTAAACTAGAAAATTTCAATATGACTTTTGAAAACAAGATGATATACAGCCATTTTTTCGATAAAAAAAGCACCCAAAGGTGCTTTCCTTAACAGAACAGAGTCAACCAAAACGACCCGTAATATACGCTTCAGTCAACTGATGATCAGGTTGAGTAAAGACTTTTTCAGTAGAGTTGACTTCAATCAAGTCACCCAAATGAAAGTATGCGGTACGGTCAGAAACACGTGCTGCTTGTTGCATCGAGTGCGTTACAATCGCAATGGTGTACTGATTAGAAAGTTCAGAAATTAATTCTTCTACTTTAGCCGTTGCGATTGGATCAAGTGCCGAACAAGGTTCATCCATCAGGATCACTTCTGGACTAACCGCAATAGTACGTGCAATACACAAACGTTGCTGTTGACCACCCGATAAGCCTGTTCCTGGCTGATTCAAACGATCTTTGACTTCATCCCACAAACCTGCTTTACGCAAACTATTTTCAACAATCTCTTCGAGATCGTATTTATCACGTGCCAAGCCATGTAACTTAGGGCCATAAGCAACGTTGTCAAAAATTGATTTTGGGAATGGGTTTGGTTTTTGGAATACCATACCAACTTGAGCACGTAGTAACACTACGTCCAAGTTTGGATCATAAATGTCGTGATTATCCAATAATACCTTACCCGTCACACGACAGCTATCAATCGTATCATTCATACGGTTCAGGGTACGTAAGAATGTTGATTTACCACAACCAGAAGGCCCAATAAAAGCAATCACTTCATTTTCATAAATACTGATATCAATGCCTTTAATCGCTTCGCTATCACCATAATAGACATGCACATCATTAGCACTGAGCTTAACGTTTTGCTTCGTTTCTTTTTTGGGACTCGTCTGAGTATCAAACTGTGAAACAAATGAAGTCTGACGTTTTGGTTCCGTTTCAGCACTGGTAAATTGCTTTTGATCAGAATTCACTGTTTTATCCTTTTCTAAGGCATTTGTTGTATCAATAGTATTCATCATCTCACCCTCTATTACCAACGCACTTCGAATTTTTTACGTAACCAAATTGCGAGGCTGTTTAAACCAATCATCATTGCCAAGAGTACAATAATGGCTGCTGCGGTACGTCCTTCAAAGAAGTTACGTAATTCATTACCCTGCCATAAGAAAATTTGAACAGGTAGGGCTGTTGATTGATCCAGTGGACTGGTAGGAATACTTGCGACGAAAGCACTCATACCAATTAAAAGTAACGGCGCAGTTTCACCTAAAGCCTGAGCTACACCAATGATCGCACCAGTTAAAATACCCGGCAATGCCAATGGCAACACATGATGGAATACCACTTGCACCCGTGAAGCTCCTAAACCAAGCGCAGCTTGACGAATCGATGGTGGAACAGCTTTCAGGGCAGCACGCGTCGTAATAATAACGGTTGGAAGCGTCATCAAGCTGAGGACCAGACCACCAACCAATGGGGCAGATAAAGGTAAATGCATCCAGTTAATAAAGATCGCAGCGCCAAGCAAACCAAATACAATCGACGGAACCGCAGCCAGATTATTAATATTGACTTCAATGACATCGGTCATCACGTTTTGTTTCGCAAACTCTTCCAGATATACCGCACTGGCAACACCAATTGGGATCGAAATAAAGATCACAATCAACATCATAAACAGGGAGCCCATAAATGCACCGGCTAAACCACTGGTTGCAGGCGAACTACGAGAGTCTGGATTGGTGAAAATATTGGTATTAAATGAATGTGTAAGTACGCCATTTTTTTCTAATTGATCGGCCAATTGACGCACTTCTGGACTCAATTGTTGTTGATCATCTGGCAAACTACGATCGATCTTACCTGTTAACCAGACATCGACATTGGCATCTGCAAGGAACTTGATATCTTCACGCTTACCAATCAATGATGGATCCTTAAAGACCATATCACGTAAGCGATAAGATTCAGAGCTAGTATACAAACTACTTAAATCATCACGTTTTGAAGCTAAAGATGGATCTTTGGCAATCAAACCATTTACGATTAATGCATCCCAATCGACCATACCCATTTTGGTTTGCCACTCAATATAGCGTTCCTGAAAATGGGCTGGTGTTTCACCTGACGCTTGAACAGGTTTAGGGCCTGCATCAATGAGGGTCGGATCGAAATAAACAGGAACCGTCATACTGGTTTGCCAAAAAGCAGGTAAACCTTTTGCCAAGATACTACCAAATAACAGGGCAACAAATAACAGACCAATCACAACCGCAGAAAAACCAAATAATCGAAATGTCGTTTCTTTGCGATGGCGTTTTGCCAAAGACTTTTGAATCGTATTCTTACGTTTTTCGCGTAATTCCGCGGCAACTTGTGGATCAAAACTATTTTGATCCAAAGGTGTAGAAGTATTTGATGTACTCATTCGTATTGCTCGCGATATTTACGCACAATATAAAGTGCAACAATGTTAAGACCTAAAGTGATTACAAACAGCGTCAAACCTAGAGCAAATGCAACCAGCGCCTGAGGACTTGCGAAATCTGTATCACCTGTTAATTGGTTGACAATCGTGACTGTCACAGTAGACACTGCTTCTAATGGATTGACATGAAGTAAAGGACTATTCCCTGCTGCCAGTACCACGATCATGGTTTCACCAATGGCGCGGGAAGCAGCCAATAAGAATGCACCAATAATGCCGGGCAATGCTGCTGGAATCACCACCTGACGAATCGTTTCAGATTTAGTCGCGCCAAGTCCAAGTGAACCATCACGTAGTGCACGTGGAACCTGAGTAATGATGTCATCCGAAAGTGAAGATACGAATGGGATAATCATAATGCCCATCACAAAACCCGCGGTGAGCGCACTGGTGGCATTGATATTAATGCCAACCAATTCACCTGCCATTTTAAAGAATGGGCCAATGATCATCAGGGCAAATACACCATACACAATGGTCGGAATACCCGCCAAAATTTCAATGGCTGGTTTTGCCCATGAACGCAACGTAGGAGAAGCATATTCAGCCAGATAAATTGCGATCATCAAACCAATCGGCACTGAAACCAGTAAGGCAATACCACTCACCATGAGGGTACCCCAAAGTAGTGGTAATAGACCGTAACTACCTTCTGCACTACCTGATGTACTAAAACCTGGATTCCACTCAGTACCAAAGAAGAAGTCGAGTGGGCTCACGAAAGAGAAAAATCTTAAGGCTTCACTAAACATTGACATCACAATGCCAAGTGTCGTCAGAATCGCTACACCCGAGCAGAGTGCAAGCGTGATATTAATAATTTTTTCAACTTTATTACGTGCTCTAAAATTTTCTGCAACACGTTTTTTTGCAATCAATAAACCAACAATCGCAGCACAAAGCACTACCGCAAGTTTGGCATATGACCCAATGGTCTGTACTTTAGCGAGTTGCGCTGCGGCAGCAAGTTCGTAAGCAGCGGGTTGATCGGTAACACCAAAACCAGAAGCAATCGCTTTAACACGATTCATCAATACTTCAATGCTGGCTTGGTCCATTCCTGCCAAAGTTGCGGCCGGAACTTGATCCAAAACGACATGCTTTAAAATATTGGGTTCGACCAAATTCCAAACAATCAAAATTAAAAAAGCAGGGATACCACACCATAACGCGACCAATGCGCCATAATAGCCCGGTCGTGAATGTAATAATGCAGAGTTATTTCCCTTACCTGCTAGGCTGCGACTTTTGCTCAACCCAATTTGATAAGCTATGGCAATGAGTGCCAATAGCACGCCAATCAATAGCAGATTCATGTAATCTCCACCGTTTTCTCAATTTTCATTCTTTGAAAAAACCCAGTTAAACATCTTGCTAGACAAAAAGCTGATGAAGGTATCACACCCACATCAGCTCTCATTTTCAATCTATTATTTAACAGATTTACCTGCTTTAAAGTCTGCCAGTACTTTTGCACGTTCTGAATCAGACATTGAAATCAAGCCCGCTTTTTCAAGTTTAGAACCTTTACCTGAAGTCTTTTTGTTCAGGAAGAATTCTACATATTGCGGTAAGCCTTTAATTGATTTCACATGCTCGCCTTTCACATAGAAGAATAAAGGACGAGATACAGGGTAACTACCATTCAAAATCGTTTTTTCAGAAGGTGCTACGTTGTTTACAGTTGCAACACGAAGCTTGTCACGGTTTTGGTCATAGAAGCCTAAACCAAATACACCAACTGCGCTAGGAGATGTTTTTAAACGTGCCAGAGTTTCAGTATAGTCGCCTGCGATTTCAATCACACGACCATCCTTACGAAATGCTGAACAAGCTTTTTTCTGTTCTTCTTTGTCCATTTTTTTGAAGTAATCGTAAGCTTCACAGCCCGCTTCTACCATTTTTTCTTGGAATACTTCACGAGTACCGTGGTTAGAAGCTGGAATAACCAGTGTAATTGGCTCGTTTGGAAGTGATTTATCAATCTGGTTCCAGCGTGTATATGGGTTTGGTACAAGCTGGCCATTTGATGGCAATTTCTCAGCAAGCGCAGCAAAAACAAAGGCTGGTTTTAATTTATAAGCTGCTTTGTTTGAGTTTGATGCAAATACAATACCGTCATAACCAATTTTGATTTCTTGTACTTGGTTTACGCCTGCTTTTTTACATGCAGCTAATTCTGTATCTTTAACTTTACGTGAAGCGTTTGCAATATCAATCGTGTTATCGCCAACACCTTGACAGAACTGTTTTAGACCACCAGATGTACCACCAGAACCGACTACTGGAGTTTTAAACTGTGGGAAAGTATTACCAAACTCTTCTGCAACAATACTTGCATAAGGTAAAACAGTGGATGAACCAGCGATCTGAATCGTATCACGGGCTGCATTCGCAGTTGTCGCGATAGCGGCCCCAGAAACTGCAAGTGCAATGGCAAGTTGACGTGGATTTAAGCGCATGCTCTTCTCTCTTTATTTAGCTTAAGTGGGTACATCACTGGGTAAGTGAGTGTGTGTACTTTCGATACATGCATTTTGATTTTAAAATATGACAATTAGGTGACAACTTGATGACGCTTTTGTGATAATTCAACCCTAAACTTTGATTTTTATAAAATTCTTTTAATTTCAATATGTAACTTCAATTTTCAATATAAGCTTTGTATTTTTATTTATCCATTAAAATGTAATATTTCATTATTCTGTCATAAAAAAGGCCACCGAAGTGACCTTTTCATAATCATAAGACTTAATCAATTGCGGGTGTATAAGTTCCTGCAACGATGTCATCTTTAATACGATCACTTTCAGCAAGCACCAGTGCCAATAAGCTTTTCACATTATCCAGTGTTGCCACTGGGCTAAGTGTCGTCATTTTTAAAGACTGAACTTGCCCAACTTTAGTCACACCAATATTGGCATCGCCACGCGCAAACAATTCATCTGCAACATTTTGATTCAGACTATCGATAAATTCAACAGGATAATCTTGAGGCACAACACGGAACAATACTGAAGCAAATTGTGGTTCTACCAGAAGCTCAAGCCCATCTGTTGCTTTAATATAATCAGCGACTTCACGAGTTAGCGTCACACCATGATCAATCATGGAACCATACAGTTCTTCACCCAATGCTTCCACGGTCATCCAGAGCTTTAAGGCATCAAAACGGCGAGTGGTTTGCAATGATTTAGAGACCAGATTTGGTACACCATGTTCTTCATCGTAAGCAGAGTTTAAATATTCTGCTTCATAATGCATAAAGCGATAATTGGCTTCATCTTTCAATAAGAATGCACCACAGCTAATGCTTTGGAAATAATGCTTATGGAAGTCTAAAGTGATCGAATCGGAGAGTTCAATACCATCCAACATGTCACGATGTGCATTCGATAAAATCAATGCACCACCCCAAGCGGCATCAATATGCATCCATGCACCATATTTATGGGTGATTTCACGGATTTTCTTGAGTGGATCAATCGCACCTGCATCGGTTGTACCCGCAGTAGCCACCACACATGCCACGATTTTGCCTTCCGCTTGTAAATGCGCCATGGTTTTTTCAAGCGCATCCACATCCATTTGGGCATTGTCATTCACAGGAACGGTCACTACCGACTGAAAGCCCATGCCCATCATCGCCATGTTCTTTTGCACAGAGAAATGTGCATTTTCAGAACAAATGACTTTAACGTTTTTCATGGCTTCCGCAGGAATACCATCACGTTGGACTGACCACGGTTGACCGTTTTCATTTTTCCAATTCTTGGAAATACACCAGTCGCGCGCCAGTAGGACACCCATCAAATTTGACTGCGTACCACCTGAGGTAAACACACCGGCTTGACCAGACCCATAACCAACCTTTTGACGTAACCAGTCAATCAATTGCACTTCCATCAAAGAACCCGCAGGGCTTTGATCCCAAGAATCCATCGACTGGTTAGTCGCATTGATGAGCACTTCAGCGATCTGACTGGTCACCATCGTTGGACAATGCAAATGTGCGAGAGAATATGGATGATGTACCTTTAAGCTTTTGTTAAGAAATAACTCAACCATACGACTTAAAGACTGGTGTAAGCCCATCCCTTCTTTTGAAGGATTAAAAGAAATCGCCGAGCGCAATTCCTTGATACTACCACCCGTGTACATTTTGTCATTTTGCAACCATGCAGCAACGGCTTTCACCGCTTCATCCATTGCTGACTGATAGTCAGCAATGGAACCAGCATCATTGCAGAGTAACGCTTTACGATGTTCTGCAAAATCAACCATGCGATTAGCCTCGAACTGCTTTAAGTGCTTCACCCATTGCTTTTTTGAAACGCGCAAGCACTTCAACACATTCATCCTGAGAGATGATCAGTGGGCAAAGTAAACGAATCACGGTACCGTTACGACCGCCTTTTTCAAGCAATAGTTTATTGTTGAAACAAGCGGTTTGAATGGCAGCAGCCAATTGTGCATCAGCTGGACGTGAGCCAATACGATCTACTGGTTTACGTTCATCTACGATTTCGACACCAATCATCAGACCGCGACCACGCACGTTACCAATACATGGAAATTCCTGAGCCAATTTTTTCAATTCAGCTTGCAGGTAATCACCACGCTCTTGTGCATTTTTGGCTAGATTTTGTTCTTTAATGGTATTTAACACCACTAAACCTGTACCCATTGCCAATTGGTTACCACGGAAAGTACCGGTATGACCCGCAGGTTGCCATGCATCAAACTTACGTTTAATACCTAATACAGCAAGCGGTAAACCACCACCCACAGCTTTTGACATGACGACTACATCAGGCTCAATACCTGCATGTTCAAAAGCAAACATTTTGCCTGAACGTGCAAAACCAGCCTGAACTTCGTCCAGAATTAAAACGATATTGTGCTTTTCAGTCACTTCACGGATTTTTTGCAACCATTTCACTGGCGCAGTCACGACACCGCCTTCACCTTGAATTGCTTCAAGAATCACGGCAGCAGGCTTGGTGACACCGCTTTCAACATCTTCAATTAAATTTTCAAAATAATAAGTTAATGCATCAACACCAGCTTCACCGCCAAGTCCTAATGGACAACGGTACTCATGCGGATATGGCATAAACTGTACGCCCGGCATTAAATTATTCACGGCATTTTTAGCACTGAGATTCCCAGTCATTGCAAGAGAACCATGCGTCATACCATGATAACCGCCAGAGAAACTAATGACTGAGCTACGCCCAGTATAAGTTTTGGCAAGTTTAATCGCTGCCTCGGTCGCATCTGCACCAGATGGACCACAGAACTGTAAGCAATATTCTTCCTGACCGCCAGGCAAGTAAGAGAGTAATGCTTCAGTAAATGCATCTTTCAAAGGAGTTGTTAAATCTAAAGTATGTAAAGGCAAACCACTTGCTAAAGTGTCTTGAATACTTTGAATCACCGCAGGATGATTGTGGCCTAAAGCCAGTGTCCCCGCCCCCGCTAAACAGTCAAGGTATTGAGTACCTTCGACGTCTGTAACCCAGCAGCCTTGCGCTTTGGCAATCGCTAACGGTAATTTACGCGGATAACTACGAACATTCGATTCCATCTGACTTTGGCGAGTCAAGTAGTATTCGTTAGTTGAATGGGTGGCAGGATTTACGGAATTAACGCTCATATCGAATTACCATCTCTGATATGGGTTGAAAGAAATAAGTCTGGTGACTTGCGGTCCTTTGACTCGGTGCTTGTAGGATTCTAGTTAGGCAACATTTGCTTTCTTATCACTAGGAGGGCGATGATACCCTTTTTTGTATAAAAATAAAGACCTTTTGGTCTATAATTTCATGCAGATAGATCAAAAAAAATAAATGCCTAACTCCTTGAACAATTTATAATCATACTATGTGACAAGCGAAAGAAAATACGCTTTTTTTATCTACTATTTTGCTTTTGATAAATTTAACATTTATTTTATCACCAAGAATAATTAAACATATGATTTTTAATAATTTAGATGTCAATATATAGATTCTAATTACATCTAAATTATTACAAACTCTCCACAAAAGATGTTTAAGTTCTACATCACTGATCATTAAGATAGATTGAGATAAAAACAATTTTTTATTTTATATTCTAAGGAGATGTTATGCGTCATTTATTATTGGGCAGTGTATTACTTTCTGCGAGCATGAGTCCTGCTGTATTTGCAGCAGAAAATGAGTCGCTTAACTATAATGTCGTGAACGTTCAGGCAGAAGCATCCCGTCAGGTCTCTAATGATGAAATGCATGCCACACTTTATATCGAAAAGAGCAATAAGCAACCTGCTGCTTTAGCGACACAAATTAATCAACTGATGAATGAAGCGATGGCAGTCTCGCGTAAATATCCGCAGGTTAAAGTTGAAACAGGCGCGCAAAGCACTTATCCAGTTTATGACAATGACAGCAGCAAATTTAAAGAATGGCGTGGACGCGCTGAAATCCGTCTAGAAAGTAAAGATTTTAAAGCTGCAAGTCAGTTGATCAGTGAATTACAGCAAAACTTCCAGACCCAATCGATTAATTTTACTGTTTCCGATGAACAACGTAAAAAAGTTGAAAACGAATTAATGGTTGAAGCATCCAAAAACTTCCAGCAACGTGCGTTAGTGATTACACAGGCATGGAATAAAAGTAGCTATAATCTGGTCAATCTCAATTTAAATACCAATAATTATTTCCCACAGCCCATTATGATGCGCGCCAGTATGGCAAAATTTGCAACGGCTGAAGCTGCTCCTGCACAAGATGTGGCAGCAGGTCAATCTAAAATTACAGTCAGTGCAAATGGTACTATTCAGTTTAAATAATGCCTGAATGTAAATATAAAAAAAAGAGAGCTTAAAGCTCTCTTTTTTATCACAATGACGCAAAAATTATTTCTTAAACGGAAACGCATATTTCACAATACGTCCAAGCACTTGACCATACTGTTTTACCAAACTCGCGTTGTTGTAATGAATGCCATATTTTTTACATACCGCTTCAACTTTGGGTGCCATTTGACGATAACGACGTGCAGGTACATCTGGAAATAAATGATGCTCAATTTGGTGACTCAAATGTCCTGTCAAAATATGAAAAACTTCCGAACCTGTCAGATTTGAAGAACCGCGGATTTGACGCATATACCAATGTCCACGGCTTTCATTTTGCAATACTGTTTTAGGGAAAACTTCGACATCTTTAGTAAAGTGTCCACAGAAAATGATACTAAATGTCCAGATATTACGAATCCCATTGGCCACCAGATTTCCCGTAAATACAGGCAAAGCCGCAGGCCCTGCAATCAATGGAAAAAATACATAATCTTTAAACAGGAGCTTACCCATTTTTTTCTGTGCAGGTTTCCAATCTGCCATAAACTGTTTCCATGTTCTACGTTTATAGATCACTTTACCAATTTCCAGATTTTGAATGGCAACGCCCCATTGGAATAACAAACAAAAAGGAATGCTATAAATAGGTTGCAACAAGAAACCCGGTTTCCAGCGTTGTTCTGGAAATAAACGCAACAGTCCATAACCAATGTCATCATCCATACCTTTAATATTGGTATAGGTATGATGTTTAAAATTATGGGTTTGGCGCCAGTTATCTGCCGTGCCTACGGTATCCCATTCATAAGTTTGTCCGTTAAATTTGGGATCATTCATCCAGTCGTATTGTCCATGCATCACATTGTGACCCATTTCCATATTTTCCAGAATCTTGGAAACACCCAAAAGACCAGTTCCCAAAACCCATGCTGGCGGGAACCAGCCTGCAAATAAACAGGCACGCCCTAAGACGCTGGTATAACGAATTGCACTATAGACACGGCGAATGTAGGCAGCATCTTTTTCACCAATATCATCCAAGACTTCTTGCTTGATTTGATCCAACTCTTGAGCAAATTGATCTAACTCAGCTTGGGTTAATTCTCTATTTTTTGGATTTTTAAAATATTCAACTTTGACAGGCATATTCATGGGAGTTCTCTCTTTAAAGGTCGATCACAAGATCAGACTTGGCTGAACTAACACAGATTTTAATGTGATTTTTCGGTTCGCTATTTTCACTGGCATTCAGTAAATCTTGAGTAGTGCCTTGCGTCTTTTGGCAGACACACTTATGACAGACGCCCATGCGGCAGCCGTAAGTAGGTTTGATATTGGCCTGTTCAAGTCCAGCCAAAATGGATTGTCCTTTTGGAATAGCGACTGTTTTATTGGAACGACTTAAAGTGACATTGACAAAGCCTGTGTCATTGTCAGAGATTTGAGTCAAACTAAATGCTTCACTCATAAAGCATTGAGCATGACCAAACAATTCTTCTGCGGTTTGCACAAAACCTGATGGTCCACAAGCGTAGACGGTCGTATTTTCCAAATTTTCGATTGCGGCCAAATGCGTTACATTTAAACGGTCATCGTGTTGCACATCTTGCGTACTAAAAATTTTGTACTCAAATTGTGGATATTGAGATGCAAGTTGTTCAAATTCTGAGGCAAAAGCGGCTTCATTACCATGTTTAACCCAATATAAAAGTTTGACTTGGGCTTGAGTCAATTGCTGATTACGTTTCAGTTGTTCAATCAGGCTATACATTGGAGTAATACCACTCCCCGCAGCCAGTAAGACCACATTTTGTTGATCATCTAGTTGCATATCGCCAAAGGGCTGACCAACTTCGACAATATCACCCACTTGGCTTTGCTCGTGTAACCAAGTACTGACTTTACCATCAGCAATTTTTTTTACCGTCAAAATCAGATCGCCATTACGCTCAGTTAAACTATAGCTGCGCTCATATAAACGGCCGTCTATTTTAACTTTCACTGGATGATGCTGGCCTGCTTTGCCCAACTTCACATGGCGATTGGTTTGCAAAGTTAAACTGATCGTATCTTTTGCAACTTGTTTTTTTTCTATAATTTGCACCAAGGCACGTGATGTCGACCAAATTGGATTAACTTTTTGTAGCCAAAAATCAGCTGCATGCGGATCGAACACTGATTGTGTCAATGTACGAAAGAGTGATGGGCTCTTTTGAATTGCTTGCATAGTAATGCCACTCTAGGTTGCTTTTTAATTATTATACACATGTATATAAATTTGTATATACACTTGTACTTTTATTTACATTTCCCAACGGCCTATCTCTATGGTTATAATGATTCAATACCGACAATGTATTGAAAAATATGACCGCTTCTTCCCTTTCTTCAACGCTTGCTTCTCATTCTGACACTCCTGAATTTGATCAGAAAACACCTAGCCGTACCGTAGGTCGTAAAGCAACCATTACCAAAGAGGAATTATTTGAAGCCGCCTTAAACTTGATTGGACCAGAAAAAAGTATCGCATCTTTAAGTTTAAGAGAAGTTGCACGTGAAGCTGGTATTGCCCCGAATAGTTTTTATCGCCATTTTAAAGACATTGATGAACTGGCAATTGCACTGATTGATCGTTCAGGAATTGTGTTACGTCAAATTATTCGCGAATCTAGATTACAAGCCTCTAAACAAAACAGTATCATTCGCAGTTCAGTCGAAGTATTTATTCAGCAGCTTGATACCGATGAAGGCAATTTAAGCTTATTACTGCGTGAAGGCTTTACTGGTTCCAAATCCTATAAAGAAGCCGTAGAACGTCAACTCATTTTCTTTCAACAAGAATTGCAAGAAGATTTAATTCGTCTAGAACGACTAAACCGTAGCAAACTTTTTCATCCAGACCTTGTTGCCAAAGCCATTACTCAATTGGTGTTTAATATGGGGGCAAAAGTCATTGATTTACCTCATGAACAGCGTGAAGAAGTTGCGGAACAGACGATGGTGATGATTCGTATGATTTTAGAGGGTGCGCGTCATCTAGATGAATCAAAAATACGCTAATTCTTTGACTTTACAAATAAAAGTCAAATAAAAAATTCTGATACAAAACTTGAATAATAAAAACAATTCTCAATTAGATATTGTGATAGCTTAAAAATACAACATTAAGTCAGACCAATTTTAATTGGTTAATCTCATCTCAATACGGGGTTATCATGAGTAAAGCAACTTCAAAAGTATTAAAAGTTTATACACGAAATAATTTAGATGCGTCAGTCAAAGAAGCTACGGTTAAAATTTTAAATCAAATTCTTGCGAATCTGATTGATCTTTCATTGCTGACCAAACAAGCGCACTGGAATATGCGTGGCAGCAATTTTATTGCCGTACATGAAATGTTGGATACCTTTAGAACTTCGCTCATCACGCACTTGGATAATGTTGCTGAACGTGCAGTTCAGATTGGTGGAACTGCATTGGGGACAACTCAAGCCGTCAGTAACACGTCACATTTGAAAGCTTATCCAGTTGAAATTCACGATGTGCAGGATCACTTAAAAGAGTTGGCCGATCGTTATGCGATTGTAGCGAATCATTTACGCGATACGATTGATGAAATTGAAGATCCAATTTCTGAGGATATTATTCATGCAGCTTTAGAAGATCTGGATCAATATTTATGGTTCCTTGAAGCCAATATCGATCAGGACAAGACGGCTTAATCTAACTCTTGATGCTATACGCTTTTAAAACACAAAAGGAGGAATCAATTCCTCCTTTTGCATTTTCAACTGATTCAAAAATTTATGGTTTTACTACGACCATTACTTGAATCGCTTCAGGGGTCACAGCTAATCCATCCAGTAAATTTAAACCTTCTTTTTGCAATTTTTGCAGACGTTCAATTTCATCTGGACGAATACTTGGATTGAACTGTTTTAAATAGCTTAAACGTTCAATTTCATATTGCCATTTTTGACCATAATGTTGTTTGGCTTGTTCAATCAAGGTTGGTAAAGATGTTTTTGCAATATCAAGTGCCTGAGTATAGCGTTGTTCAATCACTTCTCGACGCGCTTTCACGACCTGACGACAGCTATTACCATCCAGATGATGCAAATAAGGCTTCAAAATCGCTGGATCAATTTTTTCAGACAAATCCTGACCGGTTTCACTGAGCAATACACGAATCAACTGTTTTGGTAAGCTTGATGGAAGATTAAGGGCTTTGGGTGCAACCACATCTACTTTGAACCAGACTTCAATCAATACGGAGCCTTGTTTAAGTGCATTAGACTTTAATACCGCCACATTGGTACTACCAAAAGCTTGGGTATTGATCAACTCCATGACACTTTCCACAAACGGATGTTCCAATGTCAGGTATTGTGCATCTTCACGAATTTGCGCCTGATCACGATAAAAAGTCGCAGTCATGCCTTCTTCATCCAAGGTTAAACCCTGTACCTGCATTTGATCGGTTGGTTTGATAATAACCGTACCATTACTTTGCTCATCAAAGTCGATATTGGTGGATGACATAAATCGCTTCATAAACATCGGCAGCGTGGTATTGTCATCATAATCTTCAAGTGCTTCTACAATTTGTTGTGCAACGACAGGACGACAAGAATTGTACTCCAGCAAACGATCACGACCCGCTTGTAACTCAGCTTCCAATGCCTGACGCTGAACATTGACTTCTTCGAGTAAATCTTCAAAACGTTGCCCAAGATCAGCCAGTAAACATTCTTTTAGATCGACAATAAAGTTTTCCTGTAAGGTTTGCGCAGTTGGCGAAATGCTACCAAAAATATTCAATGCTTCGTTGTACCAACGGAACATACGTTCTTGTGCAGTTCCTATTAAATAAGGTACATGAATCTGAATACGATTCTCCTGACCAATTCGATCGAGACGACCAATACGTTGCTCTAACACATCGGGATTTGCGGGTAGATCGAATAAAATCAAATCACTGGCGAACTGAAAATTACGACCTTCAGAACCAATTTCAGAACACAATAAAATTTGTGCTCCATAACTATCTTCCGCAAAGTATGCGGCAGCCTGATCACGCTCCAACAAACTCATACCTTCGTGGAACATTGCGGTACGAATACCCGCGTGTAAACGCAATGCATTTTCCAGTGCTTCTACCACTGGCCCACTACGCGCAATCAGTAATACTTTTTTGTGTTTTAAATCTTTACGCAAAACTTCCATGAGCCACGCGACACGTGGATCTGTTTCCATCCACGCACCATCCAGTTGACCTTCTTCTGGCCACATTTGCTCACGCAACTTACCATCCATCGACCAATCTGCGGGTGCTGGCAAAGCGGCAGGCTGACAATCACGTCCTGGGAAACCCTGAATCGCTTCACGGGTATTACGGAACAAGATACGACCCGTTCCATGACGATCCAATAATTCTTGAATGGCTTGATAACGCTGTTCAGGTTGATCATCAATACGATGACCCAATAAACCTTCAAGCGCAGCTAAATGCTCTTCTGTTAATGCTTCATCTGACATCAGTACTTCAGCAACTTTCGCAGTTTGCTGATATTGCTCTTCTTCGTCCAAAAAACGATCCAGACGACTAAAACGTTGCGGATCGAGTAAACGTAAACGGGCAAAGTGACTTTCGACACCCAGTTGCTCAGGCGTTGCAGTGAGTAGCAGCACACCCGCAGTTTGCTGAGCAAATTCTTCGACCAGATCGTAACGGTCATTACCGCCTTCTTCTTCACTCCACATCAAATGATGTGCTTCATCGACCACAAGCAAGTCAAAACCTGCTTCAAGCGCCTGCTCACGCAAATCTTCATGGTCAATCATCAAGTCAACGCTAGCAATAATGCATTGTTCAGTCGAAAATGGATTTAAGTCTGGATCATGTTCTTTCATCGACGCAGTACGCGTCAAATCAAATAAAGAAAAATGTAGATTGAAACGGCGACGCATTTCAATCATCCATTGATACTGTAAAGAATCAGGAACTAAAATCAGAATACGTTCTGAACGACCTGTTTTGAGTTGTTGGTGGATGATCAAGCCGGCTTCGATAGTTTTCCCCAAACCCACCTCATCTGCAAGCAGCACACGCGGTGCAAAACGCTGACCAACTTCATGTGCAATATAAAGCTGATGTGGAATTAAGCCAACACGCGCACCAATTAAACCACGCAAAGGACTGGTTTGCATTTGTGCCTGCATGATCAACGCTTCTATGCGTAAATCGTACCATTCCTTATAATCGACTTGACTTGCCAGCAAGCGATCTACTGGTTTAGATAACTGAATTTGAGCGCCAATACGAGTTTCATTCAGTGCTTTGCGCTCTTGTTCACCACTTTCTAGAGTACGTACAACATTGTAGCGTAACACCCCATGACGATCTTCGATGGATTCAACCAGCCACTTACTGCCTTCTTGATCCTGCACTTCATCATTGATATTAAAAATAATACGCGATAAAGGTGCATTGTTGCGTGCATAGACACGAGTTTCATCACTTTTTGGAAATAAAATGCTGATTGAACGTTCATCAACATCAATTAAAACACCCAAGCCGAGTTCAGTTTCCGTATCTGATAACCAACGTTGACCAATAGCAAACTGCTGCAATTTTTCCACCTTTATCTCAAATTTGCACCACACATTTTACGCTGTTCATTTGATTAAATGTCAGTCATTTTGTGTAGTCTTTAAGCACATATTTTGACACAAAGCTCATTAAAAAAAATGAGCTTTTCACGATTGTTAAAAAAGTTTTGACGCTAAAACGGAACAGGACAATGAAATGTCAGTAACTCTCCCGTTTTAGGATGATGAAAACTCAAGCTCATCGCATGTAAGCACAAGCGAGACATAAGTTGCTGATATTTTTCATCTGCATATAAAGTATCACCCACAATCGGATGACCTAAATATTGCATGTGCACACGTAATTGATGCGAACGACCTGTAATTGGAGTCAGTTGTACTCGCGTTACAGGCTGAGCTTGCCATTCAAGATGTTCAATGACCTTCCAGTGCGTTAATGCAGGTTTATGATGTGCTGGATCCACAATATGCAACGGCGGACGTTCAGGATCATAGATCACTGGAATATCAATTGAACCTTCACCTGTCAAATTGCCCGCAACCACTGCCTGATAGATTTTATCAGTTTCACGCGCCTGAAACTGCTTTGAAATATGAGTTTGCGCAGCTTTCGATAAAGCAAATACCAAAATGCCAGAAGTATCACGATCCAGACGATGAATCAGTAAGGTACGTGGCTCTTCTGCGACTAATCGCGTTAAGACACTATCATGTAAATCACCTTTTCCTGGAACACTAAGTATGCCTGCTGGTTTATGAACGACTATAAAATCGTCATCACGATGAATCAGGTGATCGCTTAGAAAATTACTCAAAATCTATTCCGGAAGTGATTTTTAAATCAGCGGGCAATAATAAAAATCTTAAGGCAGAAATACAATGCAAAAACAGCATTTTTCCTAAAGTTTTTATTCGAGCTTGGTGTCAGCATTGAGTTTTCATACAATAAAGACAGTTATATTCAGTATTTATGAAATTTGCTGAAAGAAATCGTGGATTGCTGTCTGTGCGATTTCAGCATCTTCAAAAGATTTAGCACCAGAAACCCCAATCGCTCCGATCAATTGCCCTTCATAAATAATCGGCTCACCGCCTTCAAGCATACCCGTGACACTCTCAAGCGTTAAAAAGCCCATTTGACCATTACGAATAATGTCTTCATAAAATTTGGATGGACGGCGACTTAGGGCTGAACATTTCGCTTTTTCCAGACTCAAATGAGCCGTTAATGGGGTTGCACCATCCATGCGTTTCATGATCAACAAAGCACCAGCTTCATCAACAATCGAAATACTCATATTGAAACTGCGCTCAATCGATAACTCAACAGCACGATTCATTAAAATTTCAGCATCAGCCAACGTCAAATAGTGTTTAGTTTTCATGGTTATGCTCCATTAAAAAAGCCCGTCAAACGGGCTTTAGTGTCATTATTTCATCGATTGAAATGTGTCTTTTGCAGCTTGAATCGTAAATTCTATATCTTCATCACTATGCGCAGCTGAGATGAATCCTGCTTCAAAAGCTGAAGGAGCAAAATTTACTCCACGATCCAACATGCCATGAAAAAACTTTTTGAAAGCTTCAGTGTCACACGCAAGCATAGAATCGAAACTGGTAATGTCGTCTTGGTCGGTAAAGTACAAACCAAACATCGCCCCTGCTTGTTGAGTTTTAAATGGAATCCCTGCTTCATCTGCCGCTGCTTGTAAACCTGCGAGCAATTTTTCAAGTTTTACATTCAGGTTCGTATAGAAATCTGGCTGGCGCAAATGCTTAAACATTTCAATACCTGCGCGCATCGCCAACGGATTTCCTGACAAAGTTCCTGCCTGATAGACGCCACCTAAGGGTGCAATGCATTCCATAATTTCACGTTTACCGCCAAATGCACCGACAGGAAGACCTGCACCAATAATTTTACCCAAAGTAGTCAAATCTGGTTTGACGTTATAATGCGCTTGCGCACCGCCTAGAGCCACGCGAAACCCTGTCATGACTTCATCAATAATAAATACAGCACCGTATTCATCACAGACATCACGGATCGCTTGAAGAAAACCATCGATCGGTTTTACCAGATTCATATTACCTGCCACAGGCTCTACAATCACCCCTGCAATTTCATGTCCAAATTTTGCAAAACATTCTTTTAATGCAGCAATATCGTTATATGGAAGGGTTAAGGTATGTTTCGCAAAATCAGCTGGCACACCTTTAGAGGTTGGCTCACCCTCACCTTTGGTCAGTAGACCTGAACCCGCTTTAACCAGTAATGAATCCGAATGCCCGTGATAACAACCTTCAAACTTCACGATTTTGTCACGTCCCGTATAGCCACGTGCCAAACGGATTGCGGTCATAGTCGCCTCTGTCCCTGAATTGGTCATACGTACCAATTCAATAGAAGGCATAATGTCGCAAATAATATCGGCCAAAGTAGTTTCATGCACAGTGGGCGCACCAAAGCTTAAACCATCTTCAGCTGCTTTTTGAACGGCCTGAATAATATCGGGATGCGCATGACCCAAAATCATAGGGCCCCAAGAACCGACATAATCCACATAACGCTGATCATCTTCATCCCAAAGATAAGCGCCTTTGGCTTTTTTAATAAATACCGGAGTTCCACCAACGCCATTAAAGGCACGAACAGGAGAATTGACACCACCAGGAATATGTTTACTGGCTTGCTCAAATAATTGCACTTGTTTTGGAGATAAACTCATGAATACTCTCGATACTTGTAAATTCAGTTAAAAATCAGAATGCAGAACATTTTTCTTTGAATCAGGCTTTAATCAAAAACCGATGGATTCTTTAGATCAGGCATCTGCAAATAACGCAGCCCACGCATGAACACGCGCAGGAATCTCTGGAACTGGAAGGCCTAATATATCACTAATCACAGCACACAAGTCAGCACCGCTTTCAATCACTGCTTTGGAATTTTCAACAGTCAGACCACCTATGGCACAGATCGGAACATTGACTTTTGAACGTGCCTGTTTCAATGTTTCCAAACCAATATTACCTGCCTCTGGTTTGGTCGTCGTTGCATAGACTGCACCGAAAGCCACATAAGTTGCACCGTCAATAATCGCTTGTTCAGCCAGCTCAATCGAGTTGGCACAGGTTCGACCAATAATCGCATTGGGTGCTAATCTGGCTTTGGCATCAGTAATTTCACCATCCGACTGCCCCAAATGCACACCCAGCTTAAACTGGGCGGCCAAAAGCAAATCATCATTAATGATTAAAGGTACCTGATAATTCTCACAGAGCCATTTAATTGCATCGACTTCAGCGGGTTGATTGAGTGGCGGTACTTTTTTACGACGATACTGTAAAATCGCCACTTGACCCGTCGCCAAAGCTGCTTCTAATTTTTCCAATAAGAGTTCGATCGGATCATCATTGGTAATTAAATATAAACCACGCATTACATTTATATCTCTTTATTGCTTTATTAAATGGAATATCAAAAACGATATAAGTTTTCCTATACAGCCCATCATTTATTTAAGCCATAAATCCAGTTTGGCTTGGTCTTCAATCTTAAATTCAACAGTTTGTAATGGAATTTCTCCACCTGTTACAGTGAACTGAATGAACTCGTCACGTCGGAATGCAAATACAGTGAACTGTCCCTGTTGTTTTGCATATTGCGCCAATAATTTTTCAGACGCTTTTAATCCATCAATGGCAATAATCACATCATGCGCAGACAAACCTGCTTTTGCACCCTCTCCCGCACGATTGGCTTGCTGAATCAGGACACCTTCAGGCTTATCTTGCAGTTTAAGACCAAAAGGCAATGCTTTATCGTGTTTAAACTCATAGCTTAGTCCAAACGATGGCAGTAATTCATTGATTGGCAGTTCTTCTGTAGTATTGATCAAGAAGCTTAAACGCTCTGTCCAATCCTGTCCTGTCAATTCCTTGCAAAGATCAAAAATGGTTCGCTCATTGACCTGAATGCCCTTTTGCGTATTTTCATATAAGCGACGCAATAAAGCATCCAGACTTGATCCATAAGTGCGTAACCCAAGGTCCAGACACAAGGCGACCAAAGCACCTTTATTGTAATAACTGGTTCCTGCATTATTTGAGTTTTCATCCTGACGATAAAACTTGATCCATGCATCAAAACTCGACTCAGATACAGATTGAATAAATCGTCCTGGATTTTGTAGATAACGATCCATCTGTGCTTTCAATAATTTCAGATAAGAGGTTTGTGAAATCACGCCACTGCGTAACAAAATCAGGTCATCGTAATACGAGGTAAAACCTTCAAAAATCCACAGTAAAGAGGTATAAGATTCTTGATGTAAATTGTATTGAGCAAAATTTTCAGGACGTATAAATTTCACCAACCACGAATGAAAATACTCATGACTACATAAACCCAAGAAACGCTGATAATCTTCAGATGGTTCTTCAGGTTCATTGGCTTTAGGCAAATCATTGCGTGGTGTAATCAAACTGGTGCTATTACAATGTTCTAATCCACCATAACTATTGCCCGTTGCCATCGTCATAAAAGTATAATTTTTAAATGGCGCAGAACCAAAAATTGCAATTTCAGTTTCACAAATTTTAGTTAAATCAGACTTTAAGCGCTCAACATTGGTCTGATGCTGACCCGATACTACAAATTCATGTGCAATTGCATTTGCCTCAAAACTAAATCGGGTTTGTTCTGCAAGTTCAAACGGGCTATCAATCAGTTGATCATAACTTTCTGCTTTTAAAGTAAAACGCCCTTTCACTAAACTTTTTGATGTTAAACCTGTTGCAAGCTGGAAGTGCTTCAGTTCTTCTGGCAAAAACAATTCGACTTCACAAGCGGATTGTTCCTGATCTTTTAATCCCAGACAGACACACGCAGGATTGACATATAACCGAGTCTGGTCGACGTAAGCACCACGAACTGATAAATCATAAGCATAAACATCATACTCAACTGTAATCAGTTCATGATCTGTATTGAATAATTGCCATCTATTTTTATGATCTTTTCGAATCGACAATAATCGACCCGCTTCATCGTAGGCTTTGACTGATTCAATATGTTTTGCAAATTCACGAATCAAATAACTTCCAGGAATCCACGTCGGTAGCCAGAGTTCCTGATTGGGATTGGCTAGAAAACGCATGGTGACATGGATCAGGTGTTGGCGATAATCATCAAATTCAATTTGGTAATGCAACATATTTTCAGGATATCAAATCAATCAATTTCATCTAGCTTAACATTTTTTTAACAGCGCATGAGTAGTTGTCGCATTTGTCTACAAAAGTCACTAGCCACCAAGAAAAAAAAGGCATAGCATGCAACTATTTTTAGCATTTCACACCACAGGATGGTCATGCAGGTGAACACGTGAGATTTTTTCTTTCACTTTTTACGCTTTTTAGTTTGTTTTGTACCACGCTTGCCAATGCACAACTCCTGAATATTGCACCTGAAAGTGTCGAAGCGCAGGCTTGGAGCATCATCGATGCACAATCAGGGCAAACCATTGCTGAATATAATAGCAATGCACAACGTGCTCCTGCCTCTTTGACCAAGATGATGGTAGCTTATATTGCCCTTAAAGAAATTAAGGCAGGCAAACTACGTAAAGATGAAATTTTGACTGCAACTCCTGTGGTTAAAATGGTTCAGTGGGATGAATCCCAAATGTATTTAAAAGAAGGTGAACAGATTTCTGTTGATCAACTTTTGGCAGGTTTGATTGTGATGTCAGCCAATGATGCTGCGGTGACCTTGGCCGAACGGATTTCAGGCAATGTTCCTGCATTTTTGAAACGCATGAATCAGGAAGCTCAAGCTTTGGGCATGCAGAATACACATTTCTCCAACCCTGCTGGCGTCACCATGCCAGATCATTATTCGACTTCACATGATCTCGGCTTACTCGCCAAAGCACTAGTCAATGAAGTTCCTGATTATTTAAGCTATTCAAAATTACCCAGTTTCAGTTATAACCAACGTTTTCATCGCGCAACCAATTTGGTACTAAAAAATGACCCAACTGTGGATGGTTTAAAAACAGGCTTTACCAAAGCAGCGGGCTATAATCTTGCGCTAACGGCGAAACGTCCAACCCTAAATCCAGATTTACCAGAGCGTCGTCTGATTGTGGTGGTTTTGGGAACTAAAAGTGCAGTAAAACGAGCCGAAGTTGCGCATAAGCTGATGAATCTGGCTTATGCTTATACCCGTGATGAAGAAGTCATTAAAGATAAACAACTCATTGCTGAACTGCCAGTTGTCAAATCTACCTTGAAAATGTTTAAGGTTGAGACTCAACAACCGACAATTGTCACTACATCATTATATGACTTATCACAACCGATTGATCTCAATCAGTTTGATATGCAGACTCAACGTTTACATGTCACCTACGTCAACGGCATAATGACCACAATTGAACCTTTACAAACCACGAAAACCCATGTCAATGTCGAGCTCAACGAGAAACAATTGACTGCGCCGCTGATGAAAGCAGTTCATCTTGCAACGGTTCAGGTATATCAAAATAATCAATTGATTCAAAGCATCCAAATTAATGACAATGTTCAAATTCAGGAAGCCAATATTTTTGAACGATTCTTTATGTGGTTCAAAGGTCTGTTTTCGCTATTTGGTCATGATGATCGAAGTGTCAAACTCTACCCACTGAACTAAAATTATTTCGTCGATGATAAGGTAGCTTTTAAGCTGCCTTTTTTGTAGAGTTAAATGGCGAGATTTACAGCATAAAAAATTCAATTTTGCATTGAAATTGAGAAAATTGCCCTTATTAATGAAAAAATGAGTGTTTAAATGTGAAAACTTGTGGTTTTTTACGATTTTTCATCTACAAAACCAGTTTTTCACTTTATCATGTGTACTTAAATTGATTGAATGGATCAAATAACATGACTGCTATTGCAAATAACCACGTGGTTTCATTCCACTACACGCTGACTAATGCAGAGGGTGAAACTCTTGACCAATCACAAGGTGAACCACTTGCCTATTTGCACGGCGCAGGTAATATTATCCCAGGTTTAGAAAATGCCTTGGCTGGTAAAACTGTTGGTGAAAAATTTACAGTAAATGTACCTGCTGCTGAAGGTTATGGCGAATATAATCCTGATCTTGTACAAGAAGTACCAGCTCAAATGTTCCAAGGTGTTGAAAACATTCAACCAGGTATGCAATTCCAAGCTCAAACTGATGATGGCGTGCAAATCGTTACTGTTAAAGCAGTTGAAGGCGATAATGTTGTCGTTGATGCGAACTTCCCACTTGCTGGTCAAGATTTAACTTTTGAAGTTGAAATCGTTGAAATTCGTGATGCAACCCAAGAAGAACTTGATCATGGTCATGTTCATGGTGCGGGTGGTCATCACCACTAATCGGTTAATTGACCGATTTCAAATAAAGCAAAGTTTCGACTTTGCTTTATTTTTTAAATCATAATGCCCAATCAATATTAAAAACCATCAATGTAAATTTAATCATCAATTTTATTTTTCTTTATTCATCAAACTCACAAAAGATGCCTTCTGATTTGTAATTCGCCTTGTAGTTGTTTTCATTTATTTTTATGATGAAGACTAAAGGTGCATACGTAGTTTCTATTTCAACAGAGATTGCACTTTAGATTTATAACAATGATTGATTTACATAGGAATAATACATCATGAAATATGAACACATTTTAGTTCCAGTTGACGGCTCTGACATCTCTCTCGCTGCGCTTAAACAAGCCGCTTCTATTGCAAAAGCATTTGACAGTAAAATTACAGCAATCAGCTTATTGGCCGTTGATCCATTTAGCGGTGTCGATTTTTATTATGTTTCCCCTGTAATGAAAGATTATTTTGTAGAAGCTCACGCACAAGCAGAAGAAACACTGGCAAAAGCTGAAACTATTGGAACTGAATTAGGTATTGAAATTGAGACTCAAATTATCAAAGGTGAAGTCTCATCAGAAGGTATTTTACAAGCAGCGGAAGACTTAAAAGTTGACTTGATTGTGATGGGTTCACATGGTCGTAAAGGATTCCAAAAATTCTTCTTGGGTAGCTTTGCGCAAGATGTACTTGGAAATACAGAATTGCCTGTTTTAATTGTAAAAAAATAATCTTACAGCCACTAAAAAGCCCGTTTTTACGGGCTTTTCTAGAACCAAAACAACTTGAGTGAATATCCTCAAATATTGTTTGTTGTTAGCTAATTACAAATCGAGGTTACCATATCTGGTTTATCTTGGCCGAGAATGAACTCTTATAGACCAAGCAGTATATGAATACCTTATTTTTAAGATAGCACTTATTGCTAAATCGATCAAGTTTTACTCAATTATTTTATTAGTCTCTTTGACGAAAATGGAATGCTACATCAAATTCCTTATAGGCTAACCATGTTGCAATAATACACAGTAACCCCACCCCAAGAAGAATCTTATCCATATTCAAAATTCCCAAAATCAAGAATATACAGGAGAACAGACCAAGCAAAGCACAAATTAAAAAGCCGAGATAAAAGTAGCGCATAGGAGATACCCAAAATTTAATAAGAAAAACATTTACACAAAATTACAATGTAAAAAAGTGATGATGCTCAATAAAAATCCAAATCGAGGTATACCCTTTTGCCTTTCTTTAATATTTTCATTTAAAGACACAACTTATGTAAACAAACGAAATAAACTGTGAGCTTTTGCAGCAATTCTTATTAAATATTCTAAAATTGTACTTAAACAGTAAAATAATGAATTAAAAGCATATTTTTATCTTAGAATGCCTAAGTTGGTTTGTTCCACGTTCATTATCAAAAATAAATCACTCATCTTTACGAACTGAATAAAATTGAATTGGAGAAAAACATGTTAAAAAAAATCATGATGACGACTGGTATTGTATCTGTATTAGCCATGACTGGTTGTGCCACAATGTCCAATCCATCTACCGACCGAAATCTAGCAATGCTACAAAATAAACTGTGGCTAGTGACTGAAATCAATGGCGTAGAATACAAAGTTAATCCAGCTCAGACGACTAATGTTGCTGCCCTAATGTTTGATAATAGTGCATTGAGTGGTTCTGATGGTTGTAATCGTCTAATGGGCGGATACACCGTCAAAGGTACCCAAATTGCTTTCACTCAGTTAGCAAAAACTCAAATGGCTTGTTTATCTGCAACAGATGTTCCAGAAAAATTCTCTAATGCGTTAGAGCAAACTACAAGCTATAAAGTTTCTGAGAAAAAATTAGAACTTTTAAATAAAGACGGAAAAGTTCTAGTTGAATTAAAAAGTAAATAAATAAGTAAAGCTCCCAATGATAAGTTGGGAGCTTTTAATTTAATGGTAAATATTAGATTTCTTTGATCATTGTTTAAATCCTCTTTATTTTTCTCCTACAAACAGAAATAAAAGAGGCTTATGAAAAAGTCTTGTGATTTAAACTATTTATCACAACATATCTTATCTAGCGAAATCCTTCGCTGACTTTAGTTTGAAGTTAAGCCGTTTGTTTCATCTTGAAAAATAAAATATTTCTGCTTCGCATATAAAAATTCACAAGAACAAATGCCAAAATCATTGCTCCAACAATATCCAAAGGGAAATGTACCCCCAAATAAATACGTGACCATCCAACCAAAGCTGCAATCAGAATAGCAATAGCCCCTAGTTTTTGGCAGCCTTGATATAAAAAAGAAAATGCCAATATGCTAATCGTTAGCATATGATGACTTGGAAAAGAATTTGTTGCTTTATGAGCAATCAGCAAATGCCCTAATTCCAATGCAAATGGTCGCGCATGATAATAAAAGTGATCAATCATAGCGGCAATACACACACCGATCAGAACCAGCAGCAAACTATGTAAATAGGCTTTTTTATAATTTGAATTCCCTTTAATCAATAAAACGGTACATAAAAGTAGATAAATACCAATCAGATCATGTGAGATAAAAATAGCCACTTTTAATAAAAATGGTGCTGGTGTAGCAGATGCATTGATCCATAAAAATACACGATGATTAACAGTGGAAAGAAACATAAGTCGGTCATAAAAGCCAAATCACTTCGTTTATTAGACTCATTTTAGATTAAGTGTTTCTTAGATTTAAACCACAATAAGTCATTGAAAAATCAATTAGAAAAAATCAATTCATTCCTAATAAACACTTAATCTTGGTTATTTATTCTTTAGGTAGATATACTTTTGGATCTGGTAAAAGTGGCTTTGCATTTAAAAAAATTTGACTGTTTAAATCTTATTTTATTGTTCTCTACTGCCCTCTTGATGCTAATTTTCATACCTGTTGCTGGGTCAGTAGATCAAATGCTCAGTCTTCCTTGGGTAGATCATTCGGGATATTACTTAAGGGAAAGCTGGTTTTTAGTTAAAGTTGGACATGAATTTTTAAAAAATCTCGTGATTTTGATTGCAATCATACATGCTGTTGTCTGGCTGAAATTATCAATTGAAAAATCAAGCTCACCGTGGCGTTCAATCAGTGGCGTTGTGGTACTGGGAATGATGATTTCGGTTGCAGTAATCGGTTTACTCAAATCCCAATCAATACATGCCTGCCCTTGGGCACTCTTACAAGTCAATCAAGAACATGTCGACTGGCTCAGACCTTTAAGCTCGCGAGGTAAGTGTTTCCCAGGCGGTCATGCGTCTGCTGGATTTTCTTTACTCATTTTATATTTTGCTTATCGTCCATTTTATCCCAAACTGGCGCGATATGGACTCGCATTCGCTTTGGTCATGGGTATAGTGATGAGTGCGGTTCAAATGGTACGTGGTGCTCATTTTTTAAGTCATAACTTATGGGCACTCTGGTGGTCATGGCTCATTGATTTTATGTTGTATAAAGTATGGCAAATGCGTTGGTCTTATCACTTAAAGGCCCTCTCAATTTATAACAAGAATTAAGTAAATTAATATTAGTTATTGATTTTTAATTATATTTAATCTAATTATTTCTTAATCTTATCAGTTTTAAATAGAGCATCTGCATCAATTAGCTGAAATTATGCGTATGGCTACTCTATTTAAGCTTAAACGAATCTCCGTCTCTCTAAGAATGTTTAATATTCTGGTCGCCAGTTGGTTGGCCAGTTTCACCAATATTGGTTTCTATGAACATCTTTGTTCTTTCAGTTCTTTTTCAGGATTTATTCAATACTCTTTTATTTTTGTGACTTTTTTAATCTTAAGCGGATTTTATTTCTTTGTCTTACAGATTTTTAGTTGGCAGCATTCAGCCAAAGCACTTGCCGTGGTCTTAATTGTATTGACAGGACTTTCATCTTATTTTGTCAATCAACTGGGTGTAAATATTAATCCTGATCAAATTCAGAATGTCATGCAAACAGATGTCGATGAAGCATTTGATTTATTATCTGTTCCCTTTTTATTGTGGATCATTCAGACCGTTGTTTTACCATTAATCGTTGTATTTTATATAAAAATCAAACCCATTCAGAGTATTAGAAGCCTTGTTCTTGATAAATCAATCAGCTTGATCATTGCTTTGTTTATTATGGGTCTTGGTTTGTTTTCATTCTATAGTCAATACGCGCCTATTTTTCGGGAAAATCGTGAATTAAAAGCCCAAATTTCTCCTTTAAATATTTTGTCGAGTAGTTGGAGTTATGCACATAAAAGTACAAAAGAACAAAATCTACCCTTAATACCTTATGGTGAGGATGCGCATCAAGTCAATCATGCGATCCAACAACCCGCTAAAATTATGGTTTTGGTGGTCGGTGAAACTGCGCGCGCGCAAAATTTTAGTTTAAATGGCTATGCCAAAGTGACGAATCCTGAACTCAGTCAGTTGGATATTGTCAATTTTAATCAGGCATCCTCATGTGGAACACAAACCTCGGTGTCTGTACCCTGCATGTTTTCTGGAATGCCTCGCAAGAACTATGACGCTGCTTTAGCCTCACACCGTGAAGGTTTACTGGATATCGCTCAAAGAGCAGGTTATCAAGTCACATGGATTGATAATAATTCTGGATGCAAAGGCACTTGTGATCGCATAAAAAATTATATCGTGCCCAAAGATGAGTCTGCTTATAAAAAATGGTGTGGAAATGGCGAATGTCATGATGGTGCATTATTGGCAGCACTTTCTGATTATTTAAAACAACTTGATACTCAGCATTTGAAGCAAAATCAGCTCATTGTATTACATCAAATGGGGAGTCATGGGCCAGCCTATTACAAGCGTTATCCTGATGAATTTAGGAAATTTTTACCTGTTTGTGAAACCAATAATATTCAAAATTGTGATCATCAGTCATTGATTAATACTTATGATAATACGATCTTATATACTGATCATATTGTGGCCAGTACGATTCGTGTATTACAACAAACAGGTGTGCCTACTGGATTAATTTATTTATCTGATCATGGTGAATCGACTGGAGAAAGCGGTTTATATTTGCATGGAACGCCTTATTTTATGGCACCTAAAGAACAAACTCATATTCCCATGCTATTTTGGACTTCACAACAATGGCCAGAACATCAAAAAATTCAGAATTGTTTAAGTAAACAAAAGGATCATGCAGTGAGTCAGGATAATTTATTTCCAACTTTATTGAGCTTTTTAAATATTCAAACCAAAGTACTCAATCGCCAACTCGATTTACTCGCACAATGTGGAGGTAGTGTTTAAAGTGATTCGTATTTTATATATCGAAGATGACTTAATGGTAGGCAAATCAACCTACCAGTTGTTTCAACACGAAAAATTTGAAATCGATTGGGCGAAAACAGGTTTAGAAGCCCTCGATTATTTGTTCGGTCAAACTTATCACATTGTACTGTTAGATCTTGGATTGCCCGAACTAGAAGGGTTGGAAGTCCTTAAACATATTCGCAAACAAGTCGATATGAATAAGATGGGGGTGATTATTATCAGTGCGCGTGACCAAAGTCGTGACAAGATTCAGGGACTCCGACTGGGGGCTGATGATTATATTGTTAAACCCTATGATTTTGATGAGTTAATTGCCAGAATTGAATCTGTTTTAAGGCGTGGAAACTACAATTCACTCGAAGAAATTCATTTTAAAGTGGGCAATGTTCAACTTTTTCCAAATACGCATCGGGTCATAAAAGGAAAAAAGAAAATCGAACTTTCAGCCAAAGAATGGGCAATTTTAGAACCCATGATGATGTATCCCAATCAGATTTTTTCCCGACAAATGCTCGAACAAAAACTTTATAACTGGGATACTGACATCAGCAGTAATACCATTGAAGTACACATTCATAATCTTAGATATAAATTAGGCAAAGATTTTATTCGTACCGTTCGTGGTCTGGGTTATTGTATAGATACACCAAAAGTTTCAGGGTAGCTGCTGAGATGCCCCCTTTTTACAATAATTACAACAGACTCAAGCAAATTTATCGTGACCTGCCACTTAGTTCGAGAATGTCATGGAGCATCTCGATTTTTAGTATTATTTTGCTGATTATCATTGGTATAGCTGCCTATCGGATCGCTTTTGAAGAATCACAGGAAGTCATTGATCGCCAAATGCAGGAAATGGCAGAATTTCTGGATAAAAATAATCTTTCAAATCGTCTTTCTAGCTTTGATCCTCACACTCAATATGATGAAACCGATGTCTTTATCGACATAATTCCTAAAAATGAACTTGAGTACAACAGTCAGCATCATAACTATATTTTGCCGTATTCAAATTCAGCACATTTTTCCAAACATAAAACCTCTCGGGGTGAATTAAAGATTTATGTATTACCACTTGCAGATAAGCAAATTCAAATTAGCCAGCTCATCAAAGTCCGCCGTCATCTGGCCGAGGAACTGGCATTTAATATGCTTATTCCTTATCTTTTTTTCATGCCATTTGCGATTTATGCAGTTTATCGGCTCATACACCATCACTTAAGATCGATCGATGAACTCAGTGTGACTTTTGCACAACGGGATTATCATGATTTATCCGAGATTCATGTTAAGGATTTACCCGTCGAACTTACCCCTGCGATCAATGAGTTAAATTATTTATTTAAAAGGATTGAAACCGCACAAAAACAACAACAGCTTTTTGTTGCGAACGCTGCACATGAATTAAGAACCCCGCTTACTGCCTTGAATCTGCAAAGCTCACTGTTGATGAAAACTCAACGCAATAGCTCAACCTATCATGAAAATTTGCAAGACTTAAGACACAGCCTAGATCGAATGACCCATTTAGTCGAACAATTAATGGCTTTGGCACATCAAGAGGTTCAACAACATGAACCTCTTGAAAAATTGAATCTTGTAGACGCGACGCGTCGTAATGTCGGCCAATTGCTTGCCAAGGCACATCATAAAAATATGGATGTACAAGTCGACATTCACAGTCCGCCTGAGGAATTAAATATATGGGCAACTCGCAATACCGTAGATAGTATTTTGATTAACTTGATTGATAATGCGATCAAATATAGCCCCGCACAAAGTTTGGTTCTGATTAAAATATACTGTGCAGAAAACGAGCATTGTCAGGTGGAAATTCATGATAGTGGTAGTGGAATTGCACCAGAGCAATATGAATATGTCATGCAACGCTTTGTTCGACTGGTTGAAACGCAGCATCAAGCTATAGGAAGTGGGCTTGGCCTATCCATTGTACAATCAGCCCTACAAGCCATTGATGCTACGATGCAACTTAGCAGTTCAGAGCGATTAACGGGTTTGAAAGTCGTCCTGACTTTTAAACAAAATAGAGATGCCAACACATAGTTTTATAAACAAAAACTAAGTTGCACAAACATTCAAAAATTATCCCGCCTGATTCATGAGGTCGATCTAACTCCTTGAGTTTATGGAGTTAGATCAGCTTTCAAGAAAAGTCATGCCTTATTTGAATAATACAAATTAGATTCTAAATGAGCCCAACAACTCATTGGGCTCATTCTGGCATTACTCTTCTTCAACTTCGATAGGATCACCATCTTCTGGACGAATATGACGTTCACCATCCTCTGCTGGATCAACACTTGAACCATCTTTGGTAATTGCATTGTACAATTCATCTTCTTTTTTATCATCGATGAATTCTTCATCTTCAAAATCCAAAGGTTCATTATCATCATCGAAATTTAAAGGTTGTTCTTCGTCTATCATGAGTCTTTATCCTTAATAGAAATAGACTTCTTGCATACATCCCTTTTATTTCTCCTTAATGAGGAAAAGATAAAAAGGCTTTAACACTGATGAAAGAAGTCTAATACATTAATTTTAGAGTGAGTCATTTCAAAATAAGTTTTCATGCAGAAAATGAAGCATCACTGTAAATAATATCGTGGCTCATTTTCCTTAAACTTTAAATCAAAATGGATTCGTTAAATGCGTTTGGTCATCTGCCAGAAAGTGAAGTAAATCCTGTGCAACCCGCTCCTGTTGGGTGGCTAAGACGCCATGCGGTTCTCCCTCATATTCAATCAGGGTCGCATTTGGTATCGCTTTTTTCACTGCATGCGCACTGACTTCAATCGGTACTGTTTTATCTGCAGTTCCATGAATCACCAATAAAGGTACGGTGAACGCAGCAAGATCTGGTCTAAAATCAGTATAGGCAAATGCTCGAACACAATCTACTGTGGCTTTAAGGCTTGCCTGCATGGCAACTTGTGTATTCCATTTGAGGAACTCATCACTAACTGCATGTTTGAGTAAGCCAACACCATAAAAGTCTTTAAAGAAATCGCTATAAAACTTTGGACGTTCAGCTAATAACCCTTCGATCATTTCCTGAAAAACTGACCCATCGACACCATCTGGATGATCATCAGTCTTTAATAGAAAGGGTACAACGGATGAAATCAGGGCAACTTTTTTAATATCTTGTGCCTGATAGCGACTTAAGTAACGCGCGATTTCTCCACCTCCCATTGAAAAACCAACCAACGTAACATCTGTTAATTGTTTGTCTTCAATGATACCGCGCAAATCGTCTGCCAATGTGTCGTATTGATACCCAGACCATGTTTGTTCAGAGCGCCCAAAACCACGTCGATCATAATGAATGACGCGATAGCCAGCTTCGACAATTTTCATCGCAATCCAATCCCAGCTATCAGAGGATAAAGGCCAGCCATGAATTAAAATAACAGGCTCACCCTGTCCCCAGTCTTTTATATAAAGCTGTGCTTTTACATCAAGTGTTTCATATTCATTTTCAGTGACTGACATGGGTATTATTCCTTTAAGATGGCATACCCTTTTGAATCTACGTATGATCAGTTTAAATTGATAAAGCTAAAATGTTGATATTTTATACAGTACGTGAAGCTTTGTAGACTTTACGTTTTTATGCCATGAACACTTACTCTCATGAAAAACCAGAGATCATCAATAAATTAGCCTGATGCAGTAAATATATAGGAGAAACAATCAAATGCTATGCTCATGATTCACCCACATAATTCATGCAACCTCTACATTTCGTTGCGAACTGTATTAGTTCAACAACAGTTCACCAATATTTCATATTTTTAATCATTGTTATATTTGCCCTCATTCATCATTACAACAATGAAATCATCATGAAAACAGAACTTAGTACACAACTCCCTTCAATTATGGCCATGTGGGAATTCTTTAATGAAAACCTACATTTTAAATTGTCGAAATATGAATTTACCCAAGACGGGATTAAAGTTATTTATATCGTTATGGGTACAGATCAATCCGTAGAATCACAACCTAAACGGCTTTGCTGAATTGCTAAGTACGCTTAATTAAGCCTAATACTTTGTTCTTTTGAGGATTTCAATTTCTTCAACTCGGTCAATCTGGGCTAATACAATTTGACTGGATTTAGCATCATATTTATTAACCCAAGCATAAAGACTATGAGTTGTTGTCCCAAGGTGATCAGTAACCTCGGCAATGCTGTAACCTTTCTCAGTTACTTGTCTAACAGTCTCAATCTTGAACTTATCGATATATCATTTCCCAGTCATAAAACACCTCTTTAATTAGCAATATTATCTAACTTAAAGATGTCTAAAAAATCGGTAACTATTCACAAAAGGCTTGCTTGTTAGGTAATGATTTTAAAATTTGTGCATATTAATATTTTAAACTAAAAAATCAAGGTCTTATCACCTCATTATCATTATAAAATGACCCTCAGTTGAGAGTCATTTTATAATTTAAGAATTACTATAAATTATGAAATATTCAAATTTTGATTAAAAATGATTATATTTCACTAACTCATCATACGAAATTTTACCAATTCGAGGGTGTGGCTGGCTGGCCCCCTTACCTACAGCAATCATCAGGCAAATCACATGATCTTCTGGGAGTTGAATGAGTTTTGCCATTTCTTCAAAATCAAAACCATCCATAGGACAGCTATCTAAACCTTGATCTTTAGCGAGCAGCATTAAGGTCTGAGCAAATATTCCTGCGCTTCGCATGACTTCATCACGTTGTGTTTGCGGACGCCCACGATAATATTGATCAATCGCACCAACCATCATTTTCTGAATATGATCTGGAACACCAGTCCAAACTAGACTCGCATCTTTATCCCATGTATCTTGTTTGGCACATAATACGATCAGTAATGAAGCATCCGTGACTTGTGGTTGATCCCAGGCAATCTTACGAATCTGTTGTCTTAATTCTGGATCTTCAATTAAAACTGGTCGCCAATGCTGTAAATTAAATGCACTCGGTGCATTTTGCATGACATTTTCTATAAGTTGTTTTTTATCTTTTTGAGATAACTGAAACTCTGGGTCGAAATGTTTAACTGCCCGGCGCTGCTGGATGGCATCAAGAACATTCATGTTATTTCCTTCTTTATTAGTTTTAGATCACAAGACTTTGTAACGAGTAGCAACTTTAGCTGTTGAAAACTCAGGTAATAATTTCATACGTAATTGCTGGTAATCTTTCCATTGGTTTTCATCCTGAAGCACTGGTATGGTGATATTTTCTTTTTGGTCAAAACCTACAAGTGCGGCATCGACCAAATCACTTACTTCCATCATTGGAGGTAAAGTTTTAAGATCCGAGCCTGAACGTTCCCAGATTTCTGTTTTGGTGGCAGATGGAAGTACTGCCTGAATATATACCCCTTTATCTTGAAGTTCGAGACTGAGTGCTTGACTAAAATATTGAATGAACGCTTTACTGGCACCATATAAGGTTAAACCAAATTCAGGAGCAAGACCGACCACTGAACCAAGATTGATAATGGCTCCTGATTTCTTCTGGATAAATTGTTGAGAGATTGCATGGCTTAACCTAACCACAGCCATTATGTTCAGAGTAAGCAGTTGTTCTATATATTTTAAATCCTGTTGACTGAATGCTCCATTCAGGCTCATCCCTGCATTATTGACCAAAATCTCAATATCAGTATCTTGCTGAAGTATCTGCTCAACCCTGCTGATATCCTGATCTTGTGTTAAATCAGCCTGAATCACTTCGACCCCAACCTGATAGGTTTGTATAAGTTGTTGGGCAAGATTGTTTAAACGCTGAAGATCACGTGCAACCAGAATCAGATGATATCCACGCTGTGCAAATCGATCTGCATATACAGCTCCAATGCCTGATGAGGCTCCTGTAATGAGTACTTTTGATGGTGTAGTCATTTGAATTGCTCTTTTTGATGTTATTTATAATCTAAAATATTTAAATTTTGATGTCAATCGTAATCAATGTATAATTTATTTAGAAATCACGTTATGCATAAGGGTTTTAACCATGAAAGTAAGCAAAATTCAGGTGCAAGAAAATCGTAAAAAAATTATTGAAAAAGCGACTCAGCTTTTTAGGAACCACGGTTATGACGGCATCGGGATTGCAGATTTGATGTCAGGTGCGGGCTTTACTCATGGCGGTTTTTATAAGCATTTCGACTCAAAAACTGATTTGGTTAGTATTACGGTCAAACATGGTGTACAGCAATTACTGCATAGTATTCATAACATTGACTTAGATCAGTTTATTCATCTTTATGTTTCTAGATTTCACAGGGATCATCGAGATCAGGGGTGTTCTTTAACTGCCTTGTCCTGTGATGCAGCTAGACAACCTGATGAAGTGAAAATAGAGTTTGAGAATGGTATAGAGCAATTAATCAGATTTATTACTGACAATCTGCAAAAAAATCAAAAAGACAATGTAGAAGGACAACGGGAAAAAGCCATCAGTATTCTCGCTGAATCTGTAGGTGCTATTGTACTTTCAAGGGCATGTCTGGATGATTCCAGTTTGTCTAATGAAATTCTGGAGGCATGTCGAGCAAATTTGTTAAACAAGGATTAATTCATAAATTTATCCCCATACTCTCAAATCTAATTTCTGCGACTTAAGAATTACATCTAATCCGTACTCATTTAGTTTAAAACAGGGAGAATCTATCTCCCTGTTTTAAACTATATTCATTTGTTTATTTGATCTAATGATCAATAAAACAACTGACCACAGCTCTGACACTGAAAACTGCATGCTTTTTCGATGATAAGTAATTAAATCAATATCTTGATCTTTTAGTTTATTCTTCAGTTCCTCACTGATATAACCTCGATCTCCATACAGCTTTGCTTCCATACCGCTGACCAATTCCTCACCCATCTTAATGTCAGCGACATGCCAATTGGATAAAGTAGAACAAGCGATTTCTCCAAATTGATTCATCACAATATGTAATTTACAGCAATAGAACCATCCCATTGAGCTTTTACCGCGAGACGCAATTCTGTCTCATGATTTATGACGTTGAATCCTTTAATTTTTACAAACAAGAAGAGTTATTGAATCAATCCATAAATAGTGACTATGCTGGCTTTTCGTTAAAGTTTCATGTAAAGCTTGCAGTGCCAATTGATGAGATGGATCATCCGTTGGTAACAAGGCAAGCTTTTAAATAAATATCTTTTATCCTGTTTCAAGCATGAGAAAAATGCTTTGAAATTATTGAAATGAGAACACTTGTATCAAACATCGATACAGAATAATGCAGTGCTATTCAACATTAGGACTAGAATTGTGATTTTGGTGTGGTAACTCAACTGATGACTCTATTCCTCTTATTTTTCGAGTCAATTTCTTATCCGCGATTCGGGTTAACTCATGTTTTGTCGTATGCTTTTCTACGGTTACTGATCTCAGCTTTAATATGCTTATCAGACAGATTTATAACAAATTTAGCCATAATTTTACGGTATATTTTTATTTCGAATCAAACATTCCTTAAAATATACCTTTAAAAATAAAGACATCCTAAAACGATATCGGACACAAATGGGGAGAGTTTAAACCTCATCTAATGATGTTTAATGTTTTTAGGATTTCATCGGACAAGGTCAAATAGAGAGATGGTGCGCTCAGCGGGACTCGAACCCACGCCACAGGCTTCGGAAACCTGTACTCTATCCAGTTGAGCTATGAGCGCATGCGAGGCACATCATAGGCAAAAAAACGCATGGGGTAAAGTAAATAAGCAAGACTAATTGCATTTATGTTTAATTAATCATCACTTTAAAATAAATTTAAGTGCTCCATACATCTTTTGCATCCTATAAAGTGAATGACTATCGTTGCAAATTTAGTTTGATTAAATCCTATTAATACACTTGGCTTATGTTTTCAGATCGATCAAAATACCGCTATTATTTCGTATTGTGAGATTTTCATGACTGATGCATTGAAGTTACACGATTTGTCCAAGACATATCGCAATGGATTTCAGGCACTTAAAGGAATTGATTTAACCGTTCCTGAAGGCGAATTTTATGCACTCTTAGGACCAAACGGTGCAGGTAAATCAACCACCATCAGTATTATTAGTTCATTGACCAAAAAAACCTCTGGCACGGTCGAGATTTTTGGACATAATCTGGACACGCATCCTTCTCATGCCAAACAATGCCTCGGTGTCGTTCCCCAAGAATTTAACTTTGGTCAATTTGAGAAAACCTTTGATATTCTCGTCACTCAAGCGGGATATTATGGCATTCCGCAAAAACTGGCAGAACAACGTGCAGAACTTTATCTAGAAAAATTAGGACTTTGGGAAAAACGTAATATCCAGTCACGTATGCTTTCTGGCGGTATGAAACGCCGTTTGATGATTGCCCGTGCCATGATGCATGAACCCAAATTATTGATTCTGGATGAACCTACTGCGGGGGTTGATATTGAACTTCGACGTTCCATGTGGGATTTTCTGGTCGAAATGAATAATAATGGAACGTCGATTATTTTGACGACCCATTATCTCGAAGAAGCAGAAATGCTCTGCCGTCGAATTGCTATTATTGATCGAGGGACGATCAAAGAAGATACCTCTATGAAAAACTTCCTGAATCAACTCAGTGAAGAATCTTTTATTTTTGATCTCGCTTATCCAATTGAACCCTTAGATAACATTAATATTATTGGTGTTCGATTTAACCAGATTGATCCAATGACTTTAGAAGTCACCATGGATAAGGCTCATTCGCTCAATGATCTTTTCCAGCTTTTAGAAGCTCAGGGTATCACTGTTCGTAGTATGCGAAATAAATCCAATCGCCTTGAAGAACTCTTTGTAAAAATGGTCGAAAAAAATCTTCAGGGAGCCGCATCATGAATTTTACTCAATTACAAACGGCGCTTTGGACATTAGTTCGTAAAGAAATCCGTCGTTTCATGCGGATTTGGCCTCAGACCCTATTGCCACCGGCAATTACCATGAGTTTGTACTTTATTATTTTTGGTAATCTCGTCGGTTCGCGTGTGGGACAAATGGCTGGTTTTAGCTATATGCAATTTATCGTCCCTGGCTTGATTATGATGGCAATTATTACCAACAGTTATGCCAACGTCTCCTCAAGTTTTTTTAGCGCTAAATTTCAAAAAAGCATTGAAGAATTAATCATGAGTCCAGTGCCATTACATCTTATTTTATGGGGCTATGTGATTGGTGGGGTGTGTCGGGGTGTACTCGTCGGAATAATTGTCACCATTATGAGTTTATTTTTTACAGACCTTTATATCCATAATTGGTTCGTGACGATCTATACCGTTTTAGTGACCGCTTTTTTATTTTCGCTTGGCGGCTTTATTAATGCGGTTTATGCCAAATCCTTTGATGACATTTCCATTATCCCGACTTTCGTACTTACTCCGCTGACTTATTTGGGCGGTGTATTTTATGCGATTAGCGCTTTGGCTCCATTTTGGCAACATTTATCATTAATTAATCCAATCGTTTATATGGTCAATGCCTTTCGTTATGGAATTTTAGGACAAAGCGATGTCAATGTGACGCTTTCCCTTGTCATCGTAACAATTTGCTGTGCCGTGTTATATGCGGTCGCTTACTATTTATTAGCTCGTGGTTCAGGAATGCGTGAATGAGTGTTGAACAATCTTTATTGGGTAAAGAAACAGAATATCCTACTGAATATCAGCCCAGTGTTTTATTTCCAATTGCCCGTGCCCTTTCGCGTGAAAATTATGCTGACTTAAAAGGCATTACTCAGGGTTTAGACTGGTGGCATGTTTTTGAATTGTCATGGTTGAATGCCTTAGGTATTCCACAAGTTGCGATTGGTCGTATTACGCTACCCGCGACTTCAACCAATTTGATCGAGTCTAAATCGCTTAAACTTTATTTTAATAGTTTAAATTTTCATCGGCTCGATTCAAAACAGGATTTAATTGACCTTGTAGAACAAGATTTAAGCCAAGCTGCCAATGCAAAAGTGACGCTTGAATTGTTTGATGTAGATGCGCTAGAAATTACCAAACCTCAAGGCATCTGCATCGACGAGTTAATTCCTGAGCATCTGGAAAATCATCCAAATGCTGGATTTTTAAAACTAGATGCAGAACAGCAAGATCATGTGGATGTCACACTATTTTCACATTTATTGCGTAGTAATTGTCCTGTGACAGGACAACCCGACTGGGGCACGGTATTTATACGTTTTCAAGGGCTTAAGCCTTGTTATCGTAGTGTTTTGGCGTATATTATCTCCTACCGTCAGCACAATGGCTTTCACGAGCAATGTGTAGAACAGATGTTTGCCGATATCTGGACTCACCTGCAACCCGAAAAGCTGATGGTATATGCAACATATACACGTCGTGGAGGACTGGATATCAATCCATGTCGTGTATCGGATTTGTCATGGATGCCAAACCCTATCCGATTGGCTCGACAATAAAACGAATAATTGAGGAACTTATATGCCATTTTTTGGTTTTATCCCGTCTGAATCATTGCTCAACAATATTCAAACTGGTATTCAGAAAAAAAATTCAAGTGAACCACTTTATCCATTACGTGATGAAGTTGCTTTACAGATTAATGATGAAATTCTGGATGCAATTTTGCTTGAGCTCGTCCGTCGTTTTCCTGAAAGTGATAAGCGTGAAACAGCCGAAAAACTGGCAGGCTATGTCAAATCAACAGTTGCTGTTCTACTTAAACAACTATTAAGTAAAGCACCGAACGATGTGGTTAAACAATCTATCGAATTTTCTGAACATAGTTTACATAAAGACCCAGAAGGTCGTTATCGAGTCGGTGAAGATCTTGATCCGACACTGGTGACCAATCTTAAAAATAGCTTTGCTGAAATCAAAGCAGGAAACGAAGTCGATCGTCGCGTATTGTCTGAGCAATACAAACAATTTGCTGATGCCACGATTCGTCATTTCATGATTGATTTCAATAAAACTCTAGATTTAGGCATGATCAAACGAAAAGGTGCCGATATTGGCGCAGCAGCGGTAACAAAGGCCGTACATATTGCCATCGATAAGCTCATTCCTCATTTGCACAAAGAGGAAATTAATGCCTTGGCAGAATATCACGACACATTATTTTTCAATTGATTGATCGTTATAATAGAATCTTCATCGAAAACTCGGCAAAAGTCGGGTTTTTTTATTGCAAAATATGGATATACATTGCCTAAAACAGCAGTTATGTTAGCATGCGCCAAGCATTGATTGACCCTGTATAAAATCGCATGTCTCCAAGTTCTCAATACAAATTTTTACGTCAAGCTCCCCGTGATGGCTTAAGCACAGCCATGCAACCTTCACGCTTTCAAAAATTACATATTGACCCTTGGCTATGTACTTTTTTAATTCTCAACGCCTGTCTGGGATTGACCGTTTTATATAGCGCCTCCGCACAGGATGTTGGGCTGGTCACCAAACAAGCCATGAGTTTTGGTATCGGATTTGCCGTGATGATCACCTTAGCTCAGATCCCACCCAAAGTTTATCAAGCTTTTTCACCGTATTTTTATGCGTTTGGGGTTTTATCACTGATCTCCGTCATGGTATTTGGCGAAATTCGTATGGGTGCAAAACGCTGGATTGATATTCCAGGGTTTGGAAGTGTACAGCCCAGCGAATTTATGAAAATTGGCATGCCGATGATGATTGCGTGGTTTTTATCACGTAAACCACTGCCCCCAAGTTTTATGAATGTCATCCTCTCTTTGGTGTTGATTGGTATCCCTTTCCTATTAATCGCTGAACAGCCTGATTTGGGAACTTCTGTGCTCATTTTGGCCAGTGGTATGTTTGTACTCTTTCTCAGTGGACTATCTTGGAAAATGATTGGAGCCGCCCTGATTGGTGCTGGCATTATTATTCCAATTGCATGGGAATTTTTACTACATGACTACCAAAGACAGCGCGTACTCACTTTGCTTAATCCAGAAGCAGATGCACTAGGCACAGGCTGGAACATTATCCAGTCTAAAACAGCGATTGGTTCAGGTGGTTTTTCAGGAAAAGGTTTCCTTGAAGGTACTCAATCACATTTACACTTCTTACCTGAAGGTCATACTGACTTTATTATCGCGGCATTTTCAGAAGAATTTGGTCTGATCGGCGTCACTATTTTAATCCTTCTTTATTTTGCCATTATTTTTAGAACTTTCCAGATCGGTATGAACTGCTTCCATAACTATGGGCGTTTGGTCGCTGGTGCATTAGGTTTGTCCTTTTTTGTTTATGTATTTGTAAATGCAGGCATGGTCAGTGGTATTTTACCTGTAGTCGGTGTGCCTTTACCTTTTATGAGCTATGGCGGAACGGCAATTATTACCTTAATGGCCACTTTTGGACTGGTGATGTCCATTCACACTCATCGTTGATGGGTCACTCTATAATTAGGAAAACTTTAAATCATGTTGAAACTGGTATTGAAAAAACCATTGAAACAATTTTGTCTTTTTAGCGGTTTTCTTGCCGCAGCAGTATGTGCTGAAGCCAATGAATTTATAAATGATCCCAATTACGCAGCATTTAAACAAAAAACCATGTCCAAATATGGTCTAAGTGCCGAACAAATTGATAGTGCGATGAATGGCACGCGAAACTTACCCAATATTTTAACCATTATGACCCGCCCTGGTGAAAGCAAACCGTGGTATGACTATAAAGCAATGTTTCTCAGCGAAGGAACGATTCAACGCGGTGTACGCTTTAAAAATCAGTATGCAGATGTGCTCAATCGCGCTGAACAGCAATTTGGCGTCCCTCAGTCCGTTATTTTGGGCATTTTAGGGGTTGAGACGGGTTATGGTGCCAATAAAGGCTCTTTCATCACCCGAGATGCATTAGCGACACTGGCATTTGGATACCCACGTCGTGCGGAGTATTTTGGTGATGAACTGAGCTCATTGCTAGCATGGACATATAAAGAAGGCTATCCAACCAATAGTATTGTAGGTTCTTATGCAGGTGCGATTGGCTATCCACAATTTATGCCAAGCAATATTACCAAGTACGGCGTGGATTACGATGGCAGCGGGCATATTGATTTAAGAAATTCCGCAGAAGATGCCATCGCCTCTATTGCAAATTATCTGGCTCAAAATGGCTGGCAACGTAACCGACCGATCGGATTTGCAGCACGTTATACAGGTTCTAATCCCGACAGTGTGATTGCCAAAGATCTGACCCAACCCGTTCCCTATGGCACATTAAAAGATCAGGGCGTAACCCCGCTTAATCCAATTATCAAAATCGATAATCTAGATCTGGTAAATGTCATTCAACTTCAAGAAAATTATGGGCCTATGTACTATATCACCTACCCAAATTTCCAAGTGATCACGACCTACAATCGAAGCAGAATGTATGCGACTGCCGTGTGGTTATTGGGTACTGAAGTTGCAAGCCGTTAACACTAATTTTTAAATAAAATACAAAAGTCAATAAAAAAATTTGAGCAATCGCTCACAAAAAACGCATTTTAAATAATTTGTTACAATATTGATTATTTATTAACCGTTTTTTGTGAGTTTTTGTCCTTTTTGTAACTTTTTTCTAGCAAAGACTAGACACCATGATTGAGCGCTGAATATTATCCTCCACCATAAAGCAATTGCAAAAGTGAATAATTTAGACACTTTTCGCTTTATTTTTTTAGGAATCCGCCTGAATTAAAAAGCGTTCTTTGTGTCTGTAGGAGTTTAAGTAATGCAGTTTTCGCTAAAATATGCCTTAGCGCTTACAGTCGGACTGGCAGTTACGCAGTCACAGGCTGAAATGATGCCAGCAAGCCCTCTTTCAAATGATACTGAAAGTTCAAGCCTTGCAGCTCGTGTGCTAAATAAACAGTCTCAAAGTTTCAATTCACATTTTTCAAATTTGAATAGTCTTTCAATCACCGAAAGTTCTGGTGACAAAATTCGTCGTCAAACCATTGCGGCAAAAATTGAAGTTCCTGAAGATGAGCCTTCAGTGATTGAAAAATTAAATACAGTTGCATCAAACACTGTTCGTAAATTTACGCAAACAGGTGTTGCATCTTGGTATGGTCGTCAGTTTCACGGTCGTAAAACAGCCAGTGGCGATACATTCGATATGAATGAGTTAACAGCTGCCCATCGTAGCTTGCCGTTAAACTGCTACATTCGAGTGACCAATAAAGACAATGGTAAAAGCGTTGTTGTGAAAGTCAACGATCGTGGTCCTTTCCATGGTAATCGTGTGCTTGATTTATCTTATGGCGCAGCAAAACGTATTGGCATTACCAGTGCAGGTACTGCTAAAGTCAGCATTGAACGTGTTGATGGCCCAAATTCTTAATCCTTAGCACTCCTATTCACTGCTTTTATAGAGCCGCTTCATGTGGCTCTTTTTTTCATTTTCTAAGATGAAAATGATCTCGACAAGCGTTGTTTTTTTCATCTCTCAAACGCTTAATTCTGACGTTTTTTGTACAGATTATTTTTATATTTAATTTTATTTTTCTATTTGCTCACCATTTGCGATTAGAGCCGTTTAATTTAAAAAAAGCTACCCTAGTATTGTTTTTATCAAATATTACGTTTATACGCGTTTTAAAGGCGCTAATACGCCAAATATTTTGAGCAATTTTACGGTGTATCGTATTTTTCTTTAAAATTGCATGATTTTGAACGCTCAATTGGACAAGATGACTGGTACATTCAAGATGACTTTTGACGCATTTAAAATTCTGGTCTATATTCAATTTTAGAACCGTTTTTAACATGCAGGGAGTGCATCATGAAAACAATCACCGAATGGTTTGATGAATACAGCGATAGTCATCAAAATAAAACCAACAAAGCCATTCACTGGGTCTGCGTTCCTGCTATCCTTTTTTCGATTATTGGCATCATTGCCCATTTTAGTGCTTTACTCACTGCACTGTTATTAGTACTTACTTTAGTTTTTTATGCTCGACTTGATCTTGTACTGGCCATTGCAATGACGGTGTTAATTGCAATCATGGCATGGTTAATTTACATCCTTCCTGTAGGAGTTGGCTTCTATATCGGTGTATTTATCGTTGCGTGGATTGGTCAGTTTTATGGTCATAAAGTTGAAGGGAAAAAACCATCTTTTTTCAAAGATTTACAATTTTTACTGATTGGACCTGTCTGGTGTATGGATGCTTATCTCGCAAAAGTATTTCCAAACTGGAAAAGTCGTCAACTACGTTTATCCAATTCATAAACTAGCCTATAAGCTTTAGGCTGATTTCGCCTAAAGCTTATAGCGTATGAAACATAAAATTTAGCGCATAAAAGAACAGTAAACTAATGATTACATTATAGATAATTTTTATGCGCAAATAAGCCAATACCACACACAAAATAGCGGCATATAGATAAGCATTTGTCGGAAGCGCTCTAATTTGATTACCCTCAAAAAATACGATTGGCAAACAAATCGCAGTCAACAAACAGGGTGCTGAATATTTCAACATTCGTTCAATAAAGGTTGGTAGTCGAATATGAATATTGGGCGATAAAAAGATATAACGATTAAAAAATACGATAGCAGCTAATGCAAAGATCATAAGCCATGTCATTCTTTACTCTCCTCTGCGAAGCGCTCCAGATAAACAGCAGTCACCATTCCCAGCAAACCTGAAATCAAAATTGCACCTTCTACCTGATACATTCGCAAAATAAAACCACTCAGACAGGTCACCAAAACCGCCGTCACAACTCGGAAGTTTTTAATTAATGGAATAACCATTGCCACAAAGATCGCCACAATTGAAAAGTCCAGATGATAATTCATCAAGTTTGGAACCATATGTGCAAGCAAAATCCCAACAACACTAAACACCACCCAAAACAGGTAAAAACATAACCCCGCACCTAACATATAATCTGGATGTCGTTTTTCTGGCGACAGACTCACTGCAAATAATTCATCGGTTAGTAAAAAACCAAGAGGAAGTCGCTGTTTAACGGGTAACACTGAAATGTTATTTCTAAAGGTCAACGCATAAATAAAATGCTGAGAGGTTAGAAAAAATATTGTAATGAGAATAGTCAGTGTTGATGCCCCTTCCATCACCAAACTTAAACTCACCAACTGAGCTGCCCCAGCAAAAACCAACGCAGACATCGCAAAGGCTTTAGCAAAAGACAAACCTGCATTGACAGCCATCGAACCTGCCAGAATCCCCCACGGAATAACTGCGATGGAAAGCGGCATAATTGCCATGACGCCCTGAAAAAAAGGACGCGTCCTAAAAGATGAAGAATCAGGTAAAGACATTGAATACTCATCCAAATTTTGATTTGAAGGTGAATAAATACAAATTATGGACGATTTTAAAGTTGTTGCCTTGTATAAAATTGCTATTCAGTGAGATTAACTGAGTTTGAGTATCTTAGATTGGCGATATATTGAGCAGGTGTTACACCCATCGCCTTTTTAAAATGTCGATTAAAATGACTTTGGTCAGAAAAGCCACACAGCGTTGCAACAGTCGCAATCGAATGCTCCTTTTTAAGCATTTGTCTTGCTTTATGCAATCTCACTTGTACCAACCAACCATGTGGTGGCAATCCTACGTATTTTTTAAATTGACGTAAAAAATGCCACGCGCTCAGACCTGCCAAATTCGCCAATTCAGTTAAACTATAATGATTTTCAGGAGTACTCGCCAATAACTCCTTAATCATTAATATTTTTCTCTGGGCTTCTGGTACATTGACCAAGTTACGCTGATATTGTCCATGACGTGACATAAGGTAAGTTAAAGTAGACAAATACATGCTTTCTTTTAGCAAAACATTCTCTTTTTGCTCAAGTAAATCAAAAAGTAAACACAATTGCTGGGCCAGCCCTTCATCGCGTACTACAGCTTGCGGAAACCACGGCGCTCCGTGCCGATCTACAAAAACATCTCTACCAATTTCACTCAACATTTCAGGGGTTGGATAAATCGCACGATAACGCCAACCCGACTCCACAGCGGATGAGCCTGTATGAATTTCATCGGCATTGACTAAAATAATATCGCCTTTCGGCGCGATATGCAGCTCACCCGTCCTAAAAAAAGACTGTGCGCCATCTTCAATTACGCCAATACAATAGCCTTCATGCACATGTTTGGAAAATTGTGTCTGATGATAATGTGCTTTTAGTAATTCTAAGCCACCTAATTCGCGAACATGTAAATAGTTGGCTTGTTCTTGCTGCATATTCTGCCTCATTCTGCTCTACAAGCAACCTTAGCAGGTACAGACAAACTGTCTAGAATAAAATTGCTGTAAATTACAAATCCCCGCGATTTGATTTACTCGATATTTTACTATTCCCAAACTTCAAAAACTTATTGATAAGTTTGTCCATTATGCTTTAACCAACCATTTTCATGGGTACCACGAGGATCACGATGCGTCCAGTGAATGACTCCACCCTTTGGGTTGTACTCATATTCACCATTAAACTCAACCGTATCGCCTTTTTTTAAATGCTCAATGCGAGGTGCAAGGTCAATATTATGCGCAACTAAAACCGTTAAACCATTCGCTAAACTCAGTATAAATTTTTGATGACGAGAACCCTCATGATCATCAGCCAGAACTGCTTTAACTTTACCGCTAGTCTGCACCTGAATATGACTTCGATGCTGTGCAAAAGCATCTGAAATAGCTTGTAAACCTTGTTGTGCTTGAGTTTGGTTACCTTGATTCTGACCGAGCACCACTTGATTTTGCATTTCATGGTGGGTAGTGTCATTATTTAATTGTGAATTTGGCTTTATAAAGGAATACGCATAATAACCCGCTATAAATGCAATGATAGCGATCATTAAATAGTTTTGTTTCTTGCTCATTGTTGTTCTCATCTCCTTGTTATGCATCATCTAAATATAAAAAAAGCCCCAAACGGGGCTTTTCTTGGCAAAATAAAATTATTTTGCAGCGGCTTGAGCAGCAGCAACTTCTTCAGCGAAGCTCATTTCTGCTTTTTTCTCAATCCCTTCACCCACTTCGAAACGTACAAACTCAACAACATTAGTACCAGTTGCTTTTAATACATCAGCAACTTTCTTGTCATTGTCGATAACATACATTTGACGATCAAGTGCAACTTCGTTCAAATATTTTTCAACTGAACCAGATACCATTTTTTCAACGATATTTGCAGGCTTACCAGATTCAATTGCTTTTGCTTCAGCAATTTCTTTCTCTTTCGCGATAAGGTCAGCAGAAACCGCTTCAGCATTTACTGCAACTGGATTGAACGCAGCAACGTGCATTGCAATACCTTTACCAGTTTCAGCATCACCCGCATAAGAAACCACAACACCGATACGAAGACCGTGTTTGTAAACTGCAAGTGCATCACCAGTTACGATTTTGGCACGGCGAACTTGAATGTTTTCACCAATTTTTTGAACAAGCGCAATACGAGCTTCTTCAACAGTTTGACCGTCAGCTAATTTTAATTCTGCAATTTTAGCAGGATCAGTTTCACCAGATGCCAAAACTGCTTGAGCAACGGCATTAGAGAAATTTGCGAAGTTTTCGTCTTTTGCAACGAAATCAGTTTGGCAGTTTACTTCAACCAATACTGCTTTATTACCGTCTTGAACGATCGTGATCGCGCCATCAGCTGCAATGTTACCCGCTTTTTTAGCAGCTTTTGCCTGACCAGATTTACGAAGATTATCAATCGCAAGCTCAATGTCACCGTTCGCTTCTGTTAATGCTTTTTTGCATTCCATCATTGCAAGACCAGTACGGTCACGTAATTCTTTTACCATGCTTGCAGTAATTGCAGTCATGTTGTTCTCCTAAATCGGTAGAAAATAAATCTGTTCAACAAAAACGGCCCTAAGTAAAACCTGGGCCGTTTGCTTTTCGACGCTTTAATTTGCCACCATTACATGTCGCAAAAATGACAAGCTTGCGTCAAAACGCATTAAGCCTCAGGAGCTTCTTTCGCTTCTTCGCCTTTTGCTTGTGCATTCGCTTGAGTTTGAGCGTATTCTTTACCAGCAAGAATTGCATCAGCCATTGCTGAAGCATACAAAGTTACTGCACGGATCGCATCGTCATTACCAGGAATGATGTAATCAACATTGTCTGGGTTTGAGTTTGTATCAACGATACCGATAACAGGAATACCTAAGTTTTTAGCTTCTTTAATTGCAATTGCTTCGTGGTCAACGTCAATTACAAATAATGCGTCAGGTAAACCACCCATGTTCTTAACACCGCCTAAAGAACGCTCAAGTTTATCCATCTCACGAGTACGCTCTAACGCTTCACGCTTAGTCAGCTTAGCGAAAGTACCGTCTTGAGATTGAGTTTGAAGGTCTTTTAAACGGTTGATAGATTGGCGAAGTGTTTTCCAGTTCGTCAACATACCACCTAACCAACGGTGATCTACATAGGGTTGACCAGCGCGTTGAGCTTGTTCACGGATGATGTTTGAAGCAGCACGTTTTGTACCAACGAACAAAACTTTGTTCTTTTTGCTTGCTAACTGGTTAGCGAAGTTCAAAGCATCATTTAACGCAGGAACAGTATGCTCAAGGTTGATGATGTGAATTTTGTTACGCGCGCCAAAAATGTATTGACGCATTTTTGGGTTCCAGAAACGAGTTTGGTGACCAAAGTGCGCGCCTGCTTGAAGAAGGTCACGCATGCTTACGTTGTATTCTGCCATTTTTCTTTACCTTAAAGTTGGGTTAGGCCTCCATATGTCCAGCATTCTCCACCTTTATAAAAGGCACCCAGAGTAACGTGACGACATATGTGCGGATTTTTCCAGTCCATCAAATTTGTTCGTAAAAGATATTCACGAAAAGCATTTGATAAAATGGGCGGCTATTTATACCATAGACACCTACAAATTACCAAAAGTTTTTAGAGATCATGAATAGTACTTATACAGCCCCTCGCCGATTAATTAAAACTCCTGATGAAATTGAAAAAATGCGCATCGCAGGCAAGCTGGCGGCTGAAGTGTTGGACATGATTAAGCCACATATTGTCCCGGGTGTAACCACGCTTGAACTCGACACCATTTGTCATGATTATATCGTCAATGTTCAACAGGCCATTCCAGCATGTTTGGGTTATGGAGCAGCGCCTGGTCGACCAGCGTTTCAGCATGTCATTTGCACCTCGGTCAACCATGTGGTTTGTCACGGCATTCCTTCTGAAAACAAAGTGTTAAAACATGGCGATATTTTAAATATTGATGTCACGGTGATTAAAGATGGTTATCACGGTGATACCAACATGATGTATGTGGTCGGTGGTGAAACTTCTATTTTGGCAAATCGCTTATGTAAAGTGGCTCAGGAAGCTATGTATCGCGGTATGGAGACTGTAAAAGCAGGTTCTTATATTGGTGATATTGGCTATGCGATTCAAAAATATGTGGAATCTGAACGTTTTAGCGTCGTACGTGAATATTGTGGACATGGTATTGGGACTGTCTTTCATGATGAACCACAAGTCTTGCACTATGGTCAAAAAGGTACGGGGATGCAACTTGAAGCAGGTATGACATTTACCATTGAGCCTATGGTCAATGCGGGTGTCTGGCAGACAAAACTTTTAGGCGATAAATGGACGGTGGTCACTAAAGATCATAAATTATCTGCACAATACGAACATACCATTTTGGTGACTGAAACTGGTCTTGAAGTTTTAACTGCACGTCCAGAAGAAGACTTATCACGTTTTCAAAAATAGTTAAATCCTCATCTTTTCTTCATAAAGGCTACATTTTTGTGGCCTTTTTTGTGTATTTTTACAGTATTTATTATGCATATTTTCAAAAAACATAACTAGTATTTCATTTTCATTACATTTATTAATTTTTTTTGAACATTGTAAAAAATAAAAAAGCGTTATGGTGGGCGCATAAAAATTATCTACAAACGTAAATTGGACATGGAGTCCCCTCATGAAAAAGTCTTTGCTAGGAATAGCGACGAGTCTTATTGTACTACCCACTTTATCTTATGCCGACTCACCTTATTTTAGTTTTAAGGATGGCGATGGCTTTAAGCGTTTTTCCGCCTCAATTGGTTGGTTACATGCCATGCCACAAGGAAAAGCCAACAATGTCAATGTGAATACCAGTATTGCTGAAGGAACTACCGCCAAAGTCGGAGAAGTTTCAAAAGATGCCGTACTTGATGCTGCGGTAAAAAATTCAAATCCTGTACTTTATGGTGCTCTGCAACTTCTGCCTTTAGAAACTTTACCGAGCGGTTTATCTGGAACATCAACTATTAATGGATTGTCTAATTGGCAGGCGGATGGAACTGGTCTCGAAGCAGATGATGTTGATACTGTCGGCATGATGCTGAACTACCATTTTACCGATCATGTCTCTCTTGAGGTTAAAGCAGGTATTCCACCCAAAGTGGATATAAAAGGTAAAGGCGATATTTATGCACCCTTGTCAGGATCAGCGGATACTCCATTGGGTTCAATAGATCTTAAAAAAGACATTCACATCACTGATTTAACTCAGGGTGGTAAGGCAGCCTCAGTACGCGCTTGGTTACCTGCCGCAGAATTACATTACCAATTTGGTAAATCAGGTGTAAATAAATTCCGTCCCTATGTAGGTGTTGGGGTGATGTATGCGTATTTTAATGATGTAAAACTGAACTCAGGGATTGAATCAGATTTGGTTGCCGCAGGTCACATGATTCAGAATATCCATGATGGAAAGGCGGGTGCAGCATTAGATGGTAAGACATCCTCTGCTGATCCACGAGTAAAGGTCAAAACTACCGATACTTTTGCACCAATTGCAACTTTAGGAGCAACCTATGATTTTAATGAAAATTGGTTTGCTGCGGGTTCAGTGTCTTATTCAAAAATGAATAATGAAGCCAAAATTAGCGTCACTGACAATAATACAGGTAAAGAGTTGATCAATGCGAAAACCAAAATCGATATTGACCCCATCATTACTTATGTTGGTGTCGGTTATCGTTTTTAATCTATTTTTACGATTAAAGCAGCTTCGGCTGCTTTTTTATTAGTGTAACTTTCAAATAATAGAGAGGCTGTATCGAATTTTATAGATTCGTGATCTACAATAGCGCCAAAGTATTATTTCTTCGTCGATAAATATGTCCAATCCAAATACTACATTTTCTAAGACCATGATTTATATGCTCATTGGAAGTGCATGTATTTTGGCATTGTCATTAGGTGTACGACATTCTTTTGGCTTGTATTTAGTTCCCATGAGTCACCAGTTCGGCTGGAGTCACCAAGTCTTTAGTCTTGCCATCGCCATGCAAAATTTAATTTGGGGTGCAGTACAACCTTTTACTGGTGCTTTGGCAGACAAATACGGCAGTAAGAAAGTCGTTGCTTGTGGCGGGGTTCTTTATACGCTTGGCTTATTATTGATGGCTTTTAGTTCGACTGGATTATTACTCAATCTCAGCTTAGGCCTAATTTTAGGAATGGCTCTTTCCGCAACCTCTTTTTCTGTTTTACTTTCTGCCGTTGGACGAGCAGCCGCTCCAGAAAAACGCAGTATGGCGATGGGAATTGCCAGTGCCGCAGGCTCTTTCGGTCAATTTATCATGCTTCCAACTACCCTATTGTTATTACAACATTTTGGCTGGTCTGCAACTTTAATCATCAGTGCAATTCTAATTGCATTGATTATACCGCTCGCATTGACACTAAATGCACCTGCTTATCGAGCGCCTAGCTTTAGTGCCATTCAACCCAGTAAAACATTTAAAGAAATTTTAACGCTTGCCAAAAATCATAGACCCTTTTGGTGGTTAGCGTTAGGATTTTTAGTCTGTGGCTTTCAAGTCGTATTTTTAGGTGTACATTTACCGGGTTATTTGATTGATCATGGGTTCGATGCCACAACAGGAACTATCTTTTTAGCTTTGGTTGGACTTTTTAATATTTTTGGAACTTATGGCGCTGGCTGGCTCGGCGATCGTTATTCAAAACCTAAATTATTAATGCTTCTGTATGGCTTACGCGGCATCGCGATTATCGCCTTTCTGTTAATTCCGCTTTCTAATATCACCGTTTATGCTTTTGGTATTGTAATGGGGCTACTCTGGTTATCCACCGTACCCTTAACCAATGGTATTGTTGCCAATATGTTTGGTGTTCAATACTTATCTATGCTGAGTGGTATTGTATTTTTCACTCATCAGGTCGGTTCATTTTTTGGTGGCTATCTGGGCGGACTCAATCATGATATGACAGGAAACTACAATGCAATCTGGATGATTTCAATTGCATTGAGTATAGTGGGTGTATGCGTACACTTCTTTGTCACTGAGGAGAGTGTGATTGATGATTAGTCTAAATTCACTTAAATATCTGGTTGCTTTCTTTGTAATGACTGCTCTGGTGATGGCAATTTATATGTGGTCAAAAACACCTGAACTTTTAGAAACACCCATAGCAATGACACCAAGAAAAGGTAAGCCAATTCCAGTGGCTAAGAAGCCCAAGTTTGCTAAAAAGACGGAAGCCCCCGCTTCTTGTCCCATATGTACAGGGAAAATTAAATTTCCAGCACCGAAAAACAAACCGAATAACATTGAACCAACGTATAGATAATCACGCCAAACTAACTTTTTTTGCATAGATTCACACTCCTTAATATTGTCTTAT